>Ga0310690_10011181_pt1 | contig 11101 bp, 22 predicted proteins | sample AusTroGonzalo_MG_2_FD_207661 | JGI IMG/M metagenome (GOLD analysis project Ga0310690, IMG submission 207661) | Bovine rumen microbial communities from tropical cattle in Woodstock, Queensland, Australia - Gonzalo_04 (v2) (version 2) | ecosystem: Host-associated > Mammals > Digestive system >...
GCCGCCAGGATCACGGCGGCGCAGGCAAAGAAGATGCGCGAAAACGGCGTCCGCTTCGCCGGACGCTATCTCGGACCGGTCAGCTGGGGCAAGACGATCACGAAGTCGGAGGCCGAGCTGCTTCTGGGCGAGGGCGTTGCGATCCTGTTGTGCTATGAATCCGTGGCCGAGCGGATGCGCGGAGGCGCTGCCGCCGGCGCGGAGGACGGGCAGCTCGTCGCCTATCACGCACAGCAGCTCGGCGTACCGGCGGGAACGGCTATCTTCTTCGCCTGTGATTACAACGCGCCGCAAGGCGATCTGATCCTGTGCGAGAACTACGTCAAGGCGGCACAGGCGGCGCTCGGCGGCGTCTACGAGGCGGGTGTTTACGGCCCGGAGAAGGTCGTGTCGTTTCTGAGCGACAGGGGCTCATGCTTCAAATTCTGGCAATGTGTCGCGTGGAGCAATCAGTTTCTTCCGGTTGCAAATGTGCGGCAATACGCATGGCAGGGCGACGCACGGGCGATAGACATGGCAAAGCGGCTCGGCATTATGGCTGTCGACCTGGACGCCGGCGAGGATTTACGCGGCCTGTGGCGGCCAAAGACGGAGAAAGAGCCGTGGTATGCCGACACAATGCGCTGGGCTGAAAAAGAGGGCATCTGCGACGGCACACGGCCGGAGGACTATGCGACACGCGCCGAGGTCGCCCAGATGTTCAGAAACTACAATAGACGCTTCGAGGCCGAGGACTACAAAGCCCGCAGCGGATTACTTGAATAAGGGAGGACAAAATCATGGTACCTATTAACGGAGTTCAAATCGTTGACGGCGTGGTGAAAAGCCCACAGACATGGATCGGAAAGTCTACCGAGAGCAAGCCGGAGAATCCCGCATACGGCGAGTGCATTTTGGAAATCAACACGAGCAAAATCCTTTTCTATGATGGAACGAATTGGATTGAGTGGGGGGCTTCGTCATGAGCTTCGACATCATGTCCTTCCTCATGGGCAAAGCTGCCGGAGGCGGCGGCGGCGGTGGAGATCCGATCATGGCGTGGGATTTCACATCAGCAACACCGCTTGTTGACACAAAGCGTGGAATCCTTGCCAGAAGCCTCAATATAACCTTCTCAGAAGATGGCGCGGTTTATAACAATGTATCAGCGTCCATTCATATTCCAGCATTACCGTATGGAGTTACAATTGAGATTGATGTCGCATCATCTAATCTTACAGCATCGTCATTGTATGATCGTCGTTTTGTTACGGCTGGCGTTTACATGGGGTTCATTTTGGACAAAACGTCAGGGAAATGGGGATTTTACTCTATGCAAGGCAGGGAAGCATCGAATATTGATGACCCAAATTATTTTGCCGGTCATACGCTTAAGGTGCACATCGACGCGACAAACAAGTGGCACATCTACCGCGACAACGACTTGATTTTTGAGCCGACCGAATCTTTGCAACTCGCATCGGATAATTACGACGGAAGCAGCCGCCCTGTGTTTTATGTCGGCTCGTCTGACGATTCAATCAACAATGCTGTTATTTCCGCTGTGCGCGTGTACTGAGGAGGCGCTGACATGAAAAACTGGAAAGCCTTTGCCGTCGCCGCGCTGATCCGCGCTGTGCGGACGCTCGCGCAGACCGCAATCGCCGCCATCGGCACGACCGCCATGATCAGTCAAGTCGACTGGCGCGTTGTCGCCTCTACGGCGGGCCTCGCCGCGATCCTGTCCATCCTGACGAGCATTGCCACGGGTCTGCCGGAAGTGGACGGAAGTCAAAAGGGGGCGCATGAGGAGTGAGCGAATCAATCATTGTCGCCCTTATTACGGGTGTGCTTGCCCTGCTTGGAACTTATATCTCCAATAAGAAAAATTCGGCTCTGATCGCGTACCGTCTGGAAGAGTTGGAAAAGAAGGTCGAAAAGCACAATAACCTTGTCGAGCGCACATACAAGCTGGAAGAACAGCAATCCGTCCTAGAAACCCGCATTGACAATCTGGGAAAGAAGTAAATCATAATCGCACAACGCCGCCATTGTGCTGACTGCGCTTTGGAGGCATTATGACAAAAGATTATGACAATTCCGTGATGCTCCGCTTGATAGACGAGCGCGTGCATAACGAGCTTTATCGGCGTGTTCTCAAGCTCCGGCTCATAGACGGCTGGACATATGAGCGCATAGCCGAGAACGTGGACAGATCGCCGCGTCAGATCAATTACATCGTTGCGAACACGACAAAGCATTTGGATTCCCTTTTGTGAAAAAATTGCATCAAAGTGTAAAAAAGCCTCTTGTCTGCTTCATTGCGGACGGGAGGCTTTTTTTCTATCATATAAGCGGTGAGAAAAGTGGAAGAAGATATGAAAAAAGTTATAGAAGAAATCTTGAAGGAGGCCGGGCTTGATGGATAATTTTTTCAATCCGCAGCTGTCCAACTTGCAGACACAGCTTCAGCAGATTCAAAGCCTTATTGGAAAAACGCCGCCGATCATGTCGTCACAGCCGGTTTCCGCGCCCGCGCAGTCAATCGCGTTTGTGGACGGCATTGCCGGTGCGAGGGAGTATTTGAAGAAACTGCCCGCAAACAGCTCGGCGGCTGTGTTTGACAACGCGGAGGCCATATTCTACACGCTTTCGACCGACGCAAACGGGATCGCCGCGCCGATCAAGGTTGGACGCTTCACGCTGGAGGACGCGCCGGATCAGGGCGACGGCACAATCACGCGGCAAGACCTCGATGCGTTCAAACAGGAGATCAGAGAGGCGCTTGCCGCGCTCACGCCGAAAACGCGAAAGAAGGAGGCAATTGAAGAATGAATCCTCTGTTTTCCATGCTGTCCGGCGGCAACGGCTTCATGCAGATTCTGATGAAGGCCGTCGGCTCTGCCATGCGCGGAGAATCGCCAGAGGCATTCATGAGCAATCTGGCAAAAACAAATCCGCAGTTGCGCGGGCTTGATTTGTCTGATCTTGAAGGCACGGCAAACGACCTTGCCCGAAAGAAGGGCGTCGATATGGGCGAATTGACGGAGAGCGTCAAGGCGACGATCAATAAACTTGTGTAATCTCTGGCCGGGGATAAATACTATAATGTAAAGGGAGGAAACAAAAATGGGAGGCAACGATTCCGGCGTTTTTGGCGGGAGCTGGCTTTTCGCGTTTCTGATCATTGCGCTGCTGTTTGGCGGGGGCAACGGCTTCGGCTGGGGCGGCGGTGATGTGGATGCAAAAATTAATTCCGCCATTAACAACCAGACCACACAGAACGGCATCCGTGACATTCTGCTGTCCAGCGCGAACAACAACTATGAGACGGCTATGCAGATCGCCGGGCAGAATCTTCTGAACGAGCAGCAGAGGTCGGCTGATCAGATCAATGTCATTCAGGGATTCAATCAGCTTTCGTCCGCGATTTCCGGCATCAGCAATCAGCTGTCGAGCTGCTGCTGTGACATCAAGACCACGCTGCTCCAGAGCCAGTATGACGATGCCCTGCGTGAGCTGAACAAGGCACAGGCCGAAGCGATTGCACAGGCTCAGAGCCAGTATCTGCTCGGCGTGATGGGCAAGTGGATCGCAAGCGCTCCGGCGACCGCGTGAGGCGGTGACGGCGCGTGAAGATCATCCAGATCGTCACCGATCACATCAACGAAGAAATTGCCGACGCGAAAACCTATGCTGTACTGGCCTTGGAGAATAAGGACACATATCACAGTCTCGCCGAAGTGTTCTATTCGTTGTCCAACGAGGAAATGCGGCATTCCAACATTCTGCACGGTGAAGTCGTGAAGCTGATCGCGGAATACCGGCAGCAGAAGGGAGATCCGCCGGTCGAAATGCTTGCAGTTTATGATTATCTGCACAAAAAGAGCATCGAGGCCGCCGAGGAAGTCAAGCGGTATCAGCAAATGTTTTAAGCGTAAAACGGGGGAGGGCAACAGCCCTCCCTTGTTTTTGGATACAAATTGATGTTCTCCGGTCGGAGCGCGGTATTTTGTAGTCGTTTACCGAAAATAAATAAACAGATGGTTTTCTCTGTCTATGTCGATATGGTCTATTATTTCGCGCCAAAATAGCTTCTTGCGCTCTTTTGGTATCTCCGTATAGTTTTTGACAAAATCGCGTCCTAGCACGATTTTCGGTTTTTGAGGCGATTCCTGTTTTTCTAAAAGCATGGCGGTCAGCCGGTCACGATCCGCGATGTATTTCTCTTTCGTGATGTCGCCGTCAATGTAAAGCTCTTTGAGCCGATTCAGCTTTCCCTCGACAGCTGCGCGATTGATGCGCGACTTTTTTTGTTTCGGGGCAAACTGAACATCTTGCTCTGCTACAACATCGGACAGATAATCGAGCAGTTGCGCTTCCAGCGCGTCCTCGCGGATAGATGTGTCATGCGGGCAAAGGTGCATCATGTAGTGATGCGGGCATCTGTACCGGACACGCTTGCCGCCGCTGGAGCAAACCGTCAGCCGCCGGCCGCATTCAGCGCAGACGAGCAGACCGGGAAACAGATATACGCGCCCGCTCGGCGGTGTCCAAGTGGAGCGGCGATTCATATCATCTTGCACGCGGTCGAACAACTCAGCCGGTACAATGGCCTCGCAGTATTGGGGATTGTCGCGGTATTGCCCTTTGTAAAGCGTATTTTGCAACATATGGGTGATCGTACTGTGCGGCAGGGAGATCCCGAATTGATTTTGAAGCATATCGCGGGCGGCCTGTTTATTCCCGTGCTGGGCGTAATGCTCAAACATGGCCAGAGCCGCCGGCGCGTTCTCGTCCGGGACAACGTGCTTGTTCTCGATCTTGTAACCAAGCGGGAGGGAGCGGGTGATTGCTTCGCCCATCAGCACTTTGCGATCAAAAACGACCTTAATGCGCTCGGCGGTGCGATCCGCTTCTTGTTCCGAAACAGAAAGCATCAGATTCGTCAAAAACCTTCCGTTGACGCTTTCGGTCTCGTAGCGTTCAAGAATCGCGTTCCATGCAACATGGTTTTTGTCGAGAATATCCTGTACCTGATAATATCCGCGCACATTCCGCGTCCAGCGATCCAATTTTGTGAAAGCGATCAGCTCTATTTTCTTTGTCGGTATATCCTCTAGAAGCTCTTGCAGCTTTGGACGTTTTGCCGGCGTTTTTCGCGCTGACACGCCGGGGTCAAGATATTCGCCGACAACCTTGTGATCGTTTTCTTTTGCCCATGCGCGGAGCGCTTCGATCTGTGCGTCGATGCTGTAACCGTGTGTCTGTTCTTCCGTTGACACGCGGGCGTATAGTGCAACTCTCATAACAGCTTGTCCATGAGCCGCCGGATGGTCTCGTCCTTCTCGTCCATGCGGCGGTCTTTCTTTTCGATTTGTTCAAGCAAAAACGTGATGCGGGATTCCAGATGCTCCTTCATTTCATGGAGCCGGGCAATCTCCTCGTTTTGGACATGGATCACGGCTTTCAGCCCGTCGATCTCTTTTGCATAAGGGGAATCCGCAGGCGTTGGCAAATCCTCCACGTTTAACAGCGCCTCGGCGATCGGGAGCAGGGTATTCTCATAATTGAAGCTGTCCGCGTTCAGCTCGGAGCCGTCGGCGAACACGCGGCGAAGCGTGGTCAGCGAGACGAATTTACCGTTTTTCTCCATGCGCTCCATAATGCGCGGGTATGTGATCTCGTTCTTTGTTTTGATTTCTTTGAGCTGCCGGATCAATTCCTGTGATCTCGTTAATTCCATGCGTGATACCTCCGTGGGCAGAATAGTGTCATGCATGGGCTGATTCTGTGTCATAGATAGTACCTCCAAAATCAGATATGGAACTTGTTTGGTAGGTTAATCTTGGTATAATGAAATCAGCCCTGAGATGTGGGAGCGACTGACGGCTTGGCGGCGACTGCGGTCGCTCCCATGATATTTACTTGATGGAGGACGAAATGATTAATCTTGAAGATGCGATAAATGCACTGTTTGACTATTACCGGGAATTTTCCCTCGACAAACCGCTCGACTACACTTTCGGATTTTTTGACGCCATCGGTGTTTTGCGTGACTATGTGAAATCGACAAATTGCGCGAAAAATGCGTGATATGCTTATTCCGGCAAAGGCGCTCCGCAGTATTCGCATTTCTGGCCCTTTGTGTGCGCTCCGCACGCCGGGCAGATCTTCGGTGCGTTTGCCAGACGCTCCGCTTCGGCGGCAGCTGCGGCGGCCTGTGCGTCGGCTTCCTGTTTCGCTTTCAGACGCGGCATCAGCCACGGCAACAGGCCCCATGCGATCAGCGCAAGGCCGACGATCATTCCGGTAATCACGCCGCCGGCCGAGCCTGTGCCAAATGACGCAAAGAAGAAAATCGCGCCGATTGCGATCTTTGCGATCATCGCGCCAAGAGACTGACGCATACCGGTTTTCGCTTCGCGCTTGTCTGCCTGATATTCCTTTTCTTCCTTCTTGGCTCTTTTCCCGCAGCTTTTACAAGTGTACCGGCGTGATGTGCTGTTGTAATAACCGCCTTTGTTTGCGTCGAACTGTCGCCCGCAATACTGGCAGACCACGATGTGTTTGCTCATAGTATCATCCTTTCATAAATAGATTCTAGGAGTGTTTCAAATGACTGAGCGAGAAGAATTAACGAACATTGTTATTCAGCATCCCGAAATCTGCGAGAAGCTATTAGAGATTGTGCTGTTGCTAGTAGAACAGAAACATCCGCATCATCAAGCAGCGGGAAAAGTTGAATGAGCTGCTTTTGAATAGCGTTTAGACCGTCCTCAATTTTGGGGGCGGTTTTTTCGTTTTCTACCATGATTGCAAAGTCTGTGCCCAGATATTCATTTATAGCCATCAGGGCTTCCATAGAAGGGTAGTTTTTGCCTTTACGCCAATTTGACATTACCGCAGCGGAAATGCCGGTAGAGGCGTAAAAATCGGCCTTTGAGATATTGCGAGAAATCAAGATTTTCTCAATGTAAACGACGATTTCATAGGATGACATAAAAAATTACCTCAAAATATTAATTTTATCTTGACATTTAAGAGGAAACAGTTTAAGATATTCTTGAACTTGATAAGGGCAATAGAAAACTAGGCCCTCGATTCCCGCGGACTTCTGACAAAAATATTGATGTGGCAATCTTTATATTAGACGATTTTCGCGGGAATGTCAAGTTTAACTTGATTATGGAGGTGAAATATGAGCATCAAAAGCGCCCGGAAGAATGCGGGCAAAACGCAAGCGGATGTAGCAAATGCGGTCGATGTTTCTGTTGCCGCCGTTTCCCTATGGGAGAATGGCACGACGAAGCCGAGAGCCGCGACACTATATGCGCTTGCAAAATATCTCGGCTGTACGGTCGACGATCTTTTGAGGGAGGACAGCGCATGAGCATCACGATCATGACGCCGCCCGATCCTGAGCGGGTGATGCTTGCGCTGGCCAGACAGCTGGGCGAGGACTGATTGCGATGGCAACGCAAGGCAAAGCGTCGCCGGGCAATGGCTAGGCTTTGAACAGCTGAGGCAAGGCATGGAAGGCAGCGGAAAGGCGTGGCACCGTATCGCAAGGGCAAAGCTGATCAAGGAGATGCCACGGCGGAGAAAAGTGTAGCGGCGGTACTGCTGAACATGGCAAAGGCAAAGCATGAAACTGCGGAGCGACGATAAGCAACGGCGAAGCTTGACGATGCAGAGGTAATGCACAGAGTGGCATCGGCAAAGCAATGATCTGCCAAAGCACAGGAATGCAGTTCTCGGCGATGGCAAGGCACAGCGCTGGACAAAAAAGCGCCGCCTCGGAAGTTGCAGCTTCCGGGACGGCATGGAGTGAACAAAATACGCAACCTTGTTCGCTCCATATTCTATCAGAAATGGAGGAAAAAAGCAAATGGAAATTCTGAAAGTCAAGCTGACTTTCACCGAATCAATCCTCGGCACGCTTCCCGGCAACGAGGAGATTTATCGGGACTTTATCGCATCCAAAGCGCCGAACGAGGCGACGGAGGAGGAAGAAGTCGAGGCCATGAATCTGAACGAGCAGATTGAAAAGGCCATGACGGGCTTTCCCCGCACGGAGGACGGCAAACCGTTTCTCTACGACTATCAGATCAAGGGATTTTTCAAAGACGCCTGTTCGATGCTGGCGCGGCTGAAAAACGGGAATGAGAGCTGCAAGCTCAAAGCCTATAAGAAGATCATCGACGGGCTGATCTTCCCGGCTCCGCGTGAGATTCCGATCAATACGGACAAGCCGATCGGCATCTGTCAGCGGCCGCTCAGAGCGCAGACCGCGCAGGGTGAGCGGATCGCGCTTGCCATGTCGGAGGAGATCGCCGCCGGCGCGACAATCGAGTTTTTTGTGAAATGCCTCGACGCGGCTCATATCCCGGCGGTGCGTGAATGGCTCGATTACGGTGAGTTGCGCGGGATCGGTCAATGGAGAAACGCGTCACACGGGCGCTTTGTGTGGGAGGAACTGAAATGACGAAGGCACAGTTTCGCGCTCTCGTTGTGAGAGCTGTCGAGGACGCGATCATGATCCTGATCGGCGTTGTCGGCATCTGGCTCGTCTGCACGATTGTCGGCGGCCTGTTCCGCATCATGGGGGTGTCGTAATGATTCCGACTGATCTCAAACCGAGCGCACAGAGGGTGCTCCAGTACATGATCGACTATGGCTCCATCACCGGCCATCAGGCCATCACCGATCTCGGCATGACGGAGCTGCGCTCCCGCATCAGCGAGATCTCTCGCGCCGGATTCCCGATCCGCAAGGAATGGGAAAACGCCCGCAACAAATTCGGCGAATCTGTCAGCTTCGTGCGGTATTCGCTGGTCAGAGAGGAGGACGAAGCGTGAACAAGACCGAAACCATGCTTTACATCGAGCGGCTGCGCGAAGGGCTTCGCAAGCTGCCCGCCGACGCAAATGTCTACGGCTTTGAACTTGCGTGGCACAGCGATTACAAAAAGCGGATCGTCAACATCCATCTTTCCAAGCCGGTGGACGGCCCTTCCGTTCCGGGGACGCATTATAGCGGTTGGCATGAAATGAGGCTCCCGCTGCTCCCGGATGTTTTCGCATGGTGGGCCGAAACGGAGGCCGCAAATGAGTGATCTGCAACATCCGGTGATCACGGCGGTCGAGCGGTACGGCTATCCGAAGCCGCAGACGGCGATATACACTTGTTCGTGGTGCGACGAGCCGATCTATGACGGGGAGGAATGTTTCGATCTCAGCCCGTACGGCTGGTGCTGCCAGCAATGCATGGATGCGCGTCTGACGGTTGCGGGGGATTATGATGGCTGATTTTGAATCCGGCGTCTATGGCTATGTACACGCCGTCGCAACGGTCGATGTGTTCTTTCCGGTCGACGCGAAGGGCAATGCCGACATCTCCTGTTCTCAATGCGAGTATTTCCGCGCACAAAGCTCCAGCTGTGCGCTCAATCACAAGATCTGCGCTTATCCGCAGAAATATGTCGGGCAGTATTGCCCGCTCCTAAAAATCGAAAGTGAGGAAAATCAATGAGCCTTATCGTAAAAGAGACCGCAAAGGTCAATATCCCGCTTCTGGAGGCCGGGGCATATCCCGCCGTATGCAATATGCTCGTCGATCTCGGTGAGCAGTATTCCGAGCAGTTTAAGACCACGCAGCGCAAGGTCGTGATCTCTTGGGAGATTCCTGGCGAGAAGCTGGAGAACGGCGAGACGCGCCGGCTGTCGAACACTTACACGGCAAGCCTCAACAGCAAGGGCAATCTCCGCAGGGATCTGATCAGTTGGCGCGGGCGGGATTTCACCGTCGAGGAGCTTCAGAAATTCGATCTCCGCAACATCGTCGGCGCTCCATGCCTTCTGAACGTGATTCACAAGGAAAACGCTGACGGCACGAAACGCGCCGTGATCGGTGGCATCATGAAGCTGCCGAAGGGGATGCCGACGCCGACGCTTACGAACGGCTTCACCATCTTCGATCTGGACGAGGACGGCTATGAGGACAAGATGGACGAGCTGCCCGAATGGATGCAGACGCGCATCAAAGAGAGTGAGACATGGAAAGAGCGCGAGGCCGCTGCCGAGGAGCGCGATGCGATCCAGAACGAGGACGATCCGCGTGAACGCGCCGAAGCGCCCAGCGCGGTGAAGGCGGTCGAGGATGTGCCGGACGGTCAAATCCCGTTCTGAGGTGTGCCATGCCGAACAGGATGATAAAAGACAGCATCCATTCTTCGGAAAAGGTCAATGCTATGTCGGATTTCCAGTTTCGGCTTTGGGTGAATTTGATTGCTTACGTTGACGATTACGGCAGGGGGGACGCACGGCCCGCAGTTATCAAAGGACTGTGCTTCCCCTTGCGGGAACGGCTCACGAATAAGGACATTGAGAAGGCTCTCGCCGGTTTGGCGGGCATCGGCTGCATCGTCCTCTATGAATCAGACGGACGGCCCTACCTGTGCTTCCCGAACTGGGAGAAACATCAAACGATCCGCAATAAAAGAAGCAAATTCCCGCCTCCTCCAGACAACTTGCAAGCAATTGAAATCAATTGCAATCAATTGAATGCAAATGTTCCCGTAATCCAATCCAATCCAATCCAAATAGAATCCGAATCCGAATCCAAGAGAGAGAAGCGCTTCGCGCCGCCCATGCGAGAAGAAGCAAATGCGTATTATGCCGAGATCCATGGCACATTCCCGCTTGAAGCATGGTTTTCCTACTATGAGCAAAACGGGTGGATGGTCGGTAATCGCAAAATGAAAGACTGGAAGGCGTCTATGCGCTATTGGCAGTCGAAAGAGAAACTTGGAAAGCGGCCTAGTATGACGAGACCGTCAATGGACTATTCTGAAACATCTGAGGATGATCTGAAAGAAATCCGTGCATTTGCGCGATCAATGGGGGTAATCAAATGAACACCATATCTCCGTGCATGGACTGTACCGACCGCGTTTTCGGCTGCTGGACAACATGCGACAGATACAGCGATTGGAGAGCGCAGAAAGACCAGCGCCGGCAGAAGATAGAGGAAGCGCGGAAATCGGAACATCTGATAAACAATTTCAAGGCCGAGCAGATCCGCAAGACAAGGAGGAAGAAATGAGAATTACGCTTCGGGG
>Ga0310690_10011182_pt1 | contig 11101 bp, 12 predicted proteins | sample AusTroGonzalo_MG_2_FD_207661 | JGI IMG/M metagenome (GOLD analysis project Ga0310690, IMG submission 207661) | Bovine rumen microbial communities from tropical cattle in Woodstock, Queensland, Australia - Gonzalo_04 (v2) (version 2) | ecosystem: Host-associated > Mammals > Digestive system >...
TTTAGAACAGAATACGGTCTGTTGTGACCGGTTTAATTGAGTTGATAACGCTCGCTTTGTTGGCCCTTTTATGGTATAATAAATGCAGGAAAATCAAGGGCTGGAAGGTTTTCCTAAACCTTTAAAGGAGTATTTCGGCGATGGAAAAAGATCTTGAGCAGAATATCTGGGCCTCCGCCTACAGGGTCCATCAGATGTATGTTGATAAGGATTTAGCTCATAACGGAAATGAAATCTGGCAGCTGGCAGGGGAGTGCTTGAGATCGCTTGTAATCCCTTATAATCGGCATCCTCTGGCCTGTAAACTGATGCAATGCATGGTTGATTATTATAGCGGCCAATACCGGGAGGCCCATGCGGCTTGATCCGGCAGCGAATAGGGAAGGATCGGAGATCATGGATAAACCAACAAAGACCTTTTATGAGTTTATGCAGGATTATCCTCATGAGCAGCCGGAACGGCAGCAATTAGCCAGGCATTTAAAGCAGCTGGCCAAGCGGCATGGTGAAGTAAAGAAGATTGATTCCTTTATGGACCTTATGCAGGTTTCTACCTATATGCTGGACCGGGATGCTTTCCGGGCTGTTTCCGGTGATCTCTGGTGTACCTATTGCACCGCTTGTAACCATCCCTTTTAAAGAGGGTCGGTCCTTGAATAGGGGACCCTTTTTATATAGGCCCCCCGGGGTTGATCATTGACACCCCCACCCGGGGACCATGCCATCCCCCACACTCCGCCCGGCTTCGACTTCTCTATCCTATAGGATCAGAGAGGGCAGGGAAGCCGGGTCCTTCTATGCCGGTCAAAGCACCCCCGGGGAGGGTCCTCTCTCGCCTGTGATGACCCCTCCCCCTCCCCCCCCCTACTATATATGTCACTTTTGTTGCACTTTAAACTCAATATCTTGTGGTTGATTTACAAGGCTTTAAAGCCTTTTTTAGTTATCGTGAGATTAGTAAAAGATCTTCCGCAGGATTTCTGATGCTTTTCTGCCTCCGAAAAAGGCCTCATTAAGGCATCGGTCATACTCTTTAGAGGCCGCTGCGTAGGCCCGCATATCATGTCTTTCTCCGGCCTCCTGTATCTTCTTTTCCAGAGCCGGGAGCTTCTTCCGGTAATAATATTTCCGCCTCTGGGCCCGCTTATATTCCGGGCTGTTAATTGTGGCCCTGCGCTTTTCCTTTAGCCAATGATCTGTGATGCGCTCGATTTCCTTCTGGAAATCCCTCCTGTGATACCATCGCCAGATCGTCTGGCGGCAGACCCCTGTTTCCGCCGCAATTTGGCCCATTCTGTGCCCCTCAAACATGAGCCGGGCTGCCAGCTTCATCTGATCCGTTAAAGGCCTTTTTGAGCCCTTTCTGTGCTTTCTGCGCATCCCCCCGGGGACCCCCTCTCTCGGCTGTGTTGAAGTATATGTATAGAGCGAAAGGAAACCGGCGGAGTCTCTGGCACGATTCGGCCCCCGGGGATCAGCGCAAGGTACCCCTCCCCCCGGTTGATGGGCCCCTGCTCTGTCCGGGCCGGGCCCGCTGGGTATGTGCAGCTGCTCTCTATCCTATAGGGGAAGGATACCATCAGCTGGAGCCGGATCAGAGCAGCAGTAGATCATCAGCTGAAGCAGATCATTCTCCGGGCTCCGCTCCGGCTTCGCCTCCGCTCCGCCAGCTCCCGCCATGCTTGGCTGGTTCCTTCCTGCTTGTTTCCGGGTGCAGCATCCGCAGCCCGGCTCTGTCCTCCGGCCTTCCGCTCCCGGCTTCGCCTCCGCTTTCGGCCGGTCCCAGCTGATCCTGTGGCAGAGTAAGCATGGCCCTGCGGGCCGATCTGCTCCCCGCCCTCCGGCTTGGCTGCCCGGCCCTTGTCGGCGGTTGTGCGGGGGCTGGGATGGGGCCTTGTTGGGCCTGTAATGGAATCGGTATTGTCTGTTCGGCCCCTCCGCCCTCGCCCCTCCGCCGGGCCCGGTTGTTTGTCCGTCTGGCCCGCCCTTTCCCGGCTGCTTTCTCCGGGCCTGTGGCCCCATTGCCGCCCTGTGCAGGATGCCTGGGCTCTGATGGGCGGTGCTGGGCGGCTGTGGCCCCATAGGCCCTGCAATGCGCTCCGATCCGGCGATATGATCCTGCTGCATTATCGGCCGCCTATCGACCCGCTGCTGTGCCTACGCTCGGTGTGCCCGGAGGGCATGGGGCCGGGTGCGAATCAACACACCGGCCCTCCTGCCCTTTGCCGGGCCCTCTGTCCCTTCCCCCTCCGCCGCCCTTATCCTATAGAAAGATGATGGGCGGCTCCGGCGGTAAGACGGCATGGCGCAAGCTCTCTCCGGCGGCCTCTGCCCGGATGCGCCCGGCGGGCCTCCTGCGATTGCGGACCCTCACCGCATCAGCGGAGGCTTTCCGCCGGTCTGTCCGGGCCTGTGCCCCAGCTGGTCCCGCTGATCCGGCTTGCCGGTAAGTGTAGCTTTTCGCCCGCCCCTCCCCCCGGCTGTGGCCGCATTGGCCCGCCCACAATCGGTCATCTTCGGCTGCTTTGGGCTGGGTGTCTGGTCCTGTATGGCTCCGGTAATTGGCCCAAAAGCCGCCTTGTGCCGCTTGGGGCTGGGCCTGTGCGCCCATTGCCGCCATTATTCCGCCTTGAGAGGGGCTGCCGGTTTCCCGGTTGGGCAATCCTCCGCCTTGATCCTCCGCCAGCGGCTCTCAATCGATCACACAGGCCGGTTTTCCCGGCAATGGGCCTCCGGGGCTGCGGCCCCGGTTCCGCCCCGCTCCCCGGGCCGTTGCCTCCGGCAGCCGGTCCGGCTCCCGGTGCGTTCGGTTATGGCCGCCAGCTGGGCATCATGATAACAATACTAATTATCCTGTAAGGAATAAAGTTATACTTTCTACACTTCCCCAGATGCCGCAAGCCTTATATTTCAAGGGCCTTTGCGCCGGGCTGGGTGATCAGTAGCCCAGGGCGATCAGCTGCCGCAGCTGCTGCCGCCGGAGATCGCCGGAACAGAGAAAGAGGCAGGGCCTCTCTTCCTACAGGATCAAGATTGCTCTGCCTCTGTTGATTATTCTAATGCCTCTTTCATATACCGCTGTTCAATCTCTTCTAAATCCTCTGGCCGCCCTCTTCCAAGTTTATAAGCATCTGCAAGGGCCTGTAGTATGGCTTCATCCTCCCGGGCCTTCTTCTTTTTGCTTTCATCGTCCAGAGGAATCAGCAGCCCGGGATGCTGTTCGTTGATACTATCAATTATCAACTTGTTTACGCTGATCCCTTCTGCCTCCGCTGCGGCTTTTAGCTTTTCACGATCTCCGGCCTTGACCATCAGAGTGATCCGCTCATATTTCCGGCTGTTGTACTCGTTCTTGCGCTCGGTCTGTGTTCTGGCCATCCGTCTGGCCCTCCTTCCTGCCCATATCTGGGCATTACAGAGCATATCATAACTATATATAGTTGTGCAACTATTTAACAGAAACTTAACATAGTTGTTAAACTATTGTCATATGATCCCCTTGTGCATAGTTGTGCAACTATGGTAAGATATCATCAAGGAAGGAGAGCCGGAGGGCCTCAAGAGCATGAGGCACAATGCGGAAAGCATAACGCAATTGATTGAAAGTAGCCCACAGGGCGAGGATATAGTATCTGAAGCGATCCGCCCCCCAGCAGCTCCGGTCCTATAGAAGAAGGAGGTATTTCAGCAATGTTCAATCTGAAGGAGATCATGCTCCGGGCTTGGCGGCTCTACAGGGCCAATGAAGAGCTGTCTTTCCCGGAGGCCCTGCATCGGTCATGGATTTCCGCCAAGGCGGAGCCGATCAATGCGGATCGGATCGCACAGGCCAAGGCGGCCGCCGGTGTGGATGAGGATGCCCGGACATGGTCCGGCTGGCGGGAGCTGGGCCGGGAAGTGATCCACGGCAGCAAGGCCCTGTTCGGAGCCGCCTTGATCTGGGGCTCCAAGGGCGATGGGGCTGTCTACAATGCCCGGTTCTTCGGTTTCTCCCAGACCGTGGAAATCGGAGCGCAGTAACACAGGGGCGGGGCTCCGGCTCCGCCCTTCCTCTACAGGATCAGAAAGGAGAATTGCAGACTATGAGTCACAAAAACATCGTTGAAGTAGCAGCAAAGGCCGGTTCCGTTTTCGATCCCGGCACAGACAAGATTCCGTCAGCGTATCAGATGAGCTTGGAGGATATGACTTTCCTCTATAAATGTGATAAGCCCCTCTGGCAGATCATCGACATTGTTTTCCGGTTCGGTTTTGTGATGGGCAACCGGGCCACGATCTCCCGGAAGATGGACCGCCTCTGATCGGAGCCCTGGGCTCCCGCCCCGGCCGCTATGGCTGGGGCTTTCCTTTTGTCTCCGGCTATGATATCATGCCTGTGCAAGTCCATAAGGCAATTGGAGCCGGTTGGTAGCTGCAAAGGATGCTGTTCAGTTAATGGCGGCATCCTTCAATTTTACCCTTTAAGAAGAGAATTGCCCGGCAGGATAGCCAGCTGATCTTTATCATCAGCAGGGTCCCGCCGGGCCGGAGCTGGGGCCATCGTGCAAGCTGGCCCTCTGCTGTCATTATATCAAAATCCATCTGCTAACAGATAAAAAACAGATCAAAAACCCGGGATTGCTGGCGGATTCCTCGTCAGAACAGGAAAAAACAGGGCCATGTTTCCCCCGCGTAATCCTTCAAAGCCTTGTGTATCAATGGGTTCAGCCTCCGCAAGCCCTGGCTTCCTCACGTAAAAAACAGGTAAATAACAGGCAATTAACAGGCAGAAAAGCGGCAATTTTGAGGAAATAACAGGCGGAACAGGCCCTGCTTGCAGGGGAAAGCAGGATATATTCCTCCGCCGGTTTCCTTCTATCCTTTACAGGATAAGGCTTTGCCGCCTTTTACTGATCGCCGGGAGCAGGATCAGAGCAGGGGATCAGCAGGGCCGGAGCTGGCTCTGCCGGATGAAAGATGGATATCCTTTATGGGACCGGAGCCCGGGCGAAGATATCGTCTTTTATCATGATGGAACAGCCCTGCCTCATCTCCCCTGTTTATCCCATGTTATGACGATAGGATAAATCTGTCTTGATATCCTGTGTTTTCAATGCTTTGATGCTTTTATACGTTTTATATCATGAATCATGCTTGACAATGTATGCCCAGCTGCATATAATGAGCATAGAGGGCCAGATCACAGGCCCCATAAAGGAGACAAGCAATGTATTACGGATATATCAGAGTCAGCACAGAGACACAGGCGGAGAAGGGCGGAGGGCTGGATGTGCAGCGTTCCGCTATAGAGAAGTATGCCAAGGATAACGGCATAGAGATCGCCCGCCTGTTCTGTGATGCCGGAGTCTCCGGCACACAGGAAAGCCGCCCGGAGCTGGATGCTCTGCTCTTGGAGACGATCCGGGAAGGTGATACAATCATCGTGCACAATACCAGCCGCCTCTGGCGATCCATTTTTGCACAGGCCACAGTTATGAAGGCCGTTATACAGGCCAAGGCGAATATCAAGAGCATTGACGAGCCCAGCTTTGATATCTACCTTTTCCAGAAGGACCCGGAGAATTTCATGATAACCGGCATGATGGGTATGCTCGATCAATGGGAGCGCATGACCATCGCCCGCAAGCTGGCCCGGGGCCGGACCAGCAAAGCCAATAAGGGAGACAAGCCCTCCGGTGTTTGTCCTTACGGATACCGGTATACGGCAGATAAGAAGCATATCGAGCCCAACCCGGAGGAAGTGCCGGTCCTCCGCCAGATATTCTCTGAAGCGCAGAAGGGAACCAGCCTTGACAAGATCGCTGCCATGCTGAAAGCCCAGGGCTCCGTCACTCGCCGGGGGAACGCTTGGCAGAAGGGAACCATCGCCCAGCTGCTGCACAACAATTTCTATACCGGTGTTGTCACTCATCAAGGCAAGGAAATCCCCGGGAATCATGAGCCGCTGATCTCCAAGGTGCAGTTTGGGAAAGTACAGGCCCAGCTCAAAAGAAAGCATCGCTGATCCTATAGAAGGAAGGAGTGTTCCGGCATGGAGGACAAGAAGAATAAAAAGCCCAGAAAGCGGGAACCGGAACCGCAATATCCAGAGATCAACTACCTACAGGATTATGGCCCCAGCCAAGAACCGGTATACCGGAAAGGAAGCCGTGCAACAGAAATGGGCTTGCGGCTTGGAGTAATCACAGAAGAGGGCACAGAGGATTAATCAACAAAGGAGTATTTCAGCATGGAAGATTTCACAAACCTTACCCAAGAGCAGATATTCGCAGCAGAAGCATATTTCAACCTTGCCACTATGGTTGGCAAGTGCCTTGAGATATCTGTTTATCAGCTCAATCACCCGGATTATAAACCGAAGGTATTTGTAGTTTCTTCAGACAATGAAGGGGATGTGCCGGAAGAAGAGGAAAAGGCAGAAGCTCCGGCCTCCGATGAACCGACTCCGATCTCCTCCGGCAGGATCAAATCAAACGAGCTGTCCGAGGCGGCCCAGCTTCATCAGCTCTTTTGCCTGTATGATGAGCGAATCAGGGATATCCTCGGCCCTTCATCCCTTTATGATATGTTCCATCTCGCATCAAGCCTCTTTACCTTTGATCTGAAATCACCCAAAGACGAGCTTTCCCCTCTGGATGTGAAGAAAGCCGCTGTGGCATGGGTTATCGTCAAACGGACATTCGCCATCAATCATATGCAGGAGGCCCTGCATCTGCTCAATCTGCCGGATGTGCTCGCCGGTGATCTGGTTTACAAAACGCAGCCGGTCGGCTCCCCTATGGACCGGCAGGATGAGCTCTTCATTACTGCGGCCTGTAAACTCTGTGAAGGTGTTGTGTTTAATAAGGTCCCGCTTGAACAGGTTATTGATGATGCGCTGCGGGCCATTGAGAAGGAGAAGAAGGCCGCCCAGAGTCTGATCCTGCCCCCGCTGGGGAGTGCGCCCAATGGGGACCCGCTCAATTTCCTGCTCCGGGTTATGTCCGGCAAGCAGGAGTATATTATCGACAACCGGTCCAATCGTCATGAGCGGATCACAAAGGCCCAGAAGGGAAACACAATCCGCATTACCAAATCAAACCCGGACAAGGGCTCTCAAATCTCTGTAGAGATCAGAAACGCAACCAAGCATTTAAGCAAAGCAAACAAAACCTTTATAAAGATACTGTTCTTTGTCCTTCAGAAGATGACAGAGCAGCATTTCCCGCTGGAAGTAGGCTTCACCCTTCAAGAGCTGGTAGAGCTGGAGATGTACAGCTCCACAAAGAACGCTTGGCGGGGAGTGCAGGAGTTTATCAAGCAGCAGAGTGATATATTCCTTACAGGTTTACTGAAACGGAAAGACAATACAGAGATCGAAGTAAAAGGCAATACCGGGCTCCTGTTCTATAACGTATCCCTTGATAATGGCTATGTTCGGATATCAGTAAACGATAAATTCAACTTTGACTTTATAGCCTCCGCCTTTACTGTGTTCCCCCGGTTTGCCTACCGGCTGAAGAATATCAATGCTTTCAACCTTGTGCATTATATCTTCTTCATTGCCCGGCAGAATACCAGCCGCATAAAAGAAAAGGGAATGTTCACGATCAACCTTGATGCGGTCCGTAACCGGCTGGGCTTGCCAGCCCCGGAGAACGTAAATAACCGCAGATACCGGCAGCTGATAATTGAGCCCATCGAAACGGCCATTGAAGAGATCGAAGAGGCTTTAAAGACGATCCCGGAGGCGAAAGAGTGCAGCTTTACGATCACTCCTGTAGGTACGGATACTTCCAGCATCAATCAATGGTTGGACGGATATCTGGAAATCCGGCTGAAGAATGATTTTGCAAAGAAGTTTGTTGAGCTGGCTACCAGTTTTGAGTCTACACAGGAGAAGATCAGAAGAGCCAGGATCAAGGAGATCGCCAGACTCTCCGCCAAGAAAGAGGCAGAAAAAAACAATGATTAATGCCAGACTCATTTTGGTGTGCACCCCATCAACCGCAATCCCTTGTGTATCCTGTAGAAAGCCGGCCTGTATCTTGTGCCGGTTTTCATTTTGCCAGACTCATTTTGGTGTGCACCAGACTCATTTTGGTGTGCACCTGACTCATTTTGGTGTGCAAAACTTTTTTTTCACAAACCCTGTGGCCCTTGTCCTGTAAGGGATAGAGCATTTTGTTTCGGTACCGAAGGATGTGATAATAGATTATTAATAGATAATCAAGAGCGCAGCCCCCGCCCGCTTGAGGCGGCGGGGCCTGCTATAATGAGCCGCACGATCCTGTAAAAAAGATGCCCCCGGTGAGCGGGCCAGCTCTACCAGAGGCGGAAGTATTTCAGCGGGATCAGTATAACACGAAAGGAATGTTTCAGCAATGGCAGCCAATTTACAGAATATCAGATTAAACCTTGTGTATGAGCTTACCCCGGACAAGCACCAGAGGGGAAAGTATCTTTGCCCGCTGTGCCCTTCCGGTCATGGCGGAGCCGGATCAACCGGAGCCTTTTCCATTGCGCCGGACGGCATCCACGGAAAATGCTTCTCCTGCGGTTTCTATGGAGATATCTTTGATCTGGAGGCGGCTAAAACCGGCTTGCCTCTGGCGGAGGCAACAAGGGCCGTTGTAGCCCGGTACAGTAACGAGCTCCCTGTGGAAAGCTATATGAAGCGCAGGGCCTTGAAGGATTTCGGAGTTGTTGAGGATCAACCGGCGGAGGCTTCTCCTTCTACAGGATCAGAAGCCCAGGCTGCCGACTTCTCCGATTATATCCGCCGGTGTGCGGATCAGCTGGCCGGATCACCCGGGGAGCAGTATCTGGCCGGGCGGGCTCTTACACAGGAAACTATGCGCCGGTTCCGGCTTGGTTTTGACCCGGCATATCGTTTCCTTGGCGGAGTGTATGGGGCTGTTGTCATGCCCTATAACGAATCAAATGCTTTCTATGAGATCAGAACTATCCGGGACGATCTCCAGCGGACCCATGATGTGCCAGCTGATGTTCAGCGGGAGCTTTTCAATATCAAGGCCCTGTATCAGAACCGGCCCTGCTTTGTGGTTGAGAGTGCGCTTTGCGCCATGTCCATTGAGCAGGAGGGCGGGGCTGCTGTTGGCCTTGGCGGAATAAGCCAGACAAGAAAGCTCCTGTCAACCATTAAACAAAAGAAGCCCTCCGCCTTGCTGATCCTTGCCCTCGATAATGATGATCGAGGCCGGGCAGCGCAGAAGAAGCTGGCGGAGGATCTGACAGCCGCCGGGATCATCTTTATCGAATACAATGTTGCCGGACCCTGTAAAGATCCGAATGAGCTGCTCCAGCGGGATGCGGCCATGCTCCGGGGATTTATCAGCGGAGGATATGAGGCTGCGGCAGAATTTGCGGAAGAACTGAAGGAGAAAGCCTTTAAGGAAGAATCGGAGAGGCAAGCCCGGACCGGCGAAGGAATGATAGAGGCATTCCTGTCCGATGTTCAAACCCGGATGTATGAGCCTCTTCCTACAGGAATTACAGACATTGACAAGGCCCTTGATGGCGGATTCATGCGGCAGCAGCTGGTGTGCTTGGGAGCGGCTCCCGGCGCAGGGAAAACAGCCCTGGCTCAATGGATATTTGAGGGCATGGCCGCAAAGGGTGTTTCCTGTGTATTCCTTAATCTGGAGATGAGCCGGAACCAGATTCTGGCCCGGAGTTTATCAAGGTTTGCCGCCCGGAACGGCCAGCGGATCAGTAATGTAAAAGCCCTGCGGGGTTATGATTGGACAGATGCCCAGCGGGCCGCCATCATGGAGGCGGCTGAAGAATACAAGCGCACGGTGGCCCCTCGGATGATCTATAACCCGGAGGAAGTGACTTCCAACCTTGACAGCATTCTGGTGTATATCGAAAAAGAGGCCATAAGGGCGGAGGCACAGGGAAACCCGGCCCCCTGTATCGTGCTGGACTATTTGCAGATCATAACCGGCAGAGAGCGGGAGGATGGTGTGGAGCTGATAAAGCGGGCAGTATTCAGCCTCAAGCGATTTGCTGTGGAGCATAATACTGTTGTCTTTCTGATAATGGCCCACAACCGGCAGAGCAATGCCAGCGGCACGATCACGATGGAAAGCGGCAGAGATACTTCTGCTATCGAATACTCCGGGGATACCCAGATCGGCCTTACCTTTACCCGCTGCTTAAAGGGCTGGAAGGATGAGCATGGTATCAAGCATGACAAGAGCAAAAACCCGGACGAGCTGACGGAAAAGGAACGGCAGGAGATCACTCTGAAGATCGTAAAAAGCCGGTTCGGCGGAGTAGGCCGGACAGTTAATCTGCGGTTTAATGGTGAAACCATGACATACACTCAAGTGATGAATGATTTTACTGTTGTGGACGAGAAAACGCCCTTTGAGGATGAGGAAGGCTGGAAACCCATCCCATAAGGGCAAAAACGGCCCATTTTCGGCTTTGAGCCTCCGCCGCCGGATTCTCTGCCTATAGGATCAGAACGCAAAACAGAGGGCATACAGAGCCAAACAGAGGCATATACGAAACCCCGGGAGTGATCACTCTCCCGGGGCCTTTTCTTTACAGGATCACTTGGAGCCCAGGCGGCCGCTGATCCGCTCCCGCCATGAGAGCTTGCGCTGCTGATCTCCGGCGGTTGTCTGTCCGGCTCCCGGCAGGAGCTTTAAAGTATCTGCTTGGTTGTCTTGTGCTTTTTCAAGTGCTTTACGCAGGAAATCCCGCTCTTCCTTTAGCGCAGTATTCTCTTTTTCAAGTGCGCTGATCTTTTCCTTTAAGGTTGATATCTCGATGTTTAAAGCGGTTATCTGCTTCTTTTGCTCTTCTGCGTATGCGGTTGAATTGGCTTTAAGCGGGGCTGTTTTCTTGTCAAAAAGTTGATCAAGTATCATTTCCCCTTCCGGTGTAAGCTCTTGAGTTTCCTTGTCCATCAGTGAGTTTACATTGACACCCTGCTTTTTCAATCGTTGATAAATTGCTTGAGGGGATACGTTGTGCTTGGCTGCCATCTGTTTAATTGTCATGCTGAAACACTCCTTTCTGCGGAGATCATAAATCAAAACTCAATTAAACGCAAGGGCTTTTAGAACAGAATACGGTCTGTTGTGAC
>Ga0310690_10011183_pt1 | contig 11101 bp, 14 predicted proteins | sample AusTroGonzalo_MG_2_FD_207661 | JGI IMG/M metagenome (GOLD analysis project Ga0310690, IMG submission 207661) | Bovine rumen microbial communities from tropical cattle in Woodstock, Queensland, Australia - Gonzalo_04 (v2) (version 2) | ecosystem: Host-associated > Mammals > Digestive system >...
AGAGGGGGAAAAACCACATACGATCTATATAAAGAGAAATACGGTGGAGTATATCTTTTCGACTGCAAAAGAATATCTGAGAGATGGATGGATGGGGGAAAGAGGTTTGGAAAGAATTATTATTTTGAACTTAAGGAAAACCACCGAATTAATATTTCCGGAGGAACAGAAAGGCAGAATCGCTTGAATATAGAGTACAGAGAACACTTGGCAGTCATTAAAGATGCAAGATCTTTTCTAAAAAAGGCTGATTTGGCCATTAGAAAGAAAGACAGTGGCAAAGCTATAAAAGAGATGACGCCGCTTAATAATGCATTAGAGTTTTTTAATAAGCGCCAGATGTCCCTAAATGAATTCAAAAGCAGAAAAGACGTAAGGAATATGATAAAGGATATCGGTGACAAGAATGTAATCACAATTGCGGGAACAAATTCATTTAGAAAAGAAATGACTGACTTTTTGACTTTATTGTTTGTAGAAGAACATAAAGAAAAGAAGATTCAAAACGGGCAAGAAGGAGAATTAATTGAAGGAATAGACTATATAAAACCGCATCCGAGAGTGTCCAAGAAAGCTACGGAAATTGAGGCGGGTTTTGAAAGAAGTGAAGTGTTAAAAACCGTATCTCCGCTTTCAGAATGTACTTTGTTAAAAAACATGAAGGTTGTAATAACGGAGAATTGCACTGCATACGCCATAAAAGGCAATAAGAAGGTTGATTTCTTTAATGGACAGATTTGCACAATAGAGAGATTTGAAAAGACTACGAATAATAAGTTCATTCCGATATTAAAAACAGAAGAAGGGGTCTTGGCGAAGATCCTGCCGAGTTATAAAAGGCAAAGGGTGGTGATAAAGAAGCTCTTAGATAAAGAGCAGAAGGAAAAATTGAGATCAAAGCTTCGTAATCCATTGATACACTATGAGTTTGATACGCTTGAAAAGTTGAAAGCTGTAGGGGACTATACGCGAATAGATTTCAGAGGAGAGAATATAATATTTTGTAAACAGCAAAATAAAGCTTTCGCATATAACCCGGAAGATAAAGATAGAGTGTTCATAGTTTTCAATCATTGTCTTTATGACTATTACTATGCTGATACTTATTCTTTTGAGATACTTCCTCTTGAACCGGCATTTGCCCTTACATATCACAAAGTTCAAGGCCAGGAAGCTGACTGTATTTATATTCATTCTAAGGCCAAAGATTTTATTGATCAGAATTCGTTATACCTTGGTCTTTCTAGGGGTAAGACAATAAAGGGTTTATGGATTTCAAAAATGCTTCCTAGGCCGATAAAAACAGAAAAGAGCGGTAAAAAAACTATAAACTTGCAAGGAAAAAGACGACTTGAACGAATTCTGAAGTATTGTTCTGAAGAGCAGAGAGAAAAGGATCTGAATAATTGTTCTAACGATAGTATTCGTGAAAGTAAGAATAAATATTACTCAATAAGGGACATGTATGATGTGGACAGATTTCTGAATAGTTTTAAACCGGACGGAGATTCGACACATTATCCGAATTGGTTTTCGCTTAACTAACTACCTCATGTACAGAACTATGAACTGGCGCAGGAACCTCTCCCGCCCCGCACTTTGCCGTGTCGCAAATCATTTACTTTTCTTTGTCTAAATGATGAAATTAATTCGTTATAATAAAAGAAAAAGAAATAATTAACTAAATTGAAAAAAATACGATTTTATATATAAAAGAGTCTGATGAGAAGACCACACGCGCGCTGTGCGCGTGCTTGGAAATCTGCTTGCATTCTGCCTCGTTGCCTGAGCTAGTCTCGTTCATACTTGCGAGGGCTTGCTCTCGTTGTCAACTTAACCGCCAAAGAAGTTGCTTTGTTTCTTGAGAACTGAAGCATATTACAGCGGCTGCGCCGCTTCATATGGTAACTACGCAAAGGGGAGTTTGGGGGGCAGTTCGCTTCCTTCCTCAAAATCAGATTATCAAAGGAGACAGCAAAATGTCGTTAATAATCCTTAGCCTAGCTGTAATTGCCGTAGTAGGCGGCGTCGTCGTTGGCATAATCCGTGCCTTGTTTGATCATTCGATTGGCCTGTGCCCTCAATTTGGTATTGTCCATGATAATTCATGTCGCAACGACAACATGTAGGAGGCGCATTAATGAATACCGTATTAAGAATATTTAATATAGCAGCCTTCATATTCGACGTTATGGACATAACCAATCAGTCATTTAAGATGCTGACTGTGGTATTTGCGTTTTCAGTTGTGATCGATCTTATCAATGAAAAAACCCGCTGATCCGTAAGGCGAGGAATTAGCACGGTAACAAGCAGTCTTTACTTTCACAAACAGAGGTACCCATCAATGATTAACTATTACATCGTTACTGCAATGTGCGGTCATGTTGGAAAAGGCCATGCTATTCTGAAAGATCTACCTGTCTGGGCGTCTGACGCCCGGCAGGCTGCAGCAATTGCCAGATATATTCCTAGAGTGAAGCATAACTATAAGATGGCAATTGTAGCTGTCAGACGTGTTGATTACTTTGAATATCTAAAACAGATAGAAATCAATTCGGCTGACCCTTATTTCAGAGTTCAGAATAAACGGGAGCAGTTTGCTGCCTGCGGCAAACTGGAAACAATCAATCTAAAAGAAATAGCAGAGCTTAAAAGATATCCCAAGAAGAGTAAGGTAAGCGAGCGCTGCTACGTCAATCATTATAAGGCCTTTCCGTTGGGATCGGAGTGTATTGATTAAAACATTCAGGCGGTAAAAGCAGGCTGACCGAATAGGCCGGTCTGCGACCGCTTTCCAGTTTTAACCGAACTACACTCACTTGCCTTGAGGCAAACACAACAGCTGACAACTCAGGAGGGGTTTCATCGTGCTCGAATTCTTAAACCGTAATGACCTAATTATTAATCACATAGCTTTAGTCGATAAGTATGCCAAACAAGCTAGCCGCGGCTTCAAATCCATGTTTGAGGATCTGCGACAGGATGGTTGTGAAGGACTGATACATGCTGCCGAAAAGTATAACTGTTCACTAGGAGTACCTTTCCCAGCTTATGCAAAGGATTGGATAAATCAATATATCAAGATTGGAAAAGAAAACTATTCCAGAAACATCAGAATACCGGCAAGGAGAATTACTGAACTTTCCAAAATCTGCCGATATATTGCAGACCATCCTGTTGCAGATACTTCCGAAATTGCAAAGGCAACAGGACTTGAAGAAAGCAAAGTCGTACTGTTGAGAGATTACTCACACGATGAACTGAGTCTGGATATCAGAGTTAGTTCAGAGGACGATGAGGAGAGAACCCTGGGAAGCATTTATGCCTCATACAGCAATACGGAAAATGAAGCAATCAACAACATAGAAATTGAAAGGCTCCATGATGCCGTGAAAGCACTCTCAGAACGAGAGAGGGCAATAGTGGTCGGACACTTCGGCTTGATGGGAAAGGAAAGAGAAACGCTTGAGAGTCTTGCCTGGCGTAACTCGATAACAAAAGAAAGAGCAAGACAGATTGAGAAGGCAGCGCTCCTCAAATGCAGAAGCATGATGGAGCGCTGAGCGCCCTTGACTTCGCATGTCCCTGCATTATCTGCAGGAATATGCCAACGGAGGTAATTATGGATGATTCCGATTTTGTTGTAATTTTAGTTTCTTGTATTACTAGTTTCATTGCTTATTCATTTTTCGATTTCTTGTCTGACGAGTTGTTTGGATGGTGGCCGGTTGTATTCTTCAGATGGGCATTCCTGATTCCTGCCGTGGTTTTCGCGATTGCACTTGTTGTAAAGATAATCAGCTTCCTTTTGGGAAAATGAGAATGAGAACACTTGACTTTGTACATCCCTGCATTATCAGTAGGGATGTGCACATCAGACACAATGAAAACAGGAAGGTATCATGAGTCTTAAAGCACATTTACAGATTAAAAGATTGGAAATTCTGGGAATGATTACTGAAGCCAAACTGAGGACTTCTCATTTTATCTTTAATCATCCAATGCTTGGCTTGTTTAATTCTTATGCCGTAAGGCTTTCGAAAGATGTGATAGAGGAAAGCCTTTATCATTGCAGAATGAGTCTCTGGATAGTTAGGAGATATCCGGAACACTTCAAAGGAAAAGCTGAAGAGATAGAGAAAGATCTTGAACAAAGAGTTGAGAGGGTTGAAAAGATTTATGAACAGTTTTGATTTTATTATCCTCCAGAAATCGGGTTTCGGATTGTTTCAGAAGTATGCAGAGAAGAAAGGCCATAATGGTGCGATCATCCTTGCATATCCTGATTCAAATCAGAAGAAAGAAGTATTCAACGAGTTCTATGCCTCTCCGTTCAGGACGGGGAGGCTTGGAAACCGGTTCGACGGCTGTTTTGCCGTGGAACTGACGGAGTATGTAGAGAACCCTGAAAGCAAATGCCTTTATGACCTTGCTGCATACATCAGGGAAAATGCGAACATGACATTTGTTCTGTTTGCAGTAACGGACGGTTCTGATTCGGTCAATAGACTGGCTTCCAGCATGGACAGGCTGATAGGCTGCCGCATCGGAGTGATGAACTCCGATGGAATTGTCTGGCAGACAGAAGAATCGACAAAGAAACCGACAAAGGTCTTCGGATATTAAGGAGATAAAATGGAAAAATTCACTTCTCAGACATCCCTGATAAAGCGGGGTGCGGATTTTGAAAGCCGTGAGAGCTTTAATGCTCATAGTGCTGTAGTTAACCCTACAGCGGAAAAACTGGATTACTCGGGTATGCCGCTGGACTGGTCCGGAGATGGTGAATATGCAACATCATTGAAAGAAACACATTGCATGATTGTAGGGGATACAGGATGCGGTAAAACGCGACGTCTGATCATCCCCACAATCAAGCTTATTTCCAAAACAGGGCAGTCAATGATTCTTTCTGATCCGAAAGGGGAGTTGTATAGAAAGACTTCTGCCGGACTAAAATCCAAAGGCTATGAAGTCAAGATCATCAACATGCGGGAACCAAGGCGTGGTGACAGATGGAATCCGTTTTCAAAAGTCGATGAGTTGTACAGATCAGGAGATCTTGAGAAAAAGGACAAGGCAATGCTGCTCCTGGATGAGATTCTGGATGTCATGAGACGTGCAAATCACTCTGAACGTGATCCTTACTGGGAACAGAGTGCTACTCAATACATGAAAGGATTATGCCTGATGATTCTCGAACATGAAGATAAGGGGATGCTTTCATTTAATAATCTTGCCTTGACAGAGGCACGTGTATCCAATCTGCTGATTGCAAATTGCGAAGATGATATGGATGAAGGCAATAATAGAGAAAGAATCATGCTGCGGATATACCTGAACGGGCTTGATCAGAATTCGGATATATTCCAGAACCTTCAGAGTGTCATTTCCGTAATGGATGTGAAGAATACTCTTCAATGCATAGTCAGTTCTGCCCACACAATGGTTTCGCAGTATACACGGCAGGAAGCTATCAGATATCTCTTCTCAGAATCAGATTTCAGCATCGATTCCATAGGAGAAAAACCGACAGCAGTCTTCATGGTTATTCCTGATGACAGTGAAGCGCTATATCCCCTTGCCACACTCTTTGTGGACCAGGTCTATTCAGCAATGATAGACCTTGCCTACTGCAACGGAGGCGTAACCCCAAATCATGTGAATTTCATACTTGATGAGTTTGCAAACTTTACAAGGCTCCCCAAGATAAGGTCAATGCTTACAGCTTCAAGAAGCAGAGGCATGAGATTCTTTCTGGTAGTTCAGGATGTGGATCAGCTTGAAGAACAATATGGTCCAAAAGCAGCCTCAACAGTGATGTCAAATTGCCATGCATGGATCTACATGGGGTGCAGAAACATTGAGTTCCTCAAAATGCTGAGGGAAATATCCGGTTTCTATACGGAGAAGTACACAGGGTATCAGTATCCGCTTCTGGATCTGAACGATATGCTGACCCTCCGGATGGGTGAAACCATTGTCTGGAACAAAGGATGTAACCCGAAGCGTTGTTGGCTTCCTGATTACTCTGAAGTCAAATTCGAACCAGAGGAAGATTCAGACAAAACTGAATCAGATTTTCCCAAATCAAAACAGGATTGCTCAATCAAGAGCATCGATATCATTAAAACGATATCTGCTATGAACGAAGAGAACAAAGAAGAAGATAGCCCTTCGGATTTCGTACCTGTTTCAGATGACGAAATACCATTTTGACAAAAAAGGATAAGAAATGGAAAACAAATTCAACACCACAAACCTGAGCATCTTCGATGCATACGGAATTCTCCCTCTCAAAGAGGAAAGAATCATCTACGTAAACGGTCCCATCACCGAAAAACTCGCTGCGCCGTTCAACCTTGCGGTACTTGAGATGGAGCAGGAAGACCCGAAATCCGACATAAAAGTCTACATAAACAGTCCAGGAGGCAGTGTTACCGACGGACTGTCGATGATAGACACAATGGCCATGGTCAGCTGTGATGTCAGTACAATCTGTGTGGGTATAGCAGCATCCATGGGCGCAATGCTTCTTATGGCAGGAACAAAAGGCAAGCGCCTGATTCTTCCGCATTCATATGTTCTGATTCACCAGCCGCTTGGGGGAACTTCGGGGCAGGCAAGGGATATCGAGATCTACGCATCTGAGATCAGACGCCAGAAGGATGTTCTATTTCGCATGATAAGCGATGCCACAGGGCAGGAACTGTCCCGTGTTGAAGCTGACTGCGACAGGGATTACACCATGTCTGCAAAGGAAGCTCTGGATTACGGGATTGTTGATAGAATTCTCGGCCATCATTGATTATTAAAAGGAGACAGAATGGCAATATTCATCACAGGTGATATTCACGGCGACATCAGAGAATTTCAGACAAGAATGAAACAATACAGCCTTACCGCAGATGATGTTCTCATTGTCTGCGGGGATTTCGGTTTCAGTTGGGACATTAGGACTATCTTTGATTGGATGAAGTTCAGACACGACTACACAATTCTGTTCTGTGATGGGAATCATGAGAACTATGACAACCTGAATAGAATGGAAACAGGTCATGCATTCGGCAACGACGTTGGTGTTTTTGAAAACAATACCTACAGGCTTCTTACCGGGCACATGTACGAAATCCAGGGCCAAAAGGTATTTGTTTATGGAGGAGCCTCTTCAATAGACAAAGGCTGGAGGGTTGACCCTATGTATACGCAGATGTATGGAAAGCTGTGGTGGAAGGAGGAAGTACCCTCAAGGGAAGTTTTTGAATATGCAAGGAACACTCTCAAGGAAAACAACTGGACCTTTGATCTTTTCATCTCTCATACCTGCAGACCTGGTCTTAAAAGAAATGTTCTCCAGACATATAAGGCGGATTTCCATGATCCTGTAGAAGACATGATTAAAAAACTGGAAACAGAAATAGAAGAGCATAACGGCAGCTGGACGGCCTCGTATTTCGGCCACTTCCACACTGATGTGGATTATGGGAAATACCACTGTCTGTACAAGAGAGTGGTTGAGATAGAAGGATGATTCTTGCGCTGTAATTAACTGCTCGCTTAGAGAAATAAAGCAATCATTCAAAGCCACAAACTAATTTGGTTTGATACGGTATGTCCTTTATTTAAATTATTTTAATTCCCATCCTTTATGCATCACAATCGCCCGATCCTCAGCTGTTAGCATATTAGCCCCTCCAAGAATGTCTCCCAGCGTAATAGTATAAGGGGATGATATTGCCGGCAGTGACTGGAAGAACTCCACATAAGCTTCTCTAGAAATGCATGTTCCTGCAAATGAAATGTCGCAGCCGTCCCAGCCGGAGCAGGAGAGGGTGACTCTCGTAAGTGCCTTCAAGTTCGCAAAGGAAAGAGACTGGGTCTTGTTCGATATGGGCAGATCCACCAGCGCGGTTATGCCACTGTCGTCGAAAAGATTCACATTCTCAATTCTTTCAGTGTGTATTGCCGGGACGTATGCCAGCGCATGGCAGGACTTGAACATGTCCGTCATTGACGTTGCCTTTGAGGTATTGATGTCAGGAATGCTGCGAAGGCTGATACAGCCGGAGAACATCTCATCGAAATAGGAGCCGTTGGATGTGTCCAGTACATTAATCTCCTTGATAGATGTACATCCCTTGAGGAACTTAGTGAAGTAACTGATGGAAGATGTGTCCATCACCGGCAGCTCCTTCAATGCACTGCATCCAAGGAACAATGAGTCGACACTCCAGGCTGACGAGAAATCCAGCTGAGGTATGTACTCAAGGGAAATGCAGTCCTCGAACATGCCCTGGAATTCCATCACAGCGGAGGTGTCAATCTGTGGCAGAGCAATAAGCGATATGCATCCCTTGAAGAAGGAATAGGCTTGGTAGAAGTCTGTCATCTCAAGATGCCGTACTGCAATCAGTGAGATGTTGTCATTGAACATGAAGAACGGGGCAGGAAAGCCTTTGCCGTAGAAATATCTCATGAGTTTCATGGCAGTCGTGAAACCACCAAGCGAGATGTTGCACACATTGCAGGATATCTCCCTTACAGGAGAAACCCACGAGAAGGAAGTATCACCCACAGGTCTACTGAACATGATTGAAGGACTGCCTTCCTGATAAGAGATCCTGACCATGCACTGAACGTGGCCGTCTGATGTGAGATGGCTGAAATCGGAGGCATCGAGAGTGTCTTCGAATGTTCCTGTTGCTGCCTGTGAGGCCACATGGGTGGATGTGAAGACACCTTGTGAGTCGGTATGACCGTACTCAATTCTTACAGGCGCCGAACTGATTAAGAGAGGGAACTTGACCGATGATCCCTGCGGAATCAGCACAAGGGCATAGAGATTGCCGGGAGCATTTGCGACATCAGGCATCTTGAGCCAATCAACCGGCCTTGTCTGGCGGTAAACCTCCTCGGGATCGAGCGGTCCTGACGGGGCAAGAGAACCCTGCTGTTCAAGAGGGAAGAAAGGGTTGATTGTCATAGCTGCTGCACCTCCACCTCGCCGGTACCTGTGATATAAATCGTCGAACTCGCCATACCGGTCGTTCCCTCGACATTGGAGCATGAACAGATCTGCCCATACTTTGACGGAATCTTGATGGACCTTGCTTCTGCTGCATTCTCTTCGAATGCCACGAAGATGGTTCCTTCTCCCAGGTTCTTTACCAGAAACTCTGATCTCGCCTTGTCAAACGTGAAAGCCTGGCAAGTTCCGCTTAGTGTCTCTCTCCTCAGACATAATGTCATATTCAAACCTCCTGTCCCTGTTCCAGGACATCATTGAAAGCAAGTCCCGTATAGGACTTCACGAAAGAATAAAGGGTGCGCATCTGCTCATCCGGATTGATAGGAATACCTTTCGGAAAGATGTCTGCGATTGCAAACTGACCCCGCCACCTGTATAGCTCGGACTTGTAAACGGCCAGTGATGGGCCTCCAACGGGCAGACTCGGTACGGCCATGTCATGGTTATCCTGATATCTGGCTTCCCGTGACGGATAGCAGATCAGGTTGAACGTGACATAAGTTGTAGAGTACATGACGTCCCTGACAACCCAATAGGCATCAGGGAAATCGGTGAAAAGACAATTGTTGTTTTTACTTAGTGTCAGACTGAGTCCCACATGATCCTCCTATGCTGTTCCTGCGCAGATGTATTGATATGTGCCGCTCTGCACGGCAATGGGCGTGCCTCTGAGAACTCCATATCCCTTGGCAGTCAGAAATGCGTCATCCGATGCAAAATCGGTTTCTTTCTCCCAGATGCCGCATGTGACACCTATGATCTTCCGGCCTCTGAAATGACTCTGATAGATGGATGCTGGAACCTTCTCAAGTCCTCCGGCATAGATGGAGAAGAACGAGCCTCCGTCTCCGGTTCCCTCATACATGACGATCTTCCACAAATGCCTGTCATGGACATCCTCAGCAGTTCCGCCGTCCACGTTGTGCCTGAACGCCCACTGTAAGACGTTATTGTCCCGGCTTGAACCGGACGAGCCGTAGACCTCGATCCAGGATGATCCGTTCCAGTGGCTGACCGAACATGAGCCTTCCTTGTAGGACCCACTGTTCGCCCATAGGCTGAACGACATCTGGAATGCCGGAGCGTCGATATAGAGGGTCACCGTGCTCTGATAGCAGGAATTGAGATAACTTTTTCTCCAAGCCGTTCCTGTCATCTCAATCAGGTTCTCCCTGTTGATCAGACTTCCTGTACCCACTTGTGACTCCTAATTGAAGACTGCTCCGTGACAGTAATCGAAATACGCATGGCTTCCGGCAGCCTGGCCCTCATTGAAAACCCAGCTTCGAACATGGGACTGACCTCCGAAGGTACGATATCCGAAGCGCACGATATCCATATTCTGGAAGTTCATCTCATCCTGCTGGGCCTTGATATAGGTAAGATCATCGAGCCCGATTTTCTCTGACCTGTCCGCCATACCTATAAGATGGCCATAGATCAGGTCGATGAATGCCGAGGCGAACTCATTACCGAGAGCTCCAATAGAATATGCGCTATCTTCCTTCGGAAGCACATCCTTGACGAGGATTGCATCGATCTGGCCAACCGGAGTGAACTCAAGCTGTCTTGTGGCAGCGAACCGATCATTCAGGCCGAAAGATGCGACCGTTGCTCCGTTGAGCATTACTGTGAAGATGCTGCCGTTCCATTTGACGTTGTACTGGTGACTTCCCGATGATGGGGAAACCAGATTGACCGATGAGCCGCCGTACTTGGTGAAGATAATCCGAAACTGTGTGTTCGGAGTATATCTTCTTGCATCGAACAGACTGATCTGAGCACCGTTCTGCATGAAGGCCGAGAACCTGCAGTAAGGAGTCGGATTTACGCTCCAGACCGTTATTGTGGTCTTGGATGTCCTCCATAAGGTGTTGTCGTCAGTAATCGTAGCCAGGATTGCATTTGCCTGATCCAGCAGGTTGATTCCAAGCGGATATGACGAATAGTCATAACCTATGCCCAGAGTTCCAGATTCGTACAGATTCCAGTCCGAGGAAGTGTACCTGGCATAGTAGCAGTTCATCTGTATGCCGGATCCTACGAAGAATATCTTTCCGCTGAAATAAC
>Ga0310690_10011184_pt1 | contig 11100 bp, 5 predicted proteins | sample AusTroGonzalo_MG_2_FD_207661 | JGI IMG/M metagenome (GOLD analysis project Ga0310690, IMG submission 207661) | Bovine rumen microbial communities from tropical cattle in Woodstock, Queensland, Australia - Gonzalo_04 (v2) (version 2) | ecosystem: Host-associated > Mammals > Digestive system >...
CTATTCCAACTATACGTATCATCAAGCTCATGAGAGTGACTATCCCAGCCCTCAATATTAACCAAAACGACACCCCATTCTTCATTATAATAACCAGCATACTCATTTCTTTCCATACAATGAGAAAGAGGCGATTTTGACAGAGCGATTCTGGCGGCGCGCAGTTGGTCTTCGGAGATTTCGATTGTGTAGCTGCCATATCCAAAATTTAACCCGCTATTATATACCACCGGCACATCCGACAATAAATAGAATTCTTCGCCATTTTCTGTTTCAAACCGGACATCCATTGTCCATGGCTTGAAGTGTGCCACGAAAGCGGTGTCTTGGGTAAGGGTCACGTCAAGTTCCCTGTCATAGAATTTTTCGGTACCGTTGGTCCAGTAGTCGAACATATAAAATTCTTCCGGTTCGGCGGAGAAGGAAAATGTCATATCCTCCTGAGACGGCACTTTGGTTATGTTTACAGAACCTTGCTCCGCATCAGCGGATGTGATAGAAGCAGACCCAAACGTCACAGAAATCAGACTGCTGCAACCAGAAAATGTCTCATATCCGATATATGTTACGCTGGTGGGGATTGTCACAGAGGTCAGACTGCTGCAACCATAGAAAGCCCATGATCCTATGCTTGTCACGCTGTTGGGTATGGTGACGGATGTCAGACTACTGCAACCATAAAAAGTTGCGTCTTCGATGCTTGTCACGCTGTTAAGGATGACAATATCTCCTGTAGCAGCAGCCGAACATGCCAACAATTTGGTTTTTGCGGCATCACTATAGACCAAGTTTCCGTCCACATATCCGTTTTTGCTTCTTGCGCCCCACTGAGAACCTGTTGCAGAACCCGTATATACGATATTGGGAACATTAAAGAAAGCCAATTTTCCAATGCTTGTCACGCTGTTGGGGATAGTAACAGACAGCAGACTGATGCAATTCTCAAAAGCACCATCTCCGATGCTTGTCACGCTTTCGGGGATGGTGACAGAAGTCAGACTGATGCAATTCTCAAAAGCATACCATCCGATGCTTGTCACGCTTTCGGGGATGGTGACAGAGGTCAGAATGCTGCAATTCTCAAAAGCATACCATCCGATGCTTGTCACGCTTTCGGGGATGGTGACAGAGGTCAGACTACTGCATTCATCGAAAGCAGAGGTTCCAATGCTCGTCACACTGTTGGGGATAGTGACGGAGGTCAGACTGCTACAACCTGAGAAAGCACCACCTCCGATGCTTGTCACGCTATTGGGGATGGTGACGGAGGTCAGATTGCTACAACCATTGAAAGCATGGTGTCCGATGCTTGTCACACCATCGGCAATACTCACGATGGCGACAGATGAGCGGTAGGAATACCATGGTGCTTTGGAAGATGAAGAATAGTTGGTCATTGCTCCCGTGCCGGAGATGGTGAGGGTGCCGTCTTCGAGCGTCCACGTGAGGTTGTCGCCGCATGTGCCGCTCTGTTGGGCGGATGCAAAGACACTTAAAAAGAGCATTAGCCCTACAAGAAAAAACTTGTGTTTCATATTTTTAATGGTTTGTTTCATCAACTTCTTTATTTTCATGCTGCAAAGGTACAAAATAAAATCTCGTTTTGCAAATAATTTTACATTTTTTGCAAAGCAAACAGGCAACAAACGCCTCTCTGACAGGGGCATAGAAGAAAGAGCCGCGCATGGATACGCAGCGCACAGACGCTATGAGCCGGATAATATCCGGCGGTAATGGACGCTGATGACAAACCGACATGAGATGTCGGGCTAACGGACGGAGCAGACTAACGGACAGAGGGGAGCAGACGGAGAGGACTATGCGGGGCGGGATTTTATTGTTGAAGTTGCATCTCGCGCATGAGGCAGGTGCGGATGAAGGCATCAAGGCGGGAATAACGCTTGCGCCTGCCGGTCTGCGGGTCAATGGGTGCGTCCGGTTCGGCACGACGGAGCTGCCTCTGAAAACGGGTCTGCCACAGTGTGAGATTATCGTGAAAACCGCTTAATCCAACATATATCTTTCGCGTATCTAACGTGTATCTAACGTAATTATATGCAGAAAACAATGGTAGCGTTGGTATTAAAGAAATACAGATTCAGGAAACAAAGACTCTGCAGCTGGCTACCGAGAACCAAGCAAGAGGCTTTTTTAAGACCATTATTTACAAAAAAAATGCATTTTTCCTGCAAAACATTTGGTCAAACAAAAAAAATGTTGTACCTTTGCAGCGTTGATAAGTCCCTATTCGCTTTTCAATTATCCTAAAACTCAATGAAACAATCTGTAATACTGATATTAACGTGCTTTCTGACATTCGGAATGGCTGTTTATGCGCAGACTCCGAGCACCTCGCAATGGAACAGCACCTCCTCGATGATGCAGAGCGGTAGCACTTATTCGTCCTCCATTTCCCCGGTGGGCGCCGAAAACATAACCTATACAAGCAGTTCCGGTTCTCCGAGCGGAATCGGCGGACGGCGGAACATTGACGACGGTTTCATCACTCCGGGAGAAACCAACGTGGACGATGAATCACCCGTGGGCGAACCCTATATTCTGCTGCTGTTCGCCATTGCAACGGGCATCGTTATCCGCCTGCGCCACCGCAAGGCATAACACCCGACCAACAAGATTGCAACAAACGGTGATTCCTTCCAGCGAGTCACCGTTTTTCATTCCCCCTATTCCATCCCCGCTGCCAAGAAAAAGTCAGAAGTCCTTCGGCACACGGTTGCACAAAATGAAGAAAGGACAATAGTTGTCACAATGACCTTCCTCTGCACGGTCGTGCTGCCTATCTGTCAGCATAATCCCGACCTGCCGCGCCAGCACTTCAAGGAAGACATCACGCACCTGCCGATAAGCCAGCCGGCCCTGCTCCATGGTGACATACTGCGCCACCTCCCCAGCCTGCTCACGCACAAAATAAATAGCCGGCAACACCTCTCCATTCCCTACCAACGAGGATAACGACGAAGACAGAAATGCCTCGGCATAGACCAGAGTCTGCAACTGATAGCCCACCTTATCGGAACGCACGAACAACTGCTCCACAGAATCCTTCAGTGTCTCAGCCACCGGCATACGCAACTTGGCGGCATCGGCTCCCCCCGTCTTATAATCCACGATACGCACCTGCCCGCCCAAACGGTCAATACGGTCAATGCGGCCGCCTACCCGCACACGGCCCACGCCAGGCACCTCCACGACAAAGGAACAGTCGCGCTCCAAGGCCAGAATCTCCAATCCGTGCGCCGCAGCCAGACGGTCAGCCTGCAGGATATGAGACACATAGCACATCACCGTAGCATTCTCCACAACATGCACCTCCCGCACATAATGCTCCGGCTCGTCCAGATGCTCCCGCAGCCACTCTTCATTAAGAAGCAGATATGCCTTCTCCAGCATCTGCTCCAGCAAAGTGTCTGTAACCGAATCAAGAATCTGCTCAGTAAGGCGGAAAGGACGCTGCACCGGCCCGCCGTTCAGATGCTCGTACAGACACTGAATAGTCAGGTGCACCAACTGACCGAGTTCGCCCCGCGAGAGCACCTCGCCGACCACCTCTTCCCCGCTGACATGCCGCACATACGTCAGCCAGAACTCCATCGGACACTTGCGATAGGTATTCATCGCAGAGGGAGAAAGACGGAACACCCTGCCATCCTCACGCACCATCAGACCATCCTCCCCGACATGCAGGATATCCTGCAAAGAGCCGGAATCCGTGTCAGGAGTCAGACAATAAGGCGCCCGTATCTCGTTGGACTCGAACAAAGCAACCTTTCTGACCGCAAAATCCTGACCGGTCAGCATCTGCATCACAAAACGGGACATCGTCTTGCGGTTATTCTTGCTTTCGCTGCCGCAGTAGGTTAGGGTGACATGCCGCGCACGGCGCATGAGGCGGAAGAAATTGTAGGCATAGACATCCGTGCTTTCCTCCGAAGTGAGCATGCCGTATGCCTTGCGCAGATAGAACGGGAAGTAAGACAAGTCCTCGCCTGTATTCGGCACGACGCCTTCCTCCGCGTTCAGAATCAGCAGGTTGTCAAAGTCCATCGCCCGCGTCTCCAGCACGCCGATTATCTGTATGTCGGTCAGAGGCTCGCCGTGGAAAGGCAGAGAGACATTCTCCAAATAGCGTCTCAACAGCAGGCGCAAACCGCTCAACGACTGCAGTTTCCCCACAAGTTCCTCCTCCACCACAGCCGTGAATCTGTTCAAAGCCAGCATCATCTGATAATGCGCCTCACGCGTAAGCAGCACATCCCATTCTTCCGTCACTTCCTCTTCCGCTGACTCTATATCCACAAGCCTTTCCGTATCAACGGCATCCGCCCGTTTCTCACTGCCATAAGCCGCCACCGCCTCTGACAGTCGACGCATCACATCCACCCAAGTCTCCCCTGACTGCCTGTCATGCGTTCTGTCGGACAGCCAGTCCTTGACGAAGGCAAAGACCGGAGTATATTTCAAGGGGAAGCCCTTTGTCACATTGATACGCGCAAAACGCTGCGGGTCATCGGGTTCCACATCGGGCAACGCCGCTATCACCTGCTCCAGCATCGTCTCATCGCACAAGACAACCCCCGTCCTGTCGCCGGTATGGTGATGCTCTTTCAGCCACTGCCAGACAAACTGCGCCTCCGCGTGCACCGATGTGGTCGTCACCACCTCCACGTCCTTCCGCTGCCAGAGACACAGAGGCAGTTCGTTGGACTTTATCTTCTGTTCCGCATTCCGCTGCACCCACTTGAAAGCCTTCGGGTTACAAGAAAAAGTGCCGCCTGCAGGATAGTCCCAATAGAACTTCGCCTGCCCCAGCGCCTGCAACCTGCGCATGAGTTCCAGTTCCGCCGGCACAAGGTAGTTGAAGCCTGCAAACACGAACATCCTGCCCCTAATCTGCTCCTGCACAAAACAGGTATCCCAATGCAGCAGCACCTCTTTCATCCTCGCGCCTTCGTATGTACGCGAGCCTACGACCTTCCGGAACTCTGCATATATGGCGGGCATCTGCTCCCACAGCTGTTCAAAACTCCGTCGCGTGGACCTGTCGTTCCCGCCGTCTCTGCCGTTCACAGCAACCAGCGCCTCCAGCCGCAAGCGCACCTCCTCATCCAGTTCCAGTTCCTCCAATCGGCGTGCCGCAGCAGCGTTGGTCAAGAACGAGTCCGGAGTGACCTCGGGATAACTCTTGTCAAGCATAGAGAAGTCCTGTATCATCTGCCTGCCCCAACTGTAAAAGACATCCAGAGGCAACTGCTGTCCGATGCAACGGCAATATACATCATACAGTCTGCTCACAAGCCGCAGTTCGTCATCCTGACCAAGCGAACTGAGTGCATCAAACAATCCGCTCAATGTGGTCATAGCAGGTGCCTGAACAGGGCGACGTATGTCATTCTTCTCCAAATAGCGTCTGATACAGCCGTTTACCACCAACGCCGCACGGCGGGTAGGAAACACCAGAGTAAGGCTGCCAAGTCCGTCCACGCCGTACTTCGCTATCAAATCTTCCGTCAGTTCCTCCAAAAACATCATAACTCCACTTTCACTAATTGTCCATCTTCAGCATACCAGAGCCAGCCTTCGACATGCGCGTATCCGACTCCGCGCATCAGCGCCATATATCTCCGCACCTGGCCGCGATAGGCGGCATCGTGCTGCTTGCCGAACTTATAGTCAAGGACCACAGCACGGCTCTCCTTTCTATCAATCATCACGCGGTCGGGACGCTGGTCATGACCGTAGGCCGTCAAAAACGTTACCTCACGCAGCAACTCGTACTTGCCAGAGAACCAGTCACACAGCAGCGGATTGTCCCATGCACGGTCTATCAGCCGCCTCACCGTGTCCTCCGTCTCCCTATCCGGCAGCATGCCCTTCGTCCGCGCCTCGTCTATAGCGCGTTCCTCGTCCGTGCGTACAGCCATGCGCGCCATAATATCATGACAGAGATTGCCGAGGTTGATACGCGCTATCCGCCCGCCGCCGGCGAGACGGTCCTCCATCAGCAGTGACTCCTGCGACTGACAGAACTGCACAGGCCGTTCACCCACATGCAGTTCCATCGTCCTGACCTCCGCGTCCTCCATGGAGAACGGGTTCTTCAGCCGCGCATTTTTCTTCCGTCTGCCCTCTTTCTCTTCCGGCGTGCAGTATGCCAGTCCGCCGTCCTCCTGCCGCATATCCCCGCGCAGCACCTCAAGGAGCAGCCCCGCCACCGTGTCATGGACGGGCGTATCCATCTTCTTTTCATCAACCGACGCCCAGATATGCATGTTTGTCTCCGCGCGAGTAAGAGCCACATACATCAGGTTCATGTTGTCCACCGTCTCCGCATTCCTGTCCTCCGCAACCACCGAGGCGTACACGCTATCGTCCAACAGAGAGCTATTTTTGGTTATCGGAATACGCCCGAGCCTCTTCACGCCATCCGTTGTTTCCACACCCGCCTGCGGCCACAGATAGCCCTTCCTGTCATGCAGCCGCCAGTGGAAAAACGGCAGAAAGACATTCTTCGCTTGCAGTCCCTTGGCGGAATGCACGGTCATTATGCGGATTGCATCCCCCTCCGGCGCGGAGACCGACATGGAGTGCATGCGGTCGTCCCAATAATGCAGAAAGTCCTCCACATCAGAGCCATAACGCCCGACATAGTCGCGCGTCTGGTCGAGCAGGGCGTTCACATAGGCGAGGTCAGGCAACTGCTGCGACAAGAGAATCTTAACCAAAGTATTCACCAGTTCCACAAGCGGCATATCCGTCCTAACCCGCTCCACCACCTCCACCTGCGAGTAGTCAAGCACACCATTGATGTACATCTTTGCCACCGCATCGCCGAAGACACGGTAACGCAGCGCGTTAATCACGGTCATCACCGAAACGCTGCTCTCCAAATGAAAACTGTCGCAGGACACAAGCCTGCAGCGCTTCAACCTCCCGTACTCCCCATCATCCAACGAGCGGAAAGCGGAAACCACCTCCTCCGCCTCACGGTTATAGCGTATCATCACCATCATGTCAGAGGCTCTGTCGCCCGCCGCAAGATACTTCTCCATGAGGCGGAACATCTCCATCAGATGCCCCTCTGCCGCAGGCGTGCCTTTGGCACTCACGCGCGCCGTCACGCGCCCGCCCTCATTACCTTCCAGATAATACTCACGCTCATCCAAGTCCGCCTGCGCAATGCCATAGATATCCGCCACCGAGGGGACTTCCGCCTGCAGAATCTCCGCCGCACGGCGGAAGAACATCCGGTTGAACAGCACGACCTGCCGTCGCGAGCGGTGGTTGCGCACAAGATTCATCGCCGTAAAATAGTCGCGCAAGGTGTCGCGCCCAGGATCCGCATCGTCCTTTTCCCGACCGAGGTTCTGCATTATCCGCCAGTCGCCGTTGCGCCAGCGGTAGATGCTCTGCTTGATGTCGCCGACCACTAAAGTCGTCCCTCCCTGCGCCAACAGGTCCTGCACAAGCGGCAGTATGTTCCGCCACTGCAGCGCGCTCGTATCCTGGAACTCGTCAATCATTATATGGCGGTACCTGATTCCCGCCTTCTCCAAGATGAAGTCCGCATCACCGCCTTGTAGCGCTTTTTGCAGGATGTCGGCTGTTTGCGCCAACAGCAGCCTGTTCTCCTCCGCAAGAATCTCACCCATCACGCGGCGCATGTCAGCAAGCAGCTCCATGTTGTCCAACAAAGCGGTTGTAAGTGAGGAGTCTATGTATATCTTTCTACACTCCACGCACAGTTTGTTCATCTCGCGCAAAACCTCACAGACTGCCCTTGCACGCCCCGCGTCCTGAATCTTCTTCATGAATTTCGCCCCGTCTTCCAATGCCGCAGCCTCACGCTCGCCAAGAGGTTTGAAAGGTTCGCTGCTACGCCCTTTCAGACTTTCAGCGACCCGCGAAATGAAACTGTAGTAGTAACGCCCCTTGTCTATCTCGTCGTTGTCCTGACAGTGTCGCACCTGCCGCAGCTGCTCGCGCATGCGGTCGAAGACAGGATAGCGCGCACGGTTGCGCCAGTCGATATTCTGCTTGTAGGCGCGTATCAGTGCCTGGTCGAAGTCAATCTCACCCGCCGCCTCAAGCACCTGCACCTGCTCGTTATACATCTCTTTTGCCAGACTGACAAGGCTGCGCCTTATGTCCCAGTCCCTGCCGTTCTGCAGCGCGGAGTTAGCTATATTAAGCAGCCGCTCACGCACCTCCATGCCGGCGGGGTCGGTCAGCAGCCGGTCGGCGGCACGGGCAACTAAATAGTCATAGTCCAACTCCACCTCCGCGCCGGCAGCCGTCGTGCCGAGCATCTGCCCCAAGCCGCGCAACAGCCGCAGCATAAAGCGGTCGATGGTTGAGATGTGAATGTTGTCATAGTCGGTCAGCATGCTCTTGTAGCAGTCGTCAGCCATGCGCCGCAAGTCCGCATCTGTGGCTTTCAGGTTGCCAATCATTCTCTCCCTTGCCGCCTTCAGTGCCTCTTTGGAGGCGGGGTTGTCGGGGGCGTGCGCGATGCCGTTCAGGAAAACGAGTATTCGCTCCTTCATCTCGGCAGTCGCCTTGTTAGTGAAAGTGACAGCGAGAACAGAGCGATAGCTCACCCCCGAAAACAGCAACCCCACATAGTTGGCTGCAAGGCTGTAGGTCTTGCCCGTACCTGCCGACGCGCGGCACACTGTCAGCGTCCTGTTCATTGTTCTACAGCGGTTTCTTCATCAGGGACACCGGCGGGAATTCCTGTGATGTCGTCCACATCCATCAGTTCCGGCAGCGCGTAGTTACCCGTGCTCTGCTTCGCGCCGAGGCGCACAAGGCGGTTGGCGGTAACAATTATGCTGTTGCCCTTGTCCTCCAGTTTGTCGCATGACTGCCTGTACTCGCTTTGCAGCCGGTCAAGCGCGGCACCCACCGAGCGGAAATGGCTGTAGAACATTCCCACCCTCTTCACCATCTCCGTCGCAAGCGCGTAAAGTTCCTCCTGGTGCTGCAGCTGCGCCACTTTCGTCCATGTCATCCTGATGATGCTCAACGCGGCGAAAAGTGTCTGCTCGTCAGCAATATAGACGTGCTGCTCCATCGCCCTCCGCCACATATCCGGCTTCTCCTTCAGTGCCGTCCACAGCGCGCCGGTTATCGGCACGAACATAATGACGAAGTTCATCGTGCGCCCGACTTTCAGATACGACGAATAGTCCTTGTCGCCCAGTTCCTTTACATGCTTCTCCATGCTGTCGATGTGCCGCATCAGAGCCTCGTGACGGGTCTTTTCGTCCTCGGCGGCGCAGTAGTCCTTGAAAGCGGTGAGACTGACTTTGGCATCTACAATCACGTTGCGCTTCTGGTCAAGGTGCAGCACAAAGTCAGGTCTGAACTGCCGCTCTTTGCCGGTCTCGTCCTTATAGCGGATATCCACCTGCTTGTCATACTCATAACCCTCGCGCAGTCCCTGGCTCTTAAGCAGCTCCTCACACTCGCGCTCTCCCCAGTCGCCCTGATACTTCGGGTCATGGGTCAGCGCACGCGCTAATTCGTCAGCTGATTCGGCGGTCAGTTTGGTCTGTGCCACAAGATGGCGTATCTGCTCCTCCATCGAGGCTTTGAGTTCCGCCTGCGACACCTTGCCCGCGTCCATCGACTCTTTCATCTCCTTCAGTTTGTCCTTGAGCGGAGTGAGTATCTCGTCTATTCGCTTGCCGCTCTGCTCCGAAAAGTCATTTCGGCTCTCCTGAAGCATCTGCTTGGTGGTGGCGTTCACGGAGGCCTTCATCTCCGCCAACGACTTGTCAAACAGCTGCTTCTGGGCATCTAACGACTTCTCATAGTTCTGCCTCGCTTCCTCTTTTGCCTCCCTGACACGCCTGTCGGTCTCGCCGCGCATGTCGTCAAGACGCTTTTCCGCATCCGCTTTTATCTCGGCTATCCGGCGTTCATAGTTTTCTTTCAGTTCGTCAGCTCTGCGTTGCGCATCCGCCAACCGCTCCCTGCCCTGCCTCACCGAGAGCCACACCGCACAGCCCCCCGCAAGCAGCAGCACAGCCGTTATCAACAATGTACCTGTCATGACTTCGTAGTGTTTACAATTTCCGTTTGCAAATATACGCCAAAAAATGCGGAAATACAAATTTTTCCGCACTTTTTTGTAAAAATGACACAATCAGGACTATGTACAGAACAGAAACACCTTAACTGCCATATTCACGTGCCGGAAGCATGGCCTGTTCTCCGTCGGGCATTATACTAAGATGCCCATGTTCTGACGAGCCCATTGAACAAAGACAGGGTCAGAGAAACGGATTTCCCTGCCTTCGATATCAATCATCTCCTTTTTCTGCAGAGCCTTTTTAACCACCGCCACATTCGCAGAACTGCCGAGTTCAAACTCGTCAATGGTTTCCTTGCGGTTTATTTCATGCGCCCTGCCAGCCATAACAGCACGTATAAAACGCAACTGATAGGATGTGAGCGAGTTTATTTGCTCCATAAACAGCGCGTGATTCTGCCGCAGCAAATCTTTTTTGGCATCTTCCAGAATTTCTTCGTTTGCTTCGCTCTCCGTCCGCATCCAGACAAGCCAGCTCAACTGCTGCACATAAGACGAATTTCCGTCCGTATAGGCGTATATGTCATTGACCAACTGCGGAGATATATGTCTGCCAGTCTGCTCAAAGCGTGTCTGTACGTACTCCTGCCAACACTCAACAGGTATCCGCTCCAGGAACATCACGTCCCCGAACTTGTAGAACGGATAACTGCGCATGCCGAACATGTTCATGAGCAGATGCCGCTTGCTACCATAAAGACAATAAGAGACGGAGTGCTGGTGCTGCCATGCCGTGCGCAGTTTCTTCTGGAACGCGAGAGAATCGCCCATCTCGCCAATCTGCTGGAATTCATCAATGCAAACCACAATACGGACGCCCTTGTCCTTCGCTATACGCTCCGGCAGAGTGAGAACCTCCTCCCCATAGTCGGCGGCAACGCTCTTCAGACTCAAAGAAACCGGATTAAGCGGGTCAGCAGACATCGTGACAACCGGCACAAGCGAACTGAGGAAACGCTTCGCATTTGCCATCCATTCTTCAG
>Ga0310690_10011186_pt1 | contig 11099 bp, 6 predicted proteins | sample AusTroGonzalo_MG_2_FD_207661 | JGI IMG/M metagenome (GOLD analysis project Ga0310690, IMG submission 207661) | Bovine rumen microbial communities from tropical cattle in Woodstock, Queensland, Australia - Gonzalo_04 (v2) (version 2) | ecosystem: Host-associated > Mammals > Digestive system >...
GCTTTAGCGGTGATGGACTTACCTTCGGTAACCTTGAGTTGGTTGTTCTCACGCACTTCGCCGTTCAGTTCTACCTTACCGCCGTTAGCCGGTTTGATATTGACGGAGAGCGTTACTTTCTTCAACTCACGGAAGCTTACCTTGATATCGAGGTTCTTCGTTACTTCGATTTCACGAATGAGACCCTTCTCATCTTCGTTGTCGGACCACTCGTCCACGGTGTAACCTTCTTCGGGCACAGCCTCGACGGTAATCTTTGTACCGCCGTTGAAGATGCCTTCGAACTTCTTCTTCTCGTCGCCGTCGTTGACTTTGACTTTACCGTGGATCTCATCCAGTTCGCCCTTGTCAACCGTTATCTTCACGGTGTAGGTGGTGCTGGACAGGAACGAAGCCTCGAGGGTGATGTTACTGCTCATCGTAACCACGCGTGTAGCGTTCTTGTCGCCGTCGGACCATTGGTTGAAGATGTATCCTGCATCCGGCGTAGCGATGATGGTTACGTTGGTGCCTTCCGGATACGAGCCGTTAACGGACTCGTTCACAGAGCCGTGTTCGCCGGCGGAGATCGTCAGCGTGTACTGTGTCGTCGAAGCCTCCTTGAAGGAAGCGGTAAGGGTGACATCAGCGTCCATGGTGATGGTACGTGTAGCGTTGGTGTTACCGTCTGACCATTGGTCGAAGATGTAACCTGCATCCGGCGTAGCGATAATCGTTACGGAAGCGCCCGCGTCGTAGTTGCCGTTGACCGCGTCGTTGACAGAACCGTTTGCTCCTGCGGAGATGTTGAGCGTATATTGTACGCCAGCCACCTTGAAGGAAGCGATGAGGGTCGTGTTTGCGGTCATGACGATGTCACGCTCTGCGTTGGTGTCGCCGTCGGACCATTGGTCGAAGGCATACCCGGTAGCGGGTGTAGCCACGATATGAACGGATTCGTTCTCGTCATGCAAGCCGTTTACTTCGGAGTTCACAGAACCGTTAGCGCCAGCCGCGATGGTGAGCAGGTATTGTACCGGAGCCACTTTGAAGGAGGCTTCGAGGGTGATGTTATCGGTCATACGCACTACGCGGGTTGCGTTCTTATCGCCATCCGACCACTCGTCGAATACATATCCTGCATCCGGTGTGGCGATGATAGTTACATCGTCACCTGCATCGTAATCGCCGTTAACAGTCTCGTTTACAGAGCCGTTCGCACCGGCAGAAATCGTGAGCGTGTATTGCAGTGTAGCATCCACGAAGTAAGCCGTGAGGGCTGTATCTTGTGTCAAGATAATATCACGGCTTTCATCCTGGCTACCGTCAGACCATTGCAGCAGCTTGTAGCCGGATTCCGGCGTAGCCGTGATGGTAACTGTTGAAGCAGCAGGATAGGTGCCGTTGACAGACTCATTGACAGTACCATGTCCGTCGGCAGTGATATTCAGAGCAAACTCGGTAGAAGCTGCCGTGAAGATAGCTGTCAGGGCGACATCCTCATGCATCAGGATGTTGCGGTCGTTATCGGTGTTACCGTCCGACCAGTACAAGAATACATTTCCGGCATCTGGTATGGCGATGATGTTCACAGGCGTACCTGCATCGTAGGTGCCGCTGACGTCATTTACGGTACCGTCACCGCTAACGGAGAGCGTCAGAGTGTATTGGATAACAGACGGCTCAAAGGTTGCGATGAGCGTCTTGTTGGCATCCATGGTAATGGTGCGGCTCGCATTGGTATTGCCATCCGACCACTGTACGAAGTTATAACCGGTCTCGGGCGTAGCCACGATATCTACGGAAGTACCTTCGTCATACTCGCCGTTAGCTGTTTCGTTGACAGAACCGCCTTCGAGGGCAGCGAGAGTCAGCGTGTACTTCGGCGGTATCAGTTTGAAGGCAGCCGTGAGGGTGATGTCGCTGGTCATGATGACGGTACGTGTAGCGTTCTTGTCGCCGTCGGACCATTGGTCGAAGAGATAACCTGCATCGGGTGTAGCCACGATGGTTACGCTTTCGCCCGGATCATATTCGCCGTTCACGTCGGTGTTGACCGAACCGTTAGCGCCGGCAGAGATAGCGAGTGTGTACTTCGCGCCAATTACTGCGAACGTAGCTTCCAGAACTTTGTTCTCGTCCATAGTGATGGTACGCGTAGCGTTCTTGTCGCCGTCGGACCATTGTACGAAGTTATAGCCTGCGTCGGGAGTAGCGGTGATCTCTACGGAAGCGCCTTTCTCAAACGAGGTGCCGGCAGGGTTGGAGCTTACGCTACCGCCTGTTCCCGCCGTCAGGTTCAACGTGTATTCCACTACACCTTTCGGGATAGCAAAGAGGTCGGTTTTTACTGCGGGAGCCAGTAATTGCCAGTAGGAACCGTATTTATACGAAACGATGCGTGCATAGTAGCGTTTTGCGAGGCTTGCCGTAAAGGTGGCAGTGCACTTGCCATCTGTGGTAGTTACCGTCGGTTTACCGTAGTTCGAATCATTCTCATCGAAGATGGTGATTTGGTTGTCATTGGCTATATCTGCCACATCCCAGGTGATAGTAGCGGTCATACCGGAAACGGAGACTTGGATGTTCTTCGGTGTGTAATCCACAGCTCCGTTGGTGGTGAAGTGTGGTCCTTCCGCATAAGCTACCATGTCACCATCCTTATACGCGTACAATTCCCACGTGCATTCACCATTGTATAGGATAGAAGCGGAGCAAGTGGTGCCCGTAATGTTGGATTCATTGTATACCCAGTCTTGGTACACATCGCTTACGTTTTCAGCAATAATCCTAAAGTAATCGGGTGCGGTAGCGGGAGCGTCCCAGGAGAAGTTCACGGTCGAGCCGTCGGATTGAACTTCAGCCTTGAGGTTCTGCGGTGTATAATCGTTCGCCGGAAGCGTGAAGGAACCGGTTACGGTAGCGGCAATGGTGTCGCCGTACGAGTTAACCGGCGTAAAGCTATAATCAACGTGTACATCAGCCGGGCTGGAGTAGTAGAGTGTTTGGGAGGAAGAACTCGACAAACCGTTCTCTTTAATGCCCAAGGAAGCAATCTCGATGGTGTATGCAAAACGCGAGTAGTCCACTGCGGAAATGTCGACATATTGACGGCCCGGGTTGGAAGCATCGATAGAGACGCCTGTAATCCGGTAGTCGTGGTTGTCAGCATAGCAGTTACTGCCTTCACTTAACGGCCATTTAGCTTTGCTATCGGTCTTGAAGAGCACCTCGGTGCAGAACTCGATGTCGTCAACTACTTCGGAGTCGAAGGTCTGTTGTGCGCCTACCCAAGACAAAGGATCGGAGGTTACAGCTTTGTTCACGATAACGAACTGATAGCTGGGAGCATCTACATAGAAGTCACCGCGCCACCATCCGTCCGCATCGTAGGTGAGTGCCGCGCAACGGCCGGAACCCACTTCGGGATCCCAGTACCATACATAGCGTCCGTCACCGGCTTCCATGTTATTGTCATCCGGAACAAGTACGTCCAGATTGACTTTCGTGAGGAAGTAATAGTAGGCATTTACTTGCCATTTATAAGAAGATTCGCCTTCGTCCCAAACATAGGATACGACTTCGAAACCGCCCCATCCTTCGGGAGATATCGGCGAAGAAGTGGTGAGGCTGTATCTGCCGCCAACAGGAGGTGTGGATGCCGTGATAATTTCTTCTCCGATGATATAGCTGTTATTATCGTCCCATAAATAGGCCACAAATCTATCCACACCGGTAACCGCATCCCAAGAGATGGTATAGGTACCATCGGAATTGTGCAAAACTGCGAGGTTCGTGGCAGCCAGCGGGTTGGGCTGGATGTCGAAGGGTGTGGTGGTTACAAATGGTGAGCCTATTTTATCCCAGGCTTCATCGTAAGCTTGAACCTCGATTTTCGCTACGTGAATGGTTTTGTCGGTGTTCCAAGTACCAGCGAATTCGTAAGGTACATCCGAGGTGATGTCGGATTTGTGAATCGAAAAATCGGTGAGATAAGAATCATTCTCATCGTACAGATAAATATTATAATGTGCAGCGGTGTCCGGACCGAATTCGAAGACCATTTTATAGCTTGCTACATCGCCGGTCGGGGTAACCGAGATGGGTCTGAAGTCATGGTCAGGAGCATGGCAGTCCACTTCCGCATTAGAGAGATAATACCAATCTACGGAATACTTGGTATCTAAACCTAATATTTCGACACATTGGTCGGTCTTGGCGCTACGCCAGGAGGTATAGTGTACAATGCCATCTATAGCTGGTGTTTGAATCGAGTAACGGATATAGAAGTCGTTTGGTGCGAGTGTCGTTTTCCACCAGCGTGTGCCGGGCTCTTGCTCCATCAGCGTATAGTTGTACTTATCTGAGGCCCCGTTGCAACTGCGCCAACGAACATAGACACCTTGGGAGAGGTTAAAATCGGTCTGGTCGGACGGAATTAATGCACGGATGGTCATTTCCGTTACTTTGGGCACAATACCTTCAAAACTCAGTTCGGCAGGCTTAGCGAGCCGTTCGTCAGAAGAATTGTAAGGCGTTACTTTAACCGAGAAGTCGCCGTCAGCCTTTACAAATGCTTCACTTAAGTCCACATCCAGAGTCAATGCGTCCGAATTGGTCTTTTCTTCAGATACCAACAAGGTCCCGACGGGGTCGTACACCGAAACAACGTATTTATCTACATTGTCGTTCTTATCCCAACTAATCGTGTAGTGGGTCTTGTCTGTCGATTCAGCTTTTAAACCTGCGATTTCGTACGGGTTAGGAGCCGTGGAGCAGGGGTCGTCTGTGATGGTATATGGCAGGTCGCTATACTTTCCATCAAATAAGATTAAATCATTAACGGCATAGATAGCGAAAGAAGTTTCGGAAGCATACGATCCGGTTTTCCAACTGAGGGCAGGACTGCCGCCAAATGCTTTGATTTCAGCGGTTGCAGATGAACCGGTTGCCAACGTAAACGTTTGTACTAAATCGTTGTCTGTAACAATCAGATAGTTCCCGTTCCAACCGTCACCGTAAGAGTCATTCATCTCGAGCGAGTAGGTGCAAGTAGCGGTAGGCTCTTCGAGCACGACCAGGATGTTTCCATCTTCGGCGGTCTTACCTTCGAGCGAGCCGCTGGGGCCGTCGTGGAAGACGAAAGCGAGTTTGAGGATGTCCGTGTAAAGCGGAGCATTGTAAAACTCGTAGATGTTGTTGATTTCAAGTTTCCACACGCTGCCGTCTAAGGTCAGCTCGGGTTCATCAGATGCGCGCCAGCCGCTGCCGGGAACGTACCTCCAGTCACTGTCGTCTGTTGACGCGCTGGTAATCAGTCCCGTGTGGGCGTAGCACGCAGTCGCAGATGCCATGCCGGCATTTCCTGCGGTGGGATCGAATGTGATAGTCACCTTGCCCGTATAGCCTTTGTACAGCGGGCTGGGGCTGACTGTCACTTGCGCAAATGTTGCGGCAATGCCGAAACATAAGACTGCGAAAATCGCAAAAATTCGTCTCATAAGCGTAGTTTTTTTAGTTAAACAATATGTTAATAATTGATAATTGATAATTGATAATGGATAATTGATAAGGGCTTAATATGTTGTTGGATGGAATTTCGAGGACTAACGATGCACCAAGTGCATATTAGATGGAACTACTTTTCTCTTCTCCTCAAGCCTCTTATTAATTGCTTTATCCATTTTCCATTATACATTATACATTATTTTTTGTTGTGTTCTAATATACGGTTGAGTCCGATTAGCACGAGTTGTTTTTCGTAATGCGGTGTCGGTTCTCCGGTAAGCATGTGCTGGATATACGGCGCATGGCCGCCGGTAACAAACACTTCGAAATGCGGACATCGTTCGCCCATCGTGCGGATATAACCCTTTACTTCGTAGATAATACCCCGTATCACGCCGGCAGCTATCGCATCGCGGGTGCTCTTTCCAAACAGCGGAATAAGCTCATTCTCATCTACTTCCACCAGCGGCAGTTTCTTCGTCATCCGGTTTAATATCGTGAGTCGCATCTTGATGCCCGGCGCGATGTTGCCGCCCAGATACTCGTTCTTGTCTGACACGAAGTCATAGGTTATCGCCGAACCGGCATCGATAATCAGCAGGTTCTCGTTGGGGCACTTTGCCTGCGCCCCGACGGCTGCGGCTAAACGGTCTTGACCCAGCGTCTCGGGCGTCGCGTACGCGTTTATAATAGGTATAGGGGTGTGATGATCGAAAAGAACAAAGTGTTTGGACAACCGGTGTAAGGCATTTACCACCGCCGGCTCGATGTTCGTTACCGACGAGATGATACTGTCTGTAATCGGGTATAACGAGAACAGCCGCTCGATGTCGGCAGACGAGAAGGACTTGTAAATAAAGCTCTTCTTAATGCGGCCGTCTGCGTCAAACAACGCAATCTTCGTCCGCGAGTTCCCTTGGTCAATACACAGGTTCATCTCACTTCTCCTCCGCCATCGAGGTATAGAGGAAACGCTTAATCGATTTCTTCGGCGTCTTCTCGAACTCGTGGGGATAAAGTCGTATCTTGTTTATCTGTTCATACGAACCCACCATCTGGTTGAGGTCGTGTCGGTTCTGCTCCATCGCGGCTTCGAGCCCGTCGCTGTCCAGTCCCACCGCATCTACGGCATCGTAGTCCGGATAGACAAGCGCTATCAGCGCACCGTCTTTGTGCTGGATAACCAGCGACTCCATTACGTAGGGCATGTTATTCAGCTTCGCCTCTATCTCTTCGGGATAGATGTTCTGACCGTTCGCACCCAGCAACATCGTCTTGTTGCGGCCCTTGATGAACAGGAAACCGTTCTCGTCAATATAGCCGAGGTCGCCCGTCTTGAGCCAGCCGTCTTTGGTGAACGTCTCTTTCGTAGCCTGGTCGTTGCGGAAATAGCCGTACATCACGTGCTCGCCGCGCACCTGAATCTCACCGATACCTTCTTCGTTCGGCGAATCGATACGTGCCTCCATGAAGCCGTCTAATATCTTGCCGGCCGAATAGAGTTCCACTTCGGGATAGAACGAAACGGAGATAAGTGGCGCGCACTCGGTCATACCGTAACCCACCGTCAGCGGGAACTTGATACGACGCATAAATGCCTCTACTTCAGCGTTTAACGGTGCACCGCCAAGAATAAGCTGTTTGAACTCTCCGCCAAAGGCATTCATCAGTTGCTCGCGAATCTTGGTCAGTATCACTTCGTCTAACAACGGCACTTTCATCACCCAGCTTACCGGCGGCTTGGATATCAGCGGCACAATCTGCTTGCGGTAGATCTTCTCCACAATCAGCGGCACAGAAACCACTACCGTCGGGTGAATATCTGCAAACGCTTGCAGCAGGATCTTCGGCGACGGCGTGCGGCCGATGAAGTACGTGTGACCGCCGTGAGCCAACGAACCGAGGAAATCGACAATACAGCCGTAGGCGTGCGCTAACGGCAGGAACGCCACGTGGCGGCATCCCGGGTATTGCAAACCCGTCGCACCAAAGAACTTGATGTGGCTCGCCAACGCGTTACATGGCGTGATGACGCCCTTCGAGAAGCCCGTCGTGCCGGATGTGTAGTTGATGGACGTCACTTCGCTGTTCGCTCGCTCGTCATAGACGACACTCTCCGGATGGAAACCTTTCGGATAGGCCTTGATGAACAGGTCTTCCACCGTGCCCCACGTTATCTCTTTGCGTTCACGCGTGGCAATCAGCTTGAAGTTCGCCAGCGAATACACCGCTTTCACGGCTTCCATCTGCTCCAGATCCATGCCTTCCCAGATAATGTCCGTGACAAACAACATCTTCGAACCCGAGTGGTTGATGATATGCTGCGCATCGTTCGGCTTGAAATCTTGCAGGATCGGCACAATAATCGCACCGTATGTCACCGTCGCCAGATACACCGTCACCCAGTTGCAGTTGTTGCGGCCCATCACAGCAATCTTGTCGTCTTTCTTGATACGATACTGCTTAAACAGCAAGTGCACGCGCGCAATCTGCGCCGCGAGTCTGCCGTATGTCAACGTGTTCGTCGTTCCGTAGTCCGTAATCGCCTCTAACTCCCAGTTGTTGCGGAACGAACGCTCATACATCTTGACAAAATTGTCTTGCTCTGAAGTTAACATATTCTTTTGACTTTTTGCTTACGACTTTTTACGTCTCGGTCACTGACCGTCCACGCGGGTATAAAGGAAACGCTTAATCGATTTTTTCGGCGTTTTCTCAAACTCGTGAGGATAAAGTATAATCTTGTTAATCTGCTCGTATGCAGCGATTTGCGCATTCAGGTTCTTGCGGTTGGTCTCCATCGCAGCCTCTAACATCTCTTGTGTCAGATGGTCCGCATCGGCAGCCGTGTAGTCCGGACATACCAACGCTACCAGCGCACCTTTGTCTTCAATCACCAGCGACTCCATCACATACGGCATGTTGTTCAGCTTCGACTCAATCTCTTCGGGGAAGATGTTCTGACCCGACGGACCCAACAACATGTTCTTGTCGCGACCCTTGATGAAGATATTGCCCTCTTCGTCTATATAACCGAGGTCACCCGTCTTGAGCCAGCCGTCTTTGGTGAAGATAAGCCGCGTCGCCTCTTCGTTCTTGTAATAACCCACCATCACATGCTCGCCGCGCACTTGCAACTCACCGATACCTTCTGCATTCTTGTCCGCTACGCGAATCTCCATCAACCCATCCAGAATCTTTCCGCAACTCTGCGGCTTGTAATACTTGTAGTTGACGTACGAAATAAGCGGTGCGCACTCCGTCATACCGTAACCGACGGTGTACGGGAAACGAATCTTCTTCAGGAACAAATCCACCTCCTGGTTCAGCGGGGCACCGCCGATAATCACCTCGTCAATGCAGCCGCCAAACGCGTCTAATAGCGCCTGACGCAACTTCGACAGCACCACTTCGTCCAACAACGGCACTTTCATTACCCAACTTACGGGCGGCTTCGTTATCTGCGGTACAATCTTGTTCTTGTATATCTTCTCTAAAATAAGCGGCACGGTCAATACGCACGTCGGCTTCACTTCCGCAAACGCCTGCAGCAAGACCTTCGGCGATGGAATCTTGCCCATCAGCCACATGTGACCGCCCGCACAGAACGTGCTCAAAAAGTCAAATGCACAACCAAACGAATGCGCCAACGGCAGGAACACCACTTGGCGACTCTCTTTGTACGTCACGTGCACATCAATACAGAACTTCACATTGCCTGCCAACGCGTTCAGTTTCGTGATAACACCCTTCGAGAAACCCGTCGTGCCCGACGTGTAGTTAAACGAAGCAATCTCTTCGTTCGTCTTCTTGGCGTAATTGAGTAACTCCGGCTTGATGCCGTCCGGATAAAGACGCTTGTATTCCTCCGCCACGCGTTCGGGCATCAGATTCTCGCGTTTGACACCTTTAACCACCGCCAACGGCGCAAAGTTCGTCAGTGACACTACAGCCACCACTTGCTCCATCTGGCTGATGTCCATATTGTCATACAACCCGTCGGCAATAAACAGGAACTTCGACTCCGAATGGTTGATGATATGCAGCGCATCATTCGCCTTAAAATCCTGAAGAATAGGCACAATAATCGCACCATACGTCATCGTCGCAATATACGCGGTCACCCAACTGCTCGTGTTCTTTCCCATCAACGCCACACGGTCATTCTTCTCTATTCCGCAGGTCCGGAACAGAATATGGATGTGCTCAATCTGACGCGCTACGTCGCCGTATGTCAATGTCACATCTGTACCGTAATCGGTAAACGCCGGCGAGTCCCAGTTGTCGCGAATCGAGTTCTGCAGCGTCTCTATAAATGGCTTTTCTATCATTACTGTGCAGGTTCTGGTACGTCTAACAATTGATCGTCTTGTTGTACGGGTTGCTCGATAGCCACAATGCGGTCCACAATAAACTGACTGTTGCCGCGCCAAGGCAAAGTACCCAGATAACGTTTCCAGTGAAGTTTAATCTGTTTGCTCGAACGATTCTCAATCTCTAATGCCACGGCTGCGTCTGCTACCGAGAACTTGAACTCATTCGACTGAATCGTCGCATTCGAATTCTTTGAGTTGTAACCCGTCTGAATCATTTTGCCTTCGTAGGTCTTGAAAATGACGCCTTCCTTCTGGAAATAGTTGATGTCTCCTTCGTTCGTGCCCTCGCTATATACGAAACAGAACTTAAAATAAATGAATCCTGCAAGTGCAAGAATCAGAATGGCTGTAAACCAGCCAATTACTTTGCCTTTTGTTGCCATATTTGTAAATGTTTAACTGTTATTTTTCTACGGTTATTATAAAATCCGCGGCAAAGATAGTGCTTATTTTGCATATATGCAAATATATTTGCTTTTTTTGTTAAGTCAACTTGACAAAAATGTGTTTTTTGAATTTTATGACCCAAAAATTTTGGCAGTTAAAAAAATAGCAGTACTTTTGCACGCTTTTTTCGGGAAACGAAAATTTCACCCCTAAAAAACGACCCCGATTTTCAAGCGTCAAAGTAGCGACTTCGACACAAAAAACCACGAAAATCGACATGAATTTAGTGAAAATTGCTGCAAAAATCCAAAAAAATGCACTTTTTTCAAAAAAAATGCAAAAAAATTTTGGTAGTTCAAAAATTAGCAGTACCTTTGCAGCCGGTTTCGCTCAAAAAATGACGAGCGGGGTCAAAAACGATCTTTGAAACAATGAAATCAATCAAGATGTAGTACAAGCGACACCTTATATATATTATATAGGATGTCAAGAATTGGGAAATTAAAGTCCCTTGTCAAGTACACTATCTAATAAATACGATTGTTCTGAGCTACGATAAAATTTTTTACAACGAAGAGTTTGATCCTGGCTCAGGATGAACGCTAGCGACAGGCCTAACACATGCAAGTCGAGGGGCAGCGCGGAGGTAGCAATACTTCTGGCGGCGACCGGCGCACGGGTGCGTAACAGGTGTGCAATCTGTCCATAGTCGGGGAATAGCCCGCCGAAAGGCGAATTAATGCTCCATGTGAGTTGAAGCCGCATGACTTTAACTTGAAACGTAAGGACTATGGGTGAGCACGCTTCTGATTAGCTAGTTGGTGAGGTAACGGCCCACCAAGGCGACGA
>Ga0310690_10011187_pt1 | contig 11098 bp, 7 predicted proteins | sample AusTroGonzalo_MG_2_FD_207661 | JGI IMG/M metagenome (GOLD analysis project Ga0310690, IMG submission 207661) | Bovine rumen microbial communities from tropical cattle in Woodstock, Queensland, Australia - Gonzalo_04 (v2) (version 2) | ecosystem: Host-associated > Mammals > Digestive system >...
AAGTTTCAGGAAAGTCTGACAGAGGCTATCAATTATATCAATAGCCAGCAGGGACCAACAGAACAAAGAACCCAAGAGGAGGGAGAAATCAACATTGATATGGACTTTTGATTTCCCGTCTGGAATACAAAAATTGCACTGCTGCATAAAATAATTCATTATTCCTTATCGATAATCCATAATTATTTTATACCTTTGCACCCGCTTTTGAAGCCGTGTGATGGCGAATTAAGCATGAATAAACTTAATTTAGAGTAACACAAAAACTAAAAAAAATGAAAAGTATTGATGTAAAAGGTACTGCCCGCACTGCCACAGGCAAAAAGGCAAGTCGTGACATTCGTAAGACTGGAGCTGTTCCCTGCAACCTCTATGGTGAGGCTAAGGGTGAGAACGGTCTGCCCGTAGCTGTAAGTTTCACTGCTACTCAGGAAGAGTTGCGCAAGTTGGTATACACTCCTGACATTTACAGTGTAAACCTCAATATCGATGGTAAGGAGTGCAAGGCTATCATGAAGGAACTTCAGTTCCACCCTGTGACAGATGCTCTGTTACATGTAGACTTCTATGAGATTACTGAGACCAAGCCCATCGTTATGGAAGTCCCCATCAAGTTGAACGGTTTGGCTGAAGGTGTTAAGGCCGGTGGTAAGCTGGCTGCCAGCGTACGTAAGCTCAAGGTTAAGGCTCCTTATACTGCTATCCCCGAGAAGTTGAACATCGACGTTACTAACCTTGGTCTGGGTAAGACCATCAAGGTTGGTGAACTGAACTTCGAAGGTCTGGAACTTGTTACCAGCCCCAGCGTTGTAGTATGTCAGGTTAAGATGACACGTAGCGCTATGAGTGCTGCTGCCAAGGCTCAGGAATAAGCCCTTACCATAACATTATAAAGGCGGCACACTATGCCGCCTTTTATTTTTCAAGACAATGAAACTCATAAAAAAACTTCTCTCACTACTGTTCCACTCAACAAAACGAAAAGAGACAGAAGAAGAGGACTCCGTTATGAAATATCTGATTGTAGGACTGGGCAACATAGGCCCCGAATATGTAGGAACACGCCACAACATAGGATTCCGCATTGTAGACACACTGGCAGAGTCTACAGGTGTACAGTGGGAAGACAAACGCTACGGCTTTATAGCCCGTATGCGTGTCAAGAATGCTCAGCTCATCCTGCTTAAGCCCAGTACATATATGAACCTCTCGGGCAATGCTGTCCGCTATTGGATGCAGCAGGAAAAGATAGAACTGCAGAACCTGCTTGTTGTGGTAGACGACCTTAGTTTGCCTGTAGGCACAATCCGACTTAAACAAAACGGAAGCGCTGGAGGACACAACGGATTAAAGCATATAGCTCAGATGTTGGGAACCGAGGGCTACAACCGTCTGAAATTTGGCATTGGCAACGATTTCCCAAAGGGTGCTCAGGTTGATTTTGTACTGAGCAAGTTCAGCCGCGAAGACGAAAACATCATAGAGAAGAAGGCACCCGTTTGCGCAGATGCCATCAAAGCCTTTGCTCTTAGCGGTATGCAGTTTGCCATGTGTAATTACAACAACAAATGAGTACCGAAGCACGCATCGATAAATGGCTTTGGGCAGCCCGTATCTTCAAAACGAGAACCATTGCTGCCGCAGCCTGCAAAAAAGGACAGGTCAGCCTAAAGGGTACACCTGTTAAGGCCAGCCGCATGATAAAGGAAGGAGACATTATTGATGTGCGCAAGCCACCCATAACATATTCCTTCCGTGTGTTACAGGCAATAGAAAGGCGTGTAGGAGCCAAACTCATCCCTGAGATTCTGGAAAATGTTACCGCCCCAGAGCAGTATGAGATTTTAGAGATGAATAAGATAAGCGGTTTCATAAACCGCGCTAAGGGAACTGGTCGACCCACAAAGAAAGACCGTCGTTCGCTGGATGAATTCCAAAGTGAAATACCAGAATTCTTTGGCGACTTTGATTTTGACCTTGATGAATAAAATACCCCAAAAAACATGAGATACTATTGGATAATACTTTTTGCAGCCATCACAACAGTTTGTCGGGCTACCGACTATGTCATAGAGACCAATCAACCACGTCAGACCATCCAACACTTTGGAGCCTCTGACGCTTGGTCCATGCAGTTTATCGGCCTTTGGGAAAATGAAGAAGAACAACAAAAGATAGCCGACTGGCTCTTTTCTGTTGAAAACGATGCCAAGGGTCAACCTAAGGGCATAGGTCTCTCCGTATGGCGCTTTAATCTGGGAGCCGGCAGTGCAGAACAAGGTGAAGCCTCTCAAATAAAACCCGGCACACGTACTGAATGTTTCCTGACCAAGGAAGGTACTTACGACTGGACTAAACAACCCGGCCAGCGCAAATTCCTACGATTGGCCAAAGAGCGCGGTGTACCTCACTTTCTGGCTTTCCTCAACTCAGCTCCTGTCTATTTTACTCAAAACGGCATTGCTACCAATACAGGACGTGGCGGCACCATCAACCTGAGAGACGACTGCTACGATGACTTTGCCCGATATATGGCAACATCCCTCAAAGGGTTGGAGGAACATGACGGCATTCACTTTGATTATCTCTGCCCCGTTAACGAGCCCGATGGCAGTTGGAATTGGCAAGGCCCTAAGCAAGAAGGGTCACCAGCTACCCACAGAGAGATAGCACGACTGGCACGAGAGACAAGCAAAGCTCTCAGAGAGCAAGGACTTAACACCCAGATTCTAATGGATGAATCCAGCGACCTGCGATGCCTGTTGGGCATTCACCAGACCGACTGGCAACGCGGGAACGCCATCAGCTCTTTCTTTTCTGCTGACAGTACCCTAACTTATGTAGGCAACCTTCCCAATGTCCCCCATCTGATGGCCGCTCACAGCTACTGGACCAACACACCCGTCCCTTATATGAGGAAGATTCGCGAACAGCTCCGTGACACCTGTAAAAAGTTTGGAATAAAATTCTGGCAAACGGAAATCTGTGTGATGAGTAATGACAAGGAGATTGGCGGCGGACAAGGCTATGACTTCAGCATGAAGACTGCTCTCTATGTAGCCCGTATCATTCATCACGATCTCACGTTTGCTGATGCAGAAAGCTGGTCGTGGTGGCGTGCCTGTGGTGGCGATTATAAAGACGGACTTATCCGCATATACGATGAAGAACAGCGTGCCCGCGACTCCAAACTGCTATGGGCATTGGGCAACTACAGCCGTTTTATCCGTCCAGGTGCCGTACGTTATAATATCACCTCTTCTCAGGAAGAAGACCCATACGGACTGATGGTATCCGCCTACAAGAACAAAGACGGCAAATGGGTCTGTGTTGTCATCAATTATGCAGCAGAAACACAGGATTTCCAACTTTCGTTCTCTGATAAGAAGAAAAGGAATTGGATGATTTACCGTACCAGCGATGTAAAAAACGAAAACCTGAAACCCATAGGCTATTGTAAAGGCAAAACACAACTTCCGGCCCGAAGCATTTCCACCTTTGTGGAAAAATAAATATCTTTACGACCATAAAACTTAAACTAACAATAAAATGAGAAAACTTCTGTCAATTATTGCTTTGTTTGCATTGATTTCCGCTACAACGTTGGCAGGTTCCAAACCTGGTTCGTTTACCATAGGCGACAAGACATTTCTCCTGAACGGACAGCCTTTCATAGTAAAAGCAGCAGAGATACACTACCCCCGCATTCCACGCCCTTATTGGGAGCATCGTATCAAGATGTGCAAGTCATTGGGCATGAATGCCGTATGTATCTATATTTTCTGGAACATTCACGAGCAGCAGGAAGGACAGTTCAACTTTACTGATAATAATGATATTGCCGAGTTCTGCCGCATTGCACAGAAGAACGGCATGTATGTCATTGTACGTCCTGGTCCATACGTCTGTGCCGAATGGGAAATGGGCGGCCTCCCCTGGTGGCTGCTGAAAAAGAAGGACATCAAACTCCGCGAGCGCGACCCCTACTTCATGGAACGCGTAAAGATATTCGAGGAGAAGGTAGGCGAACAACTGAAGCCTCTCACCATCCAGAACGGAGGTCCCATCATCATGATGCAGGTGGAGAACGAGTACGGAAGCTATGGCGAGGACAAACCCTACGTCTCTGAGATAAGGGATTGCCTGCGCGAAATCTACGGAAAAGATTTAGAGTTGTTCCAATGCGACTGGAGCAGTAATTTTGAGAAGAACGGTCTGGATGACCTTACCTGGACCATGAACTTCGGTACGGGAGCCAACATTGACAATCAGTTCCGCCGCCTTGGCGAACTGCGCCCCAATGCACCCAAGATGTGCTCCGAATTCTGGAGCGGTTGGTTCGACAAATGGGGAGCGCAACATGAGACCCGTCCTGCCAAGGATATGGTGGAAGGAATGGAAGAGATGCTCAGCAAGGGTATCAGCTTCTCGCTTTATATGACACATGGAGGAACCTCCTTCGGTCATTGGGCAGGTGCCAACTCACCTGGCTTTGCCCCCGACGTGACCAGCTACGACTATGATGCACCCATCAACGAATGGGGTTTGCCTACGTCCAAGTTTTGGGAACTCCGCAAGATGATGCAAAAGTATAGTGACCGCAAACTCCCGTCTGTTCCCAAAGCTCCAATGCCCATCATCACCGTTCCCAAATTCGAACTGACGGAGTTTGCCACCCTTATGACAGGAGCATTAGGAAACGGCACGTTCAAGCCTGCGGACAGAATAAGGACTTTCGAGGAGATGAACATGGGCTGGGGCACGATGATATACTCTACACGATTACCGGAAATCTCCACACCCAGCGTCCTGACCGGAGAGTTTCATGACTTTGCGCAAGTGTTCGTCGGTGATAAATATATCGGCAAAATTGACCGTGTAAAAAACGAGAAGTCGCTTACCATCCCTGCTGTCAAGGACGGAGAGGACTTGCTGATCTTTGTCGAGGGCATGGGCCGTATCAACTTCGGGCGAGCTATCAAGGATTTCAAGGGTATCATCGGCAATGTCACACTGAGCACAGAGACAGACAAGGCAGAGGTTGTTCTGACACCGAAGCACTGGACCTGTATGGCCATCCCCGACGATTATCAGACGGCTGTAATGGCATTGGATGCAGTAAAAGCGTTCAATCAAAAGCTGCCCGACATGAAGGGTTGCGTCCCAGGCATTGCAGTCACACGGAATTATGAAGAGTCAGCGCAACTCGCAGAATTCATGAAGCCTGGCTATCATCGCGGTTACTTTAACCTGAAGAAGGTGGGCGATACTTTCCTGAACTTCGAAACCTGGGGTAAGGGACAAGTCTATGTAAACGGGCACGCTTTGGGACGTTTCTGGCGCATTGGCCCTCAGCAGACACTTTACGTGCCTGGCTGCTGGCTGAAGAAAGGAAAGAACGAGGTGATTGTCCTGGATGTGGTTGGTCCAAAGGAAACTGTCGTATGGGGACAAGCAGAACCTGAATTGAATAAATTGCAGTTGGAAAAGAGCAACAAACACAATAACATCGGTGACAAACCTGACCTGAACAGCCAACAGCCAACAGCTAATGGTCAGTTTAAGGCTGGCAACGGTTGGCAGACCATCCAGTTTGGCAAAACAGCCAAGGGCCGTTACCTTGCCATAGAATGCCTAAGCACACAGAAGGATGATGACTGCGTGGCCATTGCCGAACTTTATTTGCAAGGGCAGGACGGCAAGCGCCTGAGCCGCGAGCCATGGACAGTTAAATACGCCAACTCGGAAGAAGACAATGGCAACCACCTTGGCGACAAAGTATTCGACCTGCAGGAATCTACCTTTTGGCAAACAGAAAAGGGAGCCAAAGCTCCCCATCTGTTAGTTATCGACCTTGGTTCTGAACAACATGTCCGCGGTATTGAGTACCTTCCCCGTGCCGAGCAAGGTGCTCCCGGTAGCATCAAGGAATTCAAGGTTTACGTTTATTAATAGCTTACCTGCGATTATTCGACCGTTCTAGTATACACAATGAGGGGGAAACTTCGCCCGAAGTCCGTTTGAAGTTTCCCCCATCACTGGAAAAGGTGCAATTATTTCATGAATTTCTTGCCGTTCTGTATGTAGATTGATCCGGGCTGCAAGTCGGTAACCTGTATACCCTGCAGATTGTATATAGGACTATTCAAATCCTCACGACCAAAGGTATCTTCTTCAGGAACCAAAATGGGAGTGGAGATAATATTGCAGTCTTCCAAGTCCCCAACGATGGTGCCGAACTCTGCCCAGGGTGAGTTCTGGTAAGCCTCCAAAGCCTGAGAATAAACATGGATAGTGGGGTTGCTGGAGAAGAGGTAGGCCGCTATGCTGGGAGGTGTGAGTGGCTTAACGTAGGCATCCTTGACAGCCGAGCTGTAGAACACGCCCTGAGACATTGTCTTAACGCCGCTACCAACAATTACAGATGTCAGCTGGTTGCAATATGCAAACGCATCGCCGCCTACGCTTGTCACCTTATCAGGTATCCCTATGAACTTGATGCCTGAACTAGAGAAAGCATTCTGACCAATCGAGGTGATATTCTGTGGAAGCGTTATAGCAACGAGCTTCTTGATGTTTTGGAAAATGGAGGCAGGGAAAGAGGAGATTCTGGCTTGACCAAGATCTATGGACTGAAGGTTCTCTTTGGTGACGAGCTGCTTCATATAAGTAAGGTCAGTTGAACTGATTGGACCGCTGACAATAAGCTTGATGACTTGGCTGTTCTTCAGTAGTGTCTTGAGCCTTCCTGCAGTAGTCATCTCTACGTATTCCGTTCCGCTCACATCTGTTGCCTTAGTGACTTCGTGCAGAGAGCCGTCAGAATCAAAGGAGTAGATGGTAAAGTCACTGCCAATACTGGCAGGAATGCAAAGATTCTTTGAGTTGGAGGCATACTTGATGTTATTCTCTCCATCAAGCATCAGGAAGCCCAAGCCGCCTTCGCCCTCCATAGCATAGAGGCTGTCAGCCTGCAGATAGACGTACTCTGAAGGAGTGCAGCCATCGGGCCAATAGCTGGTGAACTGACCAAGGTCGCCGCACAGACCTACCTGATCAGAGCCGTTGCGCTTCCTACCTGCTGCCTGCAGGAAACCTGTTGAGAGCACATAGTCCACACGGTCTTCTACGAAGATAATTTCGCGGTTCTTCTTCTCGTATTTAGCAATGTTGGCTTTCGTGGAATTGATATTAGTCTTAGTGACTGCAATAGAGTGCTGACCGTAATCTTCTATCACGCTTCCAGACTTTATGGGCTCAAAGAAGCCCCAGATAGTAAAGAAGTCTGTCAGGTCTTCCTGAGCCACCTGACACACCTTGCGGACAAACTTCAGTCCGCCATTGTTGTTGTTAACGGAATTATAAAGTGTCAATGGATCTTTGCGCAATGCCTTGAAGAGTTCGGGATAGAATGAGGTATTCTTCTGCCCGAGGTGATAATAGAGGTAGAAATCCCAGTACATGCGCAAGCGGCTGCTCACATCTCTGTAGTAGAAAGGTTCGCGGCGGGCATACTCATCCATCACGGCAGAAAGTGTTGAGCCGCCAGATGTGTTAAGTCCTCCAAGGTAACGGACAAGATTCGAGAAAACGTTATTCGAGGCTTCCGTACAGCCTTCCAGGTTGATTGCCCTCTGGTTGTTGTGACCGCACTCATGACCAGCGCACCAATCGTCCATATTGGTATTGGTGGCATCCAGACAGTTCTTGATACATGCAATACCATTATAACTGGTTCTGTAGGTTGTTGAATTGGCATAGCCGGCATCACTTTCCTCGCCCTCGATGGCAAAGTTCGGATTATTATAATAGAGGGGATAGATAGCCTCGCCGCCTGTCAGATACCAGGGGTAGCCAGCCTTCTTGCCCGATGCTACCTCCTCAGTCATACCCATCAGATTCTTTTCCCAAACAGCAACGCTGTCAAACCAGCAGATGCTCTTGTTCATTTTAGAAGCAGTTGTGAATACCTCCTTGTAGGAAGCCGTTTTCAGGTGATACAGCGAATGGCCGCCTCTGACGGTAAAACGATTCAGTTTGGCTGCCTTCAGAATTTTCAGGTAATCAGTAGAAGTATGAAAATTAACATCGTAATAGCCGTTTACCTTGCCCCCTTCCACGTGAATCCTCATCTCAGGCCACTCGCTGAGGGTCTTTCTCATCGCCCTCGTATTGGCTGTGTAAACAATGTAATAAAGTGCATTCTTCGTTCCCTGGATAATATTGAGCCCCTTCGTCAACTGGGTTCCCATGGTGGCACTGGTTATGAGCTGGTTCTCGACACAGCCTGCAAAGTACAGCGTAGCATCGCTGGGAATGTCGCTGTCAACGAAAACGTAAATCTCATCATCGTCATTCTCGGCATAGATGCCAGTCGGGTTGCCCATATAGGAGCCGCCTGAACTCATCATCTTGTCATTCCAGTAGTTGGCATCGCTGTAAGCCTTATAACTGTGTATGCGAAAGTCCTGCTCGTAGGCTGCCCAACTCTCGTTCTTTATCTTCAGGGCTGTGGTAATCATTAACTCAGGCATCCCCACTTCGGTCATTGCCGCAGTCAGTTCTTCATCGCCCATAGCCTGATACTCTGGTTTCAGTTGGGTGCAGGCAACGTCCTCAAAGAAAATGCTGCTCATGGTTTTGGCAATGGTATTGGGGTCTGCTTCCATTGCATAGTAGTTTTCCAAACCTCCAACAATGGTGCCAAAGTCTTTCCAACTGGACGCTTTATAGTCAGCCAAAAAACTTGTATATACATAGATTCTGGGAGATGAACCAAATAGATAAGCTGATGTAGCAGAAGGAGTAGTAGGTTTTACGTAAGCATTCTTGACGGCTGAAGACCAGAAAACGCCTTGGTCCAACTGCTTCACCTTTGAACCGATAACAACTTTTTCCAACGAACTGCAATAGGCAAAAGCATCCCCACCCACTCGGGTCACCGAGTTAGGAATATCAATTGACTTGAGTCCCGTCCGTGAAAAGGCATTTGTCTGGATAGATGTAACAGTTGTTGGTAAAATCATTTCCTGCAGATTAGCACATTCCGTGAACATCTGTTCGCCAATCACATCGTTAACCGTTGTGAAAGAGCCGTAGTAAGCTTCACCTCCGCTTACAATACGAACTTCTGACCAGTCGAGTGATGTTACAGTACCAGCTGTTACTAGTGAGCGAATGTACTTGATATCTGTACCGTTGATGACTCCGGTAACCTTTAACTTAGCCTCGCTGTTGGTCAACAAGGTAGAAAGTGTTCCCGCCTGACTAACATTAATCTCTGTATCGGACCATGTGTTTTGTGAACAGAGCAAGGCAATACCCAAAAGCATAACCTTAAGGATTTTCTTTCTCGTTTTCATATGTTTTTCCTATTATTTGATTTAAAGTTGTTTCGTTTTCTGATGGTATACCCTAGTTGAGCTAGTTTAAACTAGATATACTAGTCTTACTAGCCCATCCCGGCAATCTTAGCAATTAATGCTGAGCACAAAGCGTGTGCCCTTGGTGAACTCTGGGTCAATGCACAGGTCGCCATTCATTCTAATTGCCATCTGCTGGCAGATAGGCAAACCGAGCCCATCGCCCTCAGTAAGGTCACGCACCTCCAGGAAGGGCTTAAAGACATCCTCACGCTTCTCCTCTGGGATTTGCGAACCTGTATTGGAAACCAAGAACTGGAACTTATGCACGCTGCGCTTCTTGCAATCCAAATGGATATGTCCGCCCTCCGGTGTGTATAAAACTGCATTATTCAGCAAATGCAACAGGATATGGCTTACATATTCACGGTTGAAGGAAGCACTCATTCTGGGAGCGTCCACGTTCAGTACCACACCGCTGCGCTCCCTTCCACGAACCTGATTCACCAACTCCTCGCAGAAGGCAGGCAGGCTAATCTCCTCCTTCTCTACAGTTTCTCCCATACCGGATTCCAGTTTGGAAAGTGTCTGTATGTGTTCCGAGAAGTCCAACAGCGCCCTTACCTCGGGCTGCTGAGAGTTCAGCTTACGCAATGCAGGTGTCATTTGGGCTGATATATTGCTGGTGAACTTGGCTTTCAAAGCAATGTTCTCACCCAGCAAGCGGATAGTCTTCTTCTGCTTACGTGTAAGAGCCAGCAGACGTAATACGAAGAGAGCACCTATCACCAGTACGGCAGCCAGCACTGCTGTCAGCACGCACAGGCCAATGATAATGCCCTGACGGGTAGCCAGCTTGCCGTCTTTCTCTGCGATCTCTTTCTCGCCAGCCTGAATCTGTTCCTTCAGGGCACCAGACACATCGGCCAGCTTCAACGCAGCAGCAGAGTCCTTCCAGGCAACATAGCCACTATAGGCTTGTGCTACCATATTGGCACTACCCGACTTCTTTCCCCCTTGAATCAGCAACTTGTAAGCCTCGTCCACCTTGTCATATTCCTTCTGGGCAGTCAGTTTGGCAGACATTTCCTTGAAGACGGCGTTACCCTTTTCTGTCTGTCCGAAGGTGTAATAGTAGATTGCTTTGTTGTAGAGTAGGTCGTTCTTCACCGTCTCGTTGCCCGATGCATTGGCAAAGCGTTCCATCTTCTCCAGATGTTCCATAGCGCTCTCACTCCTGCGCATCCTCATATACATATTCATCCTGATGAGCGAAGTTCTGTATCTTGCAGCAGCCTTGCCCTTAGCATCCAGCTTAGCATTAGACTGAATAGCCTGTTCTATACCACGCAAACGCTCAAAAGCCTCTTTGTAACGTCCACCCGTTGCTTCATTCTCAGCACGTTGCCACATCTCTTCTGTCTGAGCATTAGCAACCATACTAAACACCAGTATATTAACCAGTAAAACAACAATTTTCTTCATCATAGTGTCGTAATGTTGACAATTTGCTATGCAAAATTATAAAAAAAGCATGACACACACAAAATAAATTAACATTTTTCTGCTTGCAGAAGCTAACATGACACTAAGGTAGACTCCGAAAAAAAATGGTACTTCTGAGACTTTTCTCTATCTTTACTCCGAAATATTTTGATATTTGCTTTTGCCTTTTTAAGGGTTATAAAGATAAAGAGCTACAAGAAAAAAGACCATCCAAGACTTGACTGCATAAA
>Ga0310690_10011188_pt1 | contig 11097 bp, 8 predicted proteins | sample AusTroGonzalo_MG_2_FD_207661 | JGI IMG/M metagenome (GOLD analysis project Ga0310690, IMG submission 207661) | Bovine rumen microbial communities from tropical cattle in Woodstock, Queensland, Australia - Gonzalo_04 (v2) (version 2) | ecosystem: Host-associated > Mammals > Digestive system >...
TCGGATTGAGGAAGTCGAAGTTGCGGTTCAGGTCGTAGTTAATCTGTCCGTTGTCATCCCAGTCACTTGCGCTTCCGTCCATCTGGCAGTTGACGTGGCGGTACTGCAGGTCGGCGTATGCACTCAAACCCCTTGCAAACTCCCAGTTCACCTTCGCGTAGATGTTTCCGTCTGTCTTCCGGGAATCGTTACCATAGTACTTATAGTTTGGCTCCAACCCGGAAAGTGCGAGTGTTGCATCGGGCGCATTTTTATAGTAAGGAGTTCCCACCCACATCACATGTCCCAAGTGGGTGGCGTTGAAATGGTTGAGAGCTCCACCGAAATACGCTGTCAATCCATGACGGTTGTTATAGTTCACAGAAGCCACCATTCCGTAGAAGTCTTTGTCGCCGTCCTTGCGCTGAACCAGATCGGCACGCATCTTCGTGTCATCGGTCAGCAGATAACTATACAGCTTCTTGCCCGTTTTCATCTGGTCGTAATAGTAGTTGTCGTGGGTGTAGTGCAACGCCACGTTCATCGTCCACTCATCACTTAGCCACTGGTTCCAGTGCAACTGGTAGTGTTGCTGCTGGTAGTTGTCGTACTGGTCATCGTAGAACTTCATGTTCCCCTCTTTGTCATAATACAGGCCACAGGAATTGAAGCGTCGTCCATAGAGGCTTTGCTCCCCTTTCGACGTGTAGTTCCAGGCCATATAGGTTTTCTCCATACCATTGAAGGTGATGAATTTCAGCGTGGTGTTGTCGGTAAAATAGCCTGCTTGCAAGAAGTAGGAGTTGAAACTCGACGTGGCACGATCTACATAGCCGTCACTACCGATGTTCGATAGGCGGCCCTGCACACCGAAGTGTCCATTCATTAATCCTGTGCCGAAGCGTACCGTCTCCTTGTGCGTTCCATAGGAGCCACCGCTGACATCTACCCCCACGTAAGGCCGCAGGCCTATGCCCTCGGTCAGCATGTTGATAGAGGCACCGAAGGCACCTGCTCCATTCGTACTGGTTCCCACTCCGCGTTGTAGCTGAATGGACTGCACACTACTGGCGAAGTCACCCATGTCGGAAAAGTAGATTAGTGAGCTCTCGCTGTCATTCAACGGAATGCCGTTTGCCGTCACATTGATACGGCTTGCATCCGTACCACGCACTCGGATGCTCGTATAGCCGATGCCGTTACCGGCATCCGTCGTCGTTGTCACGCTGGGCAACGTGGACAACAGGAACGGAATATCCTGTCCGTAGTTCACCGCATCAATCTGCTCGCGGTTCAAGTTGCTGTACGCCACAGGCGTAGTGCTTGTAGCACGAAGCGAGGTCACCTGCACTTCCTGCAGACTCGACTCTCTCATTACATCTAACATACCCTGCGCCTGAGCCATACCAGCACTTGCCAGCATCGCCATAGCCAATCTGATAATTCTTTTCATTCTTTTTACCTTTATTATTTATTACACAATAAAGGGGCTCGTTCTTGATATTCATCCCTACGCCGGCATAATCCGGATCAGGTATGAGGGTATCATCTCAGCCCGCAACAGCAGGCACCCCTTGAAATCGGGTGCAAAGGTACAAATAAGTGAGCGAAATACCAAAAGAAAACTTGTTTTTCTTTCAAATTTCCGCGCTCGGCTTGCCGCTTGCCACCATCGGGACGCAAGAACGAAAGTACCTTCAGCGATATCGCTAAAGGTACGAACAAAAATCCAAACTGCCAAAGCATTTCGGATAATTTTAAAATCAGTTTGATTTAATTGCTCCTTAAGATGGCCAAGGAGAAATAGGGTACAGGGCGAGCAAGGATGTCAGCATGGGAGGTGAGATAGAGCTGCTGAGGGGTACCCACGTTCTCGAAGTAGTGACATTCGACAGTGGGATGAAGGCGCAAAAGGTTTTTCAGTTCTTCCTCACACCGCGACAACTTCATCAGCACGACGGTATGCCCACGCTCCAACAACTGATAGAGCTCGTCAGCCCGGACATTGCCAGGAATAACGACAAGACGCTGTTCCTGACTGACCAGCGACAAACCCGCCACCGAGGCAGCAGCAATGAACGAGGGGATGCCTGCCTCCTGCACAATTGGGATTCCATCGGCCTGCAAGTACTCCAACACATTGTGAATGGAAGCGTAGATGCTGACATCGCCCTCTACGGCCACGACCACACGACGGCCTACGTGGTAAGCCTTAGCAATGTCCTTGCTCAGATAATCATAGACTTCCAACACCTGCCGGCGATCTTTCTGCATGGGCAGAACATAAGTCTTCAATTGCTCCTTTTGGCACCATTGGCCTACGATGTCAGCAGCACGCGACCTGACAGTACAAGACGGCGTGAACACCACATCGGCCTGCCGCAAAAGATTTGCGGCCTTAACCGTAAGCAACTCAGGGTCGCCAGGTCCCAAAGAGAGGAATATGACGGGAAAGCATTCCATATGGTGTGCAAAGTTACGTAAAGTCGAGCACAAAACAAAGAAACTGTTTCTTTTTTTGTTATTTATTCGTACCTTTAGCCTCAGCCGAAGGTACCCCATACGACAAAATAAATAAAATATGTTTTTTTATTTTGTTTTGTTCTCATTTATTCGTACCTTTGCACGCTAAAGGTTGCGAAATAGAAAATCAAATCATCATAACACTTAAAAACAAGAAGAATATGAAACCTACGTTATTCCTGCTTGCTGCTGGCATGGGCAGTCGCTATGGCGGACTGAAGCAGCTGGACGGTCTGGGCCCCAACGGTGAGACCATCATGGACTATAGTATCTACGACGCTATCCAGGCTGGATTCGGCAAAATAGTATGGGTCATCCGTAAGGACTTCGAAGAGCAGTTCCGTACGCAGATTCTCTCGAAGTATGAAGGTCAGGTGCCCTGCGAGCTGTGCTTCCAGGCCTTGGACTCTCTGCCCGAGGGCTTTTCTGTCCCAGAGGGAAGGGTAAAGCCTTGGGGTACGAACCACGCCGTGCTGATGGGTAAGGACGTCATCAAGGAGCCCTTCTGCGTCATCAACTGCGACGACTTCTACGGTCGCGATGCTTTCATGCAGATTGGCAAGTTCCTGAGTGGACTGAAGGAAGACTCGAAGAACGAGTATGCCATGGTGGGCTTCCGTTGCTGCAACACGCTGAGTGAGAACGGCAGCGTGGCACGTGGTGTATGCGCCTACAACGAGAAGCGCCATCTGACTGACGTGGTGGAGCGCACGGAGATTATGCGCATTGCCGACAAGGGCAACGCCATCTGCTTCAAAGACGAGCAGGGCGAGTGGCAACCGCTGGAGGAGAACGTGCCTGTGTCGATGAATATGTGGGGCTTCACTCCCGACTACTTCGAGTATTCGGAGGTGTACTTCAAAGAGTTCCTCAGCAACCCGAAGAACATGGAGAACCTGAAGGCAGAATTCTTCATTCCGTTGATGGTGAACAAGCTCATTACCGAGGGAACGGCTACCTGCGAGGTACTCGACACCACCAGCAAGTGGTTTGGCGTGACTTACGCCGCTGACCGTCAGGCTACCGTCGACCGCATCCAGAAGCTGGTCGATGAGGGTGTCTATCCCAACAAGCTGTTCTAAACAGCCTCCCCCTAACCCCCTCCAAAGGGAGGGGGCTTTTTTACAACCTCGTATGCTGAATAACATTATTACCTCTGAGCAGCTGGAGAAGTTGCAACAGTTGATACGTGAAAGCGAGACGATTGTGCTCTGCTGTCATCAGAATCCCGACGGCGATGCGTTGGGCTCATGTCTGGCATGGGCTGAGGTGCTAAAGACGGTGTATGGCAAGACGGCACAAGTCTTCGTGCCCGACCAGTATCCCGACTACCTGCAATGGATGCCTAATACAGATAAGGTCATCCGCTACGACAAGCACCGCGAGGGCTGTGACTTCGAGCTCGCTCATGCCGATCTCGTCTTCTGCTTAGACTTCAACACGGCCAGCCGTACTGCCGAGATGGAGAGTGCGCTTTGCAGTTCGCCTGCAAAGAAGATACTCATCGATCATCATCTGGATCCGAACGTCGATGCGGCTATCGTCATCTCCCACCCCGAGGCCTGCAGCACCTGTGAGCTGGTGTTCCGAATCGTATGGCAGATGGGGTGCTTCGAACAGCTGACAAAGCATTTTGCCGTGCCCCTCTACTGTGGCATGATGACTGACACGGGCGGCTTCACCTACAATAGTAGCAACCCTGACATCTTTTTCATCATTTCACAGTTGCTGACGAAGCACATCAATAAGGACAAAATCTATCGCAATGTCTATCATAACTTCTCAGAGAATCGCTTGCGGCTGACGGGCTTCGTGATGTTCCAACGACTGGTGGTCGATGCCGAGCGCCATGCCAGCTTCTTCACTATTACTCGCGATGACATGCGACGCTTTCACTTCATGAAAGGTGATGCCGAGGGACTAGTAAATATGCCGTTACAAATCAAGGGACACAAGCTGAGCATCTCACTGCGTGAAGACTCGGAAAAAGACAACCTCATCTGGGTGAGCCTGCGCTCAGTAGATCAGTTCCCCTGCAACGAGATGGCAGCACGCTTCTTCAATGGCGGTGGTCACCTCAATGCCTCTGGCGGAAGGCTCTACTGTCCGCTCAACGAGGCCGTAGAGATTACGAAACAGGCCATACAGGCATTCGAGGATAAACTTAAATAAGGAGTAAAGAGATGAGGAGTAAGGACTCCTTTACTACTTGAATTAATAAACAATGAATAATAAGAAAATGAAAAAAGCTATCGTCGCATTATTGGCTATCTGCTGCCTCGCCCCACTCCTCACGTCGTGCAACGACTACGAGACTTACGGCGAGAAGAAAGACAAGGAACGCAAGGCTATCCGCCAGTTCCTGGCTGACAGCAGCTTCGTGGTTATCACCGAGAGCCAGTTCCATGCTAACGGCAACGTGACAGACGTAAACAAACGGGAGTTTGTCTATATGGACAACAGCGGCATTTACATGCAAATCGTACACAAGGGTTGCGGCACCCCACTGCAAGACGGCGAGAACAGCGACCTGTTGGTGCGCTTCTTAGAGGTGTGCCTGATGGACACGACGGTGTTCTACAACGATTCCAACCCCTACGATGTAGATGTGATGAACGTGAAACGACAGGGCAACACTTTCACAGCCGCATTTACCAGTGGCGCGTGGGCCTCATCATCCTATGGCGAGACAGTGCCCGAGGGACTGCTGATACCACTCAGCTATCTGAACATGGGACGCCCCCGTTCGGCTGAAGATCATATTGCGAAGGTGCGTCTCATCGTGCCTCACACCCGTGGTCACATCATAGCATCACGTTACGTCTATCCCTATTACTATGAAATTAGTTTTCAACGCAAGATTGACTTGATGAATTAAGAGTTATGACACTGATAAAATCTATTTCAGGCATCCGCGGAACTATTGGCGGACGTACGGGCAACACGCTCAACCCCTTAGATATCGTCAAGTTCACCACGGCTTATGCCACCTTTATTTCCTGCCAAAAGCCAAAAGCTAAAGGCCAAAAGCCAAAAGTTGTTGTGGGTCGTGATGGCCGCATCAGCGGACCTATGGTGCGCGACGTGGTATGCGGAACACTGGTAGGCATGGGCTATGAGGTTATTGACATCGGCTTAGCCACCACACCTACCACTGAGCTGGCCGTACGTTGGCACGAGGCCGATGGAGGCATCATCATTACTGCCAGCCATAATCCCACGCAGTGGAACGCCCTGAAACTGCTGAACAGCGAGGGCGAATTTCTTACTGCCGCTGACGGTGCCGAGGTGCTGCGTATTGCCGAGGCCGAGGATTTTGACTATGCACCTGTGGAGTGCTTAGGCCGTGTCATCAAGGACGATACGATGAACCAGCGCCACATTGAAAGCGTGCTGAACCTGCGACTGGCCGACGTAGAGGCTATCCGCAATCGTCATTTCCGTGTCTGTGCCGACACCATCAATAGCGTGGGTGGCATTATCCTACCAGACCTATTCAAAGCTTTAGGTGTGGATTTCGAGATTCTGAACGGCGAGTGCACCGGCCAGTTCGCCCATAACCCCGAACCGTTGGAGAAGAACCTGCAGGGCATCATGGACAAGATGCATCAGGGAGGTTTCGACTTGGGCATCGTGGTCGATCCCGACGTCGATCGCCTGGCCTTCATCTGCGAGGACGGCAAGATGTTCGGCGAGGAATACACACTGGTCAGCGTAGCCGATTATGTGCTGTCTCACGACAAGGGCAACACGGTAAGCAACCTCAGTAGCACCCGTGCCCTACGCGATGTCACCGAGAAGCATGGCGGACGGTATTCGGCTGCTGCCGTAGGCGAAGTGAATGTCACCACGAAGATGAAAGAGGTAGGAGCCGTGATTGGCGGCGAAGGCAATGGTGGTGTCATTTATCCTGAGAGCCACTATGGCCGCGACGCATTGGTGGGCATTGCCCTCTTCCTGTCGTCGTTGGCTCAGAAGAGTTGCACAGCTAGCGAGCTTCGCAAGACCTTCCCTGACTATCAGATAGCCAAGAACCGCATTGACCTGACACCTGAGACTGATGTCGATGCCATCTTAGTGAAGGTGAAGGAGATGTTTGCCCAAGATGACAGTGCTGTGGTGAACGACATCGACGGCGTGAAGATTGACTTCCCCGCGAAGTGGGTGCACTTGCGCAAGTCGAACACCGAGCCTATCATCCGCGTCTATAGCGAGGCACAGACCATGGCCGAAGCCGACGAACTGGGCAAACGACTCATGCAGGTGGTCTATGATATGCAATAATGTCGTTGTTCTTTGGTGTTTAGGTCGTCGTTAATAGTTGCGATGCCGCGTCGCATAGCTCTTGATACCAGTCTTCGCCAAAGCGGCGAATGAGGGGTTCCTTCAGGAACTGATAAATTTTTAAGTGCTGCTCGCGCCCTTTCTTGCGACCACACTCACAGATTTCCCAGCGATGGTAGTTCAGTCCGATACTGCCATCGCTGAATTGTTTCTCACGAATAGGATAAAGGGCACAGCTGATGGGCTTGCAGAACTGGTAACGCCCTTCACGAAAAGCCTTTTCTAGAGCACAACCCACCACTGGTCTTCCCATTTCAGGAAGATGAAGGGAAGTTGTAAACACACAGTCTTTCCCCCCAACGATGCTTGTCACCAAATCGCCGTCGCGATCGGTATAGGCCACACCTTGACGGTCTATCACAGCCTGTGCCGAGGCACTCAGGTCGCCCCATACCTCCTCCACGCTGTTCTCTATCTCCATGACCTCATCCAGCGTGACGGGTGCCCCTGCATCTCCCTCCACACAGCAGGCGCCACCGCAGGTGTCTAAGTCACAGCAGAACTCTTCCGTCAGAATATCTGACGACAGCAATATGCCACCGATTTCAAGGATGGGAGGAAGGTTTACCATAGTATAGGAGCAAGTCCGTTTTCTTGCAGATACTGGTTACAACGCGAGAACTGGTGCTGGCCGAACCAGCCACCACGATTGGCTGAGAGCGGTGAGGGATGCACACTCTCCAAAACAAGGTTGCGCTGTTTGTCTATCATATACGCCTTTCCGCGGGCATAGCCACCCCAGAGCATATATACAATATGTTCGCGCTTGCGCGCAAGCGCTTGGATAGCGGCATCGGTAAACTCGCGCCAGCCCAGCATGGCATGGCTGTTCGCCATATGGGCACGTACAGTGAGCGTAGCGTTGAGCAACAGTACTCCTTGACGAGCCCATCGCGAAAGGTCGCCACTTTGGGGCACAGGCGTACCCAGGTCGCCTTCTATCTCCTTGAAGATGTTCTGCAAAGAAGGGGGAAACATCACACCGTCCTGCACAGAGAAACTCAACCCATGGGCCTGTCCTGGCTCATGGTAGGGGTCCTGTCCGATGATAACCACCTTCACCTGGTCGAAGGGACACAGGTTGAAAGCATTGAAGATCAGCGGGCCAGGCGGATAACATGTCCCAGACTTATACTCCTGCCTCACCTTCTCTGTTAGCTGCACGAAATAGGGTTTCTCAAACTCTCCTTGCAACTGCTCCTTCCACGACGGTTCTATCTGTACGTTCATCGTTGTAAGTATTAAAAACAGGCGACCTGACTTACTCAGGCCGCCTGCTTGATTATCTTTGGAAAGCCCTAGAAATCCATGTGGTCAAGGGCATCGCTGAAGTCGCGGGGCTCGCGGTTCTGCTGCGGGTCGCGATATTCCTCGTTATCATGATGACGCTCGGGGCGGTCACCACGCTCAGGACGGGGCTGACGACGGTCACCACGGTCGCCACGATCCTGACGAGGCTGACGACGGTCACCACGATCGCCACGCTCAGGACGGTCACCACGCTCACGACGTGCAGGACGCTCTACATAGCCCTCGGGCTTCGGAATGAGCACACGGTGCGAGAGCTTATACTTGCCCGTCTTCGGATCAATCTCCAAAAGCTTCACGGTAATCTTGTCACCTTCCTTGATGCCAGCCTCCTCGACGGTCTCCAGACGCTTCCAGTCAATCTCGCTGATGTGCAGCAGACCATCCTTGCCAGGCATGATCTCCACGAAGCATCCATAAGGCATGATGCTACGCACGGTTCCCTCATAGACCTCGCCCACCTCAGGCACAGCCACGATGGCACGAATCTTGCGGATGGCACTCTCAATGCACTCCTTATTGGGACCGCTGACCTGCACATGACCCACGCCGTCGGCTTCGTCGATGGTGATGACGGTCTTGGTGTCTTCCTGCATCTGCTGGATAATCTTTCCGCCCGGGCCAATGACGGCACCAATAAACTCCTTGGGAATATCGAATGCCTCGATACGGGGCACATGGGGTTTCAGCTCGGGACGAGGCTCGGCAATGGTATCGGTGAGGCACTTCAGGATGTGCTCACGACCAGCCTTGGCCTGCATCAGGGCCTTCTCCAGAATGTCGAACGACAGACCGTCGCACTTGATATCCATCTGTGTAGCCGTCAGACCGTCCTTCGTACCAGTGGTCTTGAAGTCCATATCGCCCAGATGATCCTCGTCGCCCAGGATGTCACTCAGCACAGCATATTTGTCTTCACCAGGATTCTTGATGAGACCCATGGCGATGCCGCTCACGGGCTTCTTCATGGGCACACCAGCATCCATCAGAGCCAGCGTACCAGCACAGACAGTAGCCATAGAAGAAGAGCCGTTCGACTCCAGAATCTGGCTCACCAGACGTACGGTATAAGGGAAGTCCTCAGGAATCTGACCCTTCAGACCACGCCAAGCCAGATGTCCGTGACCAATCTCACGACGGCCTACGCCACGCTGGGCCTTGGCCTCACCTGTGCAGAACGGGGGGAAGTTATAGTGCAGCAGGAAGCGCATGTAGCTCTTGTCGAGCACGTCATCCACCATCTTCTCGTCGAGCTTGGTGCCCAGCGTGCAGGTAGAGAGGCTCTGCGTCTCACCACGGGTGAAGATAGAACTTCCGTGAGGCATGGGCAGGGGCGAAACTTCGCACCAGATGGGACGGATGTCCGTAGTCTTACGACCATCGAGACGGATACCCTCATCAAGGATGCAACGGCGCATAGCGTCGCGCTCCACGTCATGGTAGTAGCGCTCCATCATGGCCTCATACTCCTCCTTCGAGATTTCTGAATCCTCAGGAACCTCAGCGAGGAAAGCCTCCTTGAAGTCGGCCAGCAGCTTCTCGAAAGCCTCGGCACGTGCCTGCTTCTCCAAAGCCTGCTTCGTAATATCGTAGGCGGGCTGGTAGAGCTCCTTGTTCATACGCTCGCGCAGGGCCTCGTCGTTCACTTCGTGATTGTATTCACGCTTCACGTCCTTACCCAACTCCTTCGAGAGTTCAGCCTGCAGTTCGCACATAGGCTTGATGGCCTCCATAGCAGCCTTCAGGGCACCCAGCAGATCCTGCTCGCTCACCTCCTTCATCTCGCCTTCCACCATCATGATGTTCTCAGCAGAAGCACCGACCATGATATCCATGTCGGCCTGCTTCATCTGCTCAAAGGTAGGATCGATGACATACTCGCCATTGATGCGAGCCACGCGAACCTCCGAGATGGGGCACTCGAAAGGAATATCGGAACATGCCAAAGCAGCAGAAGCGGCAAAGCCGGCCAGCGCATCAGGCTGGTCAACACCGTCGGCCGACAGAAGCATGACATTGACAAACACTTCGGCATGATAATTGCCAGGGAAGAGTGGACGGAGAACGCGGTCCACCAGTCGCGATGTGAGGATTTCCGCATCAGAGGCTTTGCCTTCGCGCTTGGTAAATCCACCAGGGAAGCGGCCTGCAGCACTATACTGCTCACGATAATCAACTTGCAAAGGCATGAAATCGGTTCCGGGAACGGCATCCTTTGCGGCACAAACAGTGGCCAGAAGCACGGTATTGTTCATACGCAGAACAACACTACCATCGGTCTGTTTTGCCACTTTCCCGGTTTCAATGGTGATGGTCCTTCCATCAGCCAATTGAAGGGTTTTTGTAATTACGTTCATCTTGTTTTAAAACATCTAAAATAAATAAAAGTGCGCACTCTTTGCGCAAAACATCGTGCAAAGGTACTCATTATAATATAAATAAAAGAATAAAAGCAAAAGTTTTTTGTTTTTTTGGGTTTTTCTCACCTCCCCGCTCGCGCTTTGCCTCCTAAAACGATTTAGCGCCGTGCTTCTTTGCACTTTGCTACGTCCTAAAATAGTTGAAATCAATTCATACGGATACACAACATCGTAAGGTCGTCGTTGGCCTCAGCGCCGTTGCGGTGCTGACTGACGGCATCGGCCATCGTTTCAATGATTTGCTGGGCAGAAGCATATTGCGTTTGTTTCAGTATGTCGAGTATACGATCTTCGCCGAACTGTTCCTGTTGACAATTCTCGGCTTCGTTGAGTCCGTCAGTATAGAGCAGCAACAGACGGTCTTTAAAAAATTCGATAGACTCACCCTTGTATTCCAATCCTGGCCACAGTCCGATGGGAGCGTTGGTCTCCATGTCGAGGAACGAGAACTGCCCATCAGCATTACCCAATACGGGCGGGTTATGCCCGGCATTACAGTACTCGAACAAGTTAAGTCTAAGAT
>Ga0310690_10011189_pt1 | contig 11097 bp, 11 predicted proteins | sample AusTroGonzalo_MG_2_FD_207661 | JGI IMG/M metagenome (GOLD analysis project Ga0310690, IMG submission 207661) | Bovine rumen microbial communities from tropical cattle in Woodstock, Queensland, Australia - Gonzalo_04 (v2) (version 2) | ecosystem: Host-associated > Mammals > Digestive system >...
CTGGTCGTCATCACGGTTGAACAGTTTGCGGATGACAGCCGAGTTGATGATTTCCCCGGCACGACCGCTCTTTTTCGTAGCCTGTTCCAAACAGATGTTCACGCTACACGTAGGAGGCACAGAGTCATTAGAGAGACTAACGGTCTTGTTAGTGGTTATGGTCTCGAAAGTGACGGATCCGTCATTTTCCGTACAAGCGCAGAGCAACAAGGCTATCGCAATGATGAAATGAAATTTAGTGTGATACATTCTCATAAATCATGAATTCAAGTGCAAAATTACACTTAATTTTGGAAAAGAGCAAATTTCTCAGGGAAAAACATTAAATTTGCAGCCAAATTTTTGTTTATAGCTTACAGTTGATAGTGAGACTAAAGAGTTTTAAGGCGGCACTTTTCGACCTCGATGGCGTTGTCTTTGATACAGAGCCGCAATATTCGGTGTTCTGGGGAAGTATCTGCCGACAATATCATCCCGAGCACCCTGGGCTGGAACACGAGATCAAAGGTCAGACGCTGACACAGATATACGACCGTTGGTTTAGTGGGGAGTTGTTGTCGGAGCGCGACAGCATCACCCGTCGTCTCAATGACTATGAGGCGCAGATGCACTATGATTTCATCACAGGCTTTCAGGAGTTTATCCGTGACCTTCGTGCCAACGGTGTTCGTACGGCAGTGGTTACGAGTTCGAATATTCCCAAGATGGAGAGCGTTTACAGATATCAGCCTGGTTTCAGGTCGCTCTTCGACGCCATACTGACCTCTGAGGATTTTGTTCGCAGCAAGCCTAATCCGGATTGTTATCTGAAAGCTGCACAAATGCTTGATGTTCAGACTGATGAATGTGTGGTGTTCGAGGATAGTTACAATGGTCTCCGTTCAGGAAGGGCGGCAGGAATGGTGGTTGTCGGACTGTCTACGACGAACCCGTCAGAAGCGATATCGCCTTTTTCCGACCTACAGACTGCCGACTATGTGGGCCTTTCATACGAACGTCTGTCAAAAACCTTTATTTTATGAATGCTCAGAACACATCCGTACACATCCGTCTGTGGCAATATGAATTCTGGCTCTTAGCCTTCTCCGAGTTTCTGTTGTCAATGTCGGTATGTATGTTGCTGCCTACGTTGCCGCGTTGGCTGGCTGAGGAGCAGAATCTTTCAGACTTGGAAACGGGACTCGTGATGGGTGTGTTTGGTCTGGGACTGTTTGTATTGGGAGGCTTCGTGAGTTACCTGGTACAGCGTTTTCGCCGTAACTTGGTATGTGTACACGCTATGGCGTTTATGGCAGCACTATTACTGATATTGCATTATCTCGACACACAGCGCTATCAGTTTGCCGACCTTTCGCTGTTATTGTTACTACGATTTGTCATGGGGGCTGTCTTCGGATTGTCGCAGATGGTGCTTTGTAGCACACTTATCATCGATACCTGTGAGAGCTTCCAGCGTACGGAAGCCAACTATGCTTCTGCATGGTTTGGTCGTTTTGCCCTCTCTTTAGGACCAATGGCGGGACTGCTGTTGCTGCGGTATTTCGACTATACAACTGTCTTCCTTGCTGCTGCCGGTTGTGCGGCAGCCAGTATGGTACTTGTGCTGCTGGTGAAATTCCCCTTCCGCACTCCAGAAGACGATGTCACCGTAGTTAGTCTCGATCGATTTTTCTTACCTCACGGCTTCCCGCTGATGCTGAACCTCTGGCTTATCACATTGGCTTTCGGACTGGTGTTGTCGCTTACGTTGTCGCTTGTGTTCTACACTATGATCTTTGCAGGATTCATAGGCGCTCTTCTGTGTTGGCGCTTTGTGTTCCGCGATGCGGAGATCAAAAGCGAGGTGGTTACGGGTTTGATTCTCTTAGGTGCTGCCCTGTTGATGATGCTCACCCGCAGCACCTTACATATAGTAAGCTATGCGGCTCCTGCATTCATTGGTCTTGGTATGGGACTGATAGGTTCGCGCTTCCTACTTTTCTTTATCAAGTTGAGTCGTCATTGTCAGCGCGGTACTTCGCAGAGTACGTTCATGCTAGGATGGGAGAGTGGCATAGCGATAGGATTAGGCTTGGGTTTGTGCTTTTTTAAGGGACACACCCAGTACGCACTTCTCACAGCTCTTCTACTGGTGATAGTGGCATTAGTAGCCTACCAGTTTTCTCATAATTGGTTTGTTAGAAACAAAAACAGATAGACCGTTTGGCCTATCTGTTCTTTTTCTCAGTATCTTTGTCTTATCTCTTATCCGTTCATCGACATGAGGAACTCCTCGTTGTCGCGGGTTGTTACCAGTCGGTCGCGGATGGCATTCATTGCCTCTACTGGATTCATCTCGGCAATGAACTTCCTCATGACCCACATGCGGTTGAGGGTTGTCTCGTCGTGCAGTAAATCGTCGCGGCGGGTAGATGAGAGTACCAAGTCGATAGCGGGGAAGATACGCTTGTTCGATAGTGAGCGGTTGAGCTGAATCTCAGAGTTACCAGTACCCTTGAATTCCTCAAAGATCACCTCATCCATCTTCGAACCGGTGTCTACGAGCGCCGTTGCTATGATGGTCAGCGAACCGCCTCCCTCAATGTTTCGTGCGGCACCGAAGAAGCGTTTGGGTTTCTGTAGTGCGTTGGAGTCAACACCACCGGTGAGCACCTTTCCTGAAGCAGGGGCTACAGTGTTGTAGGCGCGGGCCAGTCGGGTGATGGAGTCGAGGAAGATCACCACGTCGTGTCCGCACTCCACCATACGCTTGGCTTTCTCCAGCACGATGCCTGCAATCTTCACATGACGGTCTGCTGGCTCGTCGAAGGTTGATGCGATGACCTCTGCATTCACGGTGCGGGCCATATCGGTCACCTCCTCCGGACGCTCGTCGATGAGCAGCATCATGATATATGCCTCGGGGTGGTTGGCGGCGATGGCGTTGGCGATATCCTTCATGAGCACGGTCTTACCGGTTTTCGGCTGTGCCACGATTAATGCGCGCTGGCCTTTGCCGATAGGCGAGAAGAGGTCCACAATACGCACGCTGGGATTAGTGGTGGCACGGTCGCCACAGAGCGTAAACTTCTCGTCGGGGAACAATGGTGTCAGATGCTCGAAGGCCACTCTGTCACGTACCTCTGAAGGTTCGCGGCCGTTGATGGACTTCACGCTGCACATAGCGAAGTACTTCTCGTTCTCGTGAGGCGGACGCACCGTGCACTCCACGACGTCACCTGTCTTCAGGCTATACTTTTTGATCTGCTGCGGTGACACGTAAACGTCGTCGGGTGAGGAGAGGTAGTTGTAGTCCGAACTGCGCAGGAAACCGTATCCGTCAGTCAGACTTTCCAGCACTCCGTTGGCGGTGATGATATCGCTGAAATCGTATTTTTCAGTAGTTGTCTCCTTAGGAGTGTATACTGTAGGTTCTGAACTTTGTATCTGGTTGGCTGTCGGACGGTCGAAGATGTCGAGCGTGGGGATAGCACCATTGTCCTCAATGGGTATGTCCACAACGGTGATGAAATCGGTGCCGTCGCCAGGGTCTCCACTCCATACTTCGTCTTCGTCGGCCACAACTTCTTCGTTGTCTTCCTGACGGCTGGCCATCTTCTCTTGAAGCATCTTCACTGCGTCGGCGGTGTCTACGTCAGCCTCTGGAATAAAGTCGGCTGCCTCGGGCACGATATCGTCCATCATGGCTGCCTCGGGAACCTCCGGAACCTCTGTCATCTCTTGTACAGCAGCCTCCTGTTCAGCCTTTGCAGCCTCTTCGGCAGCTTTCTCGGCTTTCGTCTTACGGCTGCGGCGCTTCGGAGCCTCTTCTACTGGTGCCTCGGGAGCAGGCTCTGCAGCCGTCTCCTTCACGTCCTCTTCGGGCTGGGACAGGGGAGCGTCGCTGAAAAGTGAGGGAGTTTCACGGCCCTTCTTGCGGTTGGTCTTGGAGTCAAGGTTCTCGCCTTCCTTGCCTTTTACAGTATATACTTTGTTTGTATCCTTTTTTGTTATGCGTGTGCGTTTTCTCTTTGTCGTCTCTCCTGTCTGCTCCGATGCAGCACTCTCGGCAGCCTTGTCGATAATGGCATAGATGACGTCAGAAAGTTCACTGTTCTGTGATACTTCTACGCCTAAGTTCTTGGCAATACCCATCAGTTCGGGTATCTCCATGGATTCTAATTCTTCTTTTGTATACATAAATATAATAAGGTGTAAATTCTGATGTGGAATTTGAATTCGAGATTAGGAAAGTGCTTGACGGACGTAAGCACAATTCTGAAAAACGCTGCAAAGTTACGGATTATTTCTGAAATCACCAAGACTTTCAAAATAATTTTGTAATTTTGCACCCAAATTAACAAGATTATGGATATAAAGAAAGCAGAATTCACCCTGAGTGCGCCAATGGTGTCGATGTGTCCGGCAGACAACAAGCCTGAATATGCGTTTATTGGAAGGTCTAATGTTGGCAAGTCGAGTCTCATCAATATGCTCACCAACAACAAGCGTCTGGCAAAGACGTCATCTACTCCGGGTAAGACGTTGCTCATCAACCATTTTATTATTAATAATGAATGGTATCTCGTCGACCTGCCTGGTTATGGTTTTGCCAAGCGCTCCAAAAAAGAGATCGAACGTCTGGATCAGATGATACGTGGCTATATCCTGCAGCGTGAACAGCTGGTGAATGTGTTCGTGCTTGTCGACGTCCGTATCGAGGCGCAGAAGATCGACCTTGAGTTCATCGAATGGCTGGGACTCTCGTCAATACCTTTCGCCATTGTCTTCACGAAGGCCGATAAGCTGTCCGTTGGTAGGGTGGCTGCAAATATCGAGGCGTATAAGAATAAACTCCTTGAGACCTGGGAGGAGCTGCCGCCAATCTTTGTTACCTCTGCAGAGAAGCGTCAGGGCCGTGACGAAGTCCTTGAATATATCGATCAGATTAATAAAGATATCAAATAGATTGTGGCGAAGGATACTCCATATCTCGACGTTCAACAGCTGACGAAGTCGTTCGGCTCGCTGGTGCTGTTCCGTAACATCAGCTTCTCCATTGCCGAAGGGCAGAAGGTCGGACTGATTGCTAAGAACGGCACAGGCAAGTCTACACTCCTCTCCATCCTCTCAGGCGTTGAGGGTTACGACACGGGCGAAATCATCTTCCGTCGCGACTTGCGGGTGGGGATGCTTGAACAGTCACCGGTCTTCGACCCCGAGGAGAGTGTGCTGGACGCGTGCTTTAACCATCAAGGGGAAGACGAAAAGGTGCTTAAGGCCAAGCAGATCCTTACTAAGCTGAAAATCCGCGACCTCTCGCAACCGATGGGACAGCTCTCCGGTGGTCAGCAGAAACGTGTGGCCCTGGCCAACGTGCTTATCACCGAACCCGACCTGTTGATCCTTGACGAACCTACCAACCACCTTGATCTTGAGATGATCGAGTGGCTCGAGGGATATCTTAGCCGGGGCAACAAGACGTTGCTCATGGTCACCCACGACCGCTTCTTCCTCGACCGTGTCTGCTCCGTCATTCTCGAACTCGACGACCAGACCATCTATACCTACCGTGGCAACTACAGTTACTATCTCGAGAAGCGTCAGGAGCGCATCGACAACCGCCGTGCGGAGATTGCCCGTGCCAACAACCTCTACCGAACCGAATTGGAGTGGATGCGGCGTATGCCACAGGCCCGAGGCCATAAGGCCCGCTACCGTGAGGAGGCTTTTTACGAGTTGGAGCGCATCGCCAAACAGCGTATAGAAGAACGTCAGATTCGCCTGAAGTCGCGTAATGTCTACATAGGTTCGAAAATCTTTGAGTGCCAGTACGTCTCTAAGGCCTTCGATGATAAGGTGATTCTGAAAGACTTCTACTACAACTTCTCCCGTTTCGAGAAGATGGGCATCGTGGGTAATAATGGCACAGGAAAGTCCACTTTCATCCGTATGCTTCTCGGTCTGTTGCCACCAGATAGTGGACGTTTCGACATCGGCGACACCGTACGTTTTGGTTATTTCTCACAGGAGGGCCTTCAGTTTGATGAACAGCAGAAGGTCATCGATGTGGTGAGGGATACCGCCGAGTACATCGATATGGGCGGTGGTTGTCATCTCACCGCCTCGCAGTTCCTCCAGCACTTCCTCTTCACCCCCGAGCAGCAGCACAACTACGTCTACAAACTTAGCGGCGGCGAGCGGCGCAAGCTATACCTTTGTACCGTGCTGATGAAGAACCCCAACTTCCTCGTGCTCGACGAGCCGACCAACGATCTCGACATCGTCACTCTGCAGATTCTGGAGGAATACCTTCAGGATTTCCCGGGCTGCGTGATTGTTGTCAGCCACGATCGCTATTTCATGGATAAGGTGGTCGACCACCTGCTCGTGTTCAGTGGTGATGGCGAGATACACGATTTCCCCGGCAACTACACTCAGTACCGTCAGTGGCAGAGCCTAAAGGACAGTCAGCCTAGTAAAACTAGTAAGCCTAGCCCAACAATCCAACCTAGTAAAACTAGTCAGCCTAGTCAAACTAGTCAAACCCGTCGCAAGTTCACCTATAAGGAGAAGATGGAGTTTGAGCAGCTGGAGCGCGAGATTGCCGCCCTTGAGGCCGAACAGCGTCAACTTGAGGAGGCTCTCTGCAGCGGTAACCTCTCCGTCGACGAACTCACAGAGAAGAGCAAGCGTCTGCCTCTCCTGAGAGACGAACTCGACGAGAAATCCATGCGTTGGCTGGAACTGTCGGAAATAGGTGGTTAGTAATCATATAGCTTATAGTTCAAAGATGCTTCAACAACAATATCCTTCCCAACTGCTGGAGAAAGCAGTATCAGAATTCTCCCGATTGCCGGGCATCGGCCGGAAGACCGCCCTGCGACTCGTGCTATGGATGCTGCGTCAGGATGATGCTGACGTGGATAAGTTCGCCGAGGCCGTCAGCCGGCTGAAACACGAAGTAAGATACTGCAGCGTCTGCCACAACATCAGCGACAGCGACGTCTGTCCTATCTGTGCCGACCCGCGCCGCGACGTATCGATCGTATGCGTAGTGGAGAATATTCAGGACGTGATGGCCATCGAGAACACTCAGCAGTATCGTGGTCTCTACCACGTGCTTGGAGGCATCATCTCACCCATGGATGGCATCGGACCCTCCGATCTTGAGATCGAGTCCTTGGTCGAACGTGTTAAGGCGGGCGACGTGAGTGAGGTCATCCTCGCCCTCAGTCCCACGATGGAGGGTGACACTACCAATTTCTACCTTTACCGCAAGCTGGCCCCCACGGGTGTAAAGGTGAGCGTTATTGCACGCGGCATCGCCGTAGGCAATGAACTGGAGTACACCGACGAGGTAACCCTCGGACGCTCCATTATGAATCGGACACTATTCGAAGAAAAATAATTAAAACGATATGAAACATACCCAACGAATCCTCATGGCCGTGGTTGTCATCATCCTAGTGCTCGCACTAATGACCGTCGTCCTCTATGAGACAGAGACACTCCTGCCAGGAGCGCTGACCGACGACAAACAGTCGGAATTCATCATCACCGCCATTATGGAGCTAGTCTCCCTTGCTGGCGTGTTCCTCGCTCTCAGGCTCTTCCGTTTCCGCAAGATCCATGAAGCGCTTATTACCCGCAAGGCCCCAGAACTGCTGAAGTGGGGACTTCTCAGGTTAGCACTCCTCGAGGTTCCGATGCTCTGCAATACATTATTATATTATAGTTACATGAACACCACCTTCGGCTACATGGCCATCATCCAGGCTCTCTGCCTGCCTTTCGTATGGCCAACCATGAACAGGTGTATAGACGAGACAGAAGCATGAAACTCTCTATTGTCATCGTCAGTTATAACGTGCGCTCTTACCTGGAACAGTGTCTCCAGAGCGTGCAAAAGGCCCTCGAGGGCATTGAGGGCGAGGTATGGGTGGTCGACAACCTCTCATCCGACGATAGTGTCGAGGTGGTTCGCCGCGACTATCCCTGGGTGCACCTCATTGTGAATCAGGAGAACCTCGGCTTTTCCAGAGCCAACAATCTCGCCATCCGCCAGTCGCAGTCAGACTATGTTTTACTGCTTAATCCCGACACAGTTGTGGCTGAGGAAACCCTGCGTGGCGTGCTACAGTTTATGGACGCCCATCCCGAGGCGGGTGGGGCAGGAGTGATGATGCACAATGCCGACGGCACCCTCGCTCCCGAGTCGCGCCGCGCATTGCCCACGCCCTGGGTTTCCGCCCTGAAGATGCTCGGCTTCACGAAACGTTACTACATGAGTCATCTGCCCTGGGATGAGCCCGGACGCATCGATGTCATCAGCGGTGCTTTCTGCATGCTGCGCCGTAAGGCCATCGATCAGGTGGGCTTGCTTGATGAAGACTTCTTCATGTATGGCGAGGACATCGACCTTTCCTACCGTCTGCTCAAGGGCGGCTGGCAGAACTGGTACCTGCCCTTTTCCATTATCCATTACAAGGGCAAGTCGACCTATAAGTCCGACTACCGCTATGTCCACAATTTCTATCAGGCGATGCTCATCTTCTTCCGCAAGCATTATAGTCACCTGAGCTTTTTCTACGCTCTGCCCGTGAAGATGGCCATTTACTTCCGTGCCTTCATAGCTCTCATTGATATCCTCCGCAAAAAACTCCACCTATGATGTCGTCAGCTGTCAACTTAAGAGCAATTGAGCCCGAAGACCTTGACCTGCTCTACCGCATTGAGAATGATACCACGCTTTGGAACGTCGGCACTTCCAACGTGCCCTATTCCCGCTACCTGCTCCACGACTATGTTGCCCACGCCACGGCCGACATCTATACCGACCGTCAGGTGCGCATGATGATCGACGATGTGCAGGGGCAGACCGTGGGTATTGCCGACATCGTTAACTTCGATCCCGCCAATCGCCGCGCCGAGGTCGGAATCATCATCATCCAAGCCAGCCGACGTCAGGGTTACGCTACTGCTGCACTCTTCCAACTGCGCGACTACGCTCACCGCGTGCTCCACCTGCACCAGCTCTACGCCTATATCGATGTGTGCAACGAAGCGTCGCTCAGCCTCTTCCAGAAGGCAGGCTTCATCATCGCCGCCCGCATACCACAATGGCTCTGTGATGGTGACGGGTACCACGACGCCTGGCTTGTACAACTGTTCTTTTGAATGATTTTTCGCATGGTAAGCAAAAAAAGTCCGAAAATGTTTTGCCAATTCAGAATTTATTCATACCTTTGCACCCGCTAAACAGAAAGCAGTGGTCTTTGGTGCGTTAGTTCAGTAGGTTAGAATGCCTGCCTGTCACGCAGGAGGTCACGAGTTCGAATCTCGTACGCACCGCCTCTTTTTTTTCATTCATAGCGCGAAAAGTTTTAGATTGACTGGTGCGTTAGTTCAGTAGGTTAGAATGCCTGCCTGTCACGCAGGAGGTCACGAGTTCGAATCTCGTACGCACCGCAGCGAGCCCGCGTCCGTGAGGAGGCGGGCTTGTTGTTTGAAAAAGACCATTAATTAATTATATACGAATATGAGAAAACTGATGATGATTGTCGTAGCCGTCATGATGGCTACAATGAGTGCCAATGCACAGCAGGCCGGCGACTTCTCCGTCGGTGCCAATGCCTCATATAGCTTCAAGACTGAGAGCTTCGCTCCCGGCATCAGGGTTCAGTACAACATATTGCGCATGCTTAGGGCTGAGATTGGCGGCGACTACTGGTTGAAGAAGGACCTCTGGCAGTCGTATGACGCATTCTTAAACCTTCATCTGCTCATCCACGCTTCCAAAGCATTCAAAGTCTATCCCTTCGCTGGAATAGGTTACGTCAACACAAAGGTTGACGGCCAGAACTATACGGACGAGGTCCACAAAGTCCACGTCGTCGTGCCGGAGAAGGTTCGTGATAATGTCTTCGGCAATGTGGGTGTCGGCATTCAGGTGAACTTTACATCTCATTTTGGTGCCTTTGCGGAAGGCAAATACCAGTTCAAGGACGATGACCGGGTCTGCGCTTCCCTCGGACTAATGTACATTTTTTAACATCATTAAATACTGGAATAGCTTATGAAAAAGATTTTATTGACAATCGTAATGGCGGTAGTAGCCTGTATGATTCTGCCGAACAAGGTGATGGCACAGGATGTTACTACTACTCAGGTTGATCCTGCCGTGCTGAAAGCCCAGAAAAAGGCTGAGAAGCAAGCCCGTAAGGCTCAGAAAGATCAGGAAAAGGCTGTGAAGAAGGCTAAGAAGGCCGAGAAGGAAGCCAAGAAGCGCCAGAAGGCCATCAAGGATGCCGACGATGCTAGGAAGGATGCTGAGAAGGCCATGAAGAAGGCACAGGAAGCATCTGACAAGGCTGCTCGCGAGGGAACCCCGGAGGCTCAGGAGAAGGCACGTAAGGCTCAGGAGAAGGCTCAGAAAGCCCAGTTGAAAGCCGAGAAGAAAGCCAAGAAAGTGAAGTAAAAAGAGAAGCCCCTTCCGAGTCGAGAAGGGGATTCTTATTATTTGTATTGACGGAGGGCAGCGATGAGTTCGCTGTTCTCTGTTTTTGTGCCGATGGTGATGCGCAGGCAGTTCATACAGAGTTGCACTCGATGACGGTTGCGCACGATGATACCGCGATCCACCAGGTAATTGTAGATCTTTGTCGCGTCGGTCATCTTGGCGAGGAAGAAGTTCGCGTCGGTAGGATAGACCTTCTCACAGATGGGCAGCAGCTCGAAGGCGTCGATCATGCGTGAACGCTCCTGTAGCAGGATCTTCACCCAACTGTCCACCTCAAACGGGTCTTTCAGGGCCTCGAGGGCCTGCTGCTGGGTGAGTTGGTTCACGTTATAGGGATACTTCACCTTGTTGAACAGTCCGATGATCTCCTTTGAGGCGAAGGCCATACCGAGGCGGATGGCCGCACAGCCCCACGCCTTCGACATCGTGTTGAGCACGATGAGGTTCGGATACTTCGATAGTTCTGTCCGGAGGGTGGGCTGACTGGCGAAGTCGCTGTAGGCCTCGTCAACGATGACGATACCTTCGAACTGCTCAATCACCTTGATGATCTCGTCGCGCTTCAGGCAGTTGCCAGTGGGGTTGTTGGGTGAGCA
>Ga0310690_10011190_pt1 | contig 11097 bp, 19 predicted proteins | sample AusTroGonzalo_MG_2_FD_207661 | JGI IMG/M metagenome (GOLD analysis project Ga0310690, IMG submission 207661) | Bovine rumen microbial communities from tropical cattle in Woodstock, Queensland, Australia - Gonzalo_04 (v2) (version 2) | ecosystem: Host-associated > Mammals > Digestive system >...
TTCTTTATTCAAAGATATGTTGTTTTCATCTCTATAATACTCCACCAATACAGACACAAAATACTTATTAGTAGGGGTTTGTGTTATAGTGGCAGACTTTATTATAAAATTTTCTGGTATTTGTCTATGTTGTACTATTTTGACAAAACCAAGTTTACTGAGATGAATTTTTCCATTTTCTATTCTTATGATATTATTAACATTACTGGTTGTATAAGATTTTTTACTATGCTTTTTAGATTTGAATTTTGGAAAACCTATCTTCTTACTTCTAAAAAAATTATTATAAGCACTCTGCAAATTCATTTGTTCATTACACAGAGCATAGGAATCTACTTCTTTTAACCAAATATATTCTTTTTTGTATTGGGCTGGTGTGTTTTTAAGATTTATCCCATCTTGCCTATATGCCTCTATCTTATCGGCAAGCATTTTGTTATATATAAATCTACAACACCCAAATGTTTTCTGTATAAGTTCTTCCTGTGAACTATTTGGTTCTAATCTATATTTGAAAGCCTTATTGCATCTAGTCATTCCATATCATCTCTTTGGCTTTCAATATACTGCTTTAAAATATCAATTGTAACATTCCCAGTTGTAGCAAGAAAGTATGAAGGAGACCAGAAGTGCTTACCCCAAAGCAATGTCTTTAAGTAGTCTGGGTATTTTGCTCTAAGCATTCTTGCACTTCTTCCTTTTAATGCCTGTATATAATCTTTAATAATTAAAGTTGGCTTACATTTAAAGAGAATATGCACGTGGTCTACACCACACTCCTGTTCTATTATAGACACATCATATTCTTGTGAAACTGTTTCAACTATTTCTTTTAAATCCTGTATAATATCATCTCTTGTAAAGACATTTCTACGATATTTAACACATGTTATAAAATGATAATGGAGCGAATATACGCCGTTAGTCCCTTTGTCTAAATCATACATAAATTTAACCACCTTTTATTAGTATTTATTTTTTATTATATATAATTTAGACATATAAAACACCATTTTAATAAAAAATTTTTCTACTGACAGTTAAAACAATCAGACATTTTTTAGGTTATATCCACCATATTCAAGCTTTTCACAATAGTCATCGGGAAGATAATTATAACTAGATTTCCAAAGAATAGCTCCGTCTCCTTCAACAAAAGCATTTTCTGACGCATACTCGATAGCATTAATGACTTCTTTCTCAGCATTATTTCTCCACCACTCACCGAGCTTGCCAGAAATCTCCATTTGAAATCTAGTCATAATAATTATCTCCTCTCAAATTTATCTTACAATGATATTATATCATGTAATTTCTAAAATTCAACTATTGAGAACAGTTTTTTTAAGTTGGGTATTCTACCTCACCCTCATAAGGTGGGAGGCTTGTACTTGGCTCAGCTATAGTTATAACATAATCAGATGTGGGCCCTGTAATAGTCCAGTCAACATCAACAAATTTAATACCATGAACATTCGTATCTTTATTATAGAGGTCAGCTTTAATATCTGCATCATTTTCAAACTGCCCTTCAACAGTAGTTGACCCATCAATTTCTTTAAATGTAACAATATAGCCTCTGCTTTGCAAGAAATTAACAAACTCATAGACAGTTAATCCAATACCATATAAATATGGTACATCAAAATTTGTATGATTTTCTTGCTTTAAAGATTGTGCATAAATATTATCTTGTACTGTAGTATAAATATATTGTAATGTTTTACTAAGAGTTACAGCGTCATCACTGTCACTGCCGTTTGATACAATGACTACAGCATTATCAGCATTAACAATAGAATTACTGCCTATATTTACTTCTGCCATTTAATTACTCTCCTTTCATTCAATTGTAAAATTTCTATCTTCAAATAGGATATACCCATTTTTAACACCAGATATTAGTAAGCTATTTATTTCAGACTCTCCCATTCCGCATTTATAGCTTCTAATTCCATCTGTAATATGCACACAGCTATCTTTATAGGAATAATTTATTTTTTCGCACTCGCATATAATCAAGCCATCATTCGTTTTGAAAAATATCTTATACATCATTAACTCCTATTTACCTAATATTTTACAATATAATTTAGCTCAATTATCGGCTGTTTTGAACAATTTTTCTATTAATTGCAATAACAAAATCTTGAATTTTTTTGAAATCCGGTGTCTTTGGAATTGAAGTATTAGCCTTAGCATATTCTAATCTGCCCTTCAAATCATTTAGAATATCAAAAAATTCATTTTTATAAGTGCCATCTTCATTCATGAAATAACCATTTCTTGTTTTCATGAGAATATCATGCTCATTTTTTCTATATGTTACAATATCGCCCTTTTCAAAAATATCTATACAAGTATAATAAAGTCTCAGTAAATGAGCAGCATGCTTATTTAAATGGGCATCATCTTTCTTATGATTTCTCCCATTTAGCTTATCGTAGTCTCTTACAATAGTTTTCATGTCATTAATAACTGCTGTAAAATCTCTTAGAGGATAACCATTTAGATTTACATTAACTAAAATCTCTGTGTCTAAATCCTCTTTATTAGATTTGCCAATAAATGGAACAATTCCACCATGTAAATCTTCATATCTATCCACAAAAGTGGTCATAGCTTCATTAATAGTTTCAAGAATATGCTCTTCTTTTTTACTCTGTGGAAGCTTATCTCTTGCAATTGCATTCTCAAGTCTCCGCAACTGCTGAATTGCATACCCACCAAAAGAATGAATGGCCTTTTGAGAAATGAAAAGCTTCCTATTTTCAATAAGCTGTCTACCAATATCATTCAAATAAAGATAATGTTCAGGCAAGCACCCAAGCATTTCTAACACATTAGGGTTACAATTCATTAGAAGATTAATAATTTTATTAAATGCATAAACAGTTGTATCAGTATTTTCATCTACAACTTGTTCAAAATTAGTTAATCCTAAAATATCTGAAACACTGTTAGATGCAATTCCTCTAATATCAATATCAGACCCTTCCACATTTGTTCCATAAGAATAACTCCCGCCTAATGTAAGAAGACAAATATTTTTTCCTAAATGTTCATTTTCATCTAAGAACGCATAATCCTTTGAACAAAAGTCACTATCTTTAATTGTATTTTTAATCTGTTTATTCACAAAGTTTACTAACATATAATCATCTCCTAAAGAAATACCCCATGTAATACAAAAATATTATATTACATAGGGCTATATATATCAACTGTCCCCTGTGCTCCCACAGCAACCAGAACCACGCTCAGTCGATTTTTCTATTTCATCCACTAAAACCACATCCCCCATCCAAACCTCTCTCATAACTAACTGTGCTATCTTCTGGCCAGCTTTAAATTCTTGTGGATAGCTTGAATGGTTAAACAGGTGGATAAGTATGTTTCCTGTGTAGTCGCTATCAATAATCTCAGCACCCTTACAGAGGTGCTTCTTAGTGGCAACACCAGATTTGTTACAAACTGTCAAATCCCAGCCATATGGAATATCTATAGCAACATCAATTGGAACTACAATATCACTCATTGGGTGTATAACAAAATCAATCGGAGTGTAAACATCTATGCCAGAAGACCCAGCAGTTCCTCTTGTTGGCACTTTAGCCTTATCGCTTAAAAGCTTTACCTTTAGTTCAGGATAGTTTTTCAAGTTATATTCTCCTATTAAAATTATAATTTAAGTGGCACTCCGACAGGGACTCGAACCCCGAATCAACAGATTAGAAATCTGTGGCATTATCCTATTATGCAACCGGAGCATATTTGGTGGAAGATGTCCGACTCGAACGGCTCTTCGTCAGCCCAGGTGACGAGTGCTACCATTACACCACATCCTCCATAGTAAGTTGCTATTTACTTAAAGATGGGCAACTACTCCACCCAATATTCATTTTTTATTTAAAGTCAAGATATGAATATTAAATAAAGCTGACTTGGTACTCCCCCTCGGACTCGAACCGAGATCATGCTCTAATCTGGAGCCTTATGCAGGGTATAAACCTGTTGCACTACCATTATGCTAGAGGAGCATTTAAACAATATGAATTATGGTGGACAAGATTGGAGTCGAACCAATTTCCCCAGGTAGGCTTAGCCACGCATTCCACAATGCTACTTGCCCATATTAATCGATTAGATAAAAGCTCTCATAAACATATAATCTTTAAAATGGTGCGGCTGACCGGACTCGAACCGGTACGGTATCACTACCGGCAGATTTTCTTACTACTCCATGTTACCATGGCCTTAATTTAAAATTGGCTGCTCATCCAATCAGAACTAATTAAGGTACGTACGTGATACCACCAATATAAAATTAAGTTGTAGTCTGGACTATGTCTTCTCCATATCTTTCGACTTAGGAGGCTCCTATATAGTCTCTACACATTTATGAAATATTATAATAGGAAGATTTACTACACATCTACTATAATATTCAACTTAGCTCGGCGTTATCCCATAAGGACTTCCACCGAATTAGGGAGCATTCACTCAAGAAGTTTCCTATCTTGGTGCTCTATAGATTACTCTAAAGTCTGCTTTGTCTACCTATTCCAACACAGCCGCATATCATTACTTATAAGAAATATTTTTAAATTTAGCCATAGGACTTTCACCTATGGGAGCACCAATTGGATTTGAGTGGCCATCTCACTACCAACAAGCCATTTTTTGTTTAAATGCTGTTTGGCTTAAACAGATTCTAATTGTGGTGCTTTTTCATTTGATTTTGCTTTTAAGAGATTTTCTATCTATCGGCGCGACTGGACTCAAACCAGCACCTGGCGCTTCCCTGCGCCTGCTCTGTCGATTAAGCTACACACCTAATCTCTTGCTACCCTATTTCAGAGTTGTACAGTCTCTATTGAAATAAGTTGTACATGTAGCACAAATTCAAATGGCTCTATACTCACTACTAAATTTAATTTACATTTTATATCATATCAATAGTTGTGTAAATATTGGGCTGTTCATCTAACTCCATTTAACTACAGCTGCTCAACCCTAAAATATGTACAAGTGACCGGATGTATTCAACCACCATGCTTATAAGCAGTTAATTCTGCTTCGACCTCCATATTTTGGCTTCGTAGCACCCAATATTTAATTTTTACATTTATATTATATCACATAATGTAGTATTTTCAACTATTACTCAACAGATTTTTTTGCCTCAATAGCAGTTTTGAAAGGGAACTTAACTTCGCCTGTTTCAGTATTTACAACTGCCCAATTTGCACCCGTAAGGCTCAATTTATTGTCAGCACAGTATTTAAGAAACTTAGCATGGTCTTCTTTACTACTCCAATGATTTCTCTTAAGCTCCGCATACTCAGGAATAAGATGACTATTAGCACTCATGCTAATATCAGCAACCATATATTTTCCGTCTTCGCTAATATAAGGTTTAAACTGACCAAACTCAGTCTTTCTTGTCCACTTCATATTATTTCCTCCGTGTAGTATATTGTTTACCTCAACCTTACAATAACATTATATCACAATTTTCTATAAATTCAACTACCAGAGGAAAAAATTTTTATTCTTTTAATGGTGCCGGGTAACGGACTCGAACCGCTGACCCCTTGAATGTAAGTCAAGTGCTCTAACCTGCTGAGCTAATCCGACATGTCAACCAAGTGCAAAGTCACAAGTATTCTTTACACACTCTGGTTCTTCAATCTCAAAATATCCATTTTTTTCTCTGTCATACTTAAAGAATTGACGCTTCATGGTTGAATTACTAATACCTTCATAGTATTCTTCAAGAACAGCATAATCATAAATAGTTTCCCAAATATCTGTACGATTTTCATGGAGCGTATTTAGTGCATACTCTTTATTAGAATAAAATCCCCAACATCTTGTACATCCAGTACTCAGAAAGCCTTTGGAATTTTTCTCTAATTTTTCCATTACAGTAATGAACCAATAAGTTTTGTTTTCCATAGCTACTCCTTCTTTATTTAATTGGGGCAGATAACGAGACTCGAACTCGCAACATCTGCTTGGAGGGCAGAGATGTTACCAATTACACTATATCTGCATATGGGGCTTCCTAACAGAATCGAACTGTTGTTTAGAAATTACAAATTTCTAGTACTAACCACTATACGAAGGAAGCAAATTATATTGGCACGGCCAAGTTGATTTGAACAACTACTCACAGAGTCAAAGTCTGTTATGCTACCATTACATAATGGCCGTATATGGTGGACAGTATCGGACTCGAACCGATGACCTCTTGAATGCAAATCAAGCGTTCTCCCAACTGAACTAAATGCCCATTAAAATAATGGCACTATGGCAGTTCCCGCCTCTATCTTTAGTTACCATTCTCGATAGTAAGAGGGTAGTCAAAATTCATCAGCACATGACAAACTAAGGTTACTGATATACCTTATTCGGTTTTACTAAACAATAAGGAACAAAATAGTCAACCTTTACGGTGACTGGCGACTCCAAGGGGACTCGAACCCCTAACCTTCGGAGAGACAATCCGACATTCTACACAATTGAACTATGGAGCCACATATAATAACAAGCTATTAATAGATAGCCCCTCTCTTTTTCAAATCATAGAAGCACCATCTATTAACTTCTTTTTCATCCATGGTCTTAAACATATCCCAAGTGGAATCAATATCCTTCTTATAATCCTCAATGGTCTTTCTTTGCTCAACAATAGACTTTTCAAAATAGTCGTAGCCATTTTCAAGGTCAGAAGCCATATTCTTAATCATAGTAAAAAGAATATTTCCTTTATCTTCCTGCCAAACATCAACCCAATCATTTCTATCAGTAATTCTGCTTCTATTCATGATATATTACCCCCAATCATCAGGACCGTCTTCCGGTTCCCACTCAAAATTACCCTCATCAATATCATCAAGAATAATGGAAATAGTGGACTCATCAACGTAAGCATCAAATTTAGGAAGACTGAGAATACTATCGAAAATTTTAGATTTATTCAAGCCATCAATCCAACCAGTGACAAAATTAACAACTTCATCATAAGCTGGCTCATCATATGATTCCGGTGTAGAGTCTCCAACACACTCAATATCTACTCTTGCTCTAAACAAAATACTAACTTCATTATTACTAATAGAAACATTTTCACACCAAAGATCATTAAGCCCATTATCGCATTTGACATTATCCCAAATAATGTCAACCATATCATTGCTGACAGCATCAATCCAATCAACAATCTCCCCGCCATTGACACCATTTCTCAAGGAAAAGCTGAGATGAATATCCTGAGTAGTCTTCATAAGAGCTTTATATTCTGCCATGATATTTACCTCCATCAATTGATTTACATTGATATTATAACACATTATTTTCAAAATTCAACTACTCAAAGAATGGATTTTCAACATAATAAGATAAATCAGCATCAGTATATTTAATACACTCTTCTACAGCATAACCAAAAGTATCAGAAAGAATTTCTCTAAAAATTCTTTCAGAATCATCTCCAAGCTTTTCTCTTAGAATTTCACTAAACTCATTTACGGCTTTAAACAAATCGGAAGAAATAAATTCTTCTCTTGAACCATCTTTAAAAACTACTCTCTCCATTTTATTCACCAAATTTCATAATGCAACAATTTCTACAATGCCATATCATAAATGGTGGGCCCAGTAGGACTTGAACCTACGACCGCCCGGTTATGAGCCGGATGCTCTAGCCAACTGAGCTATGGGCCCTTATGTATTGCTATTTGTTTAAGTATCACTATCCTATTGCAACTTAGATATATCACTACGATCGATTTTTCAACTTAACTCAGATACAGCGTCTATGACACTGTATCCAAGAAGGGCATAGCTGACCTTATATGGTACACCCGATGGGACTCGAACCCATGATAGCCACATTAAAAGTGTGGTGCATTCGCCACTATGCAACGGGTGTATATAGTTGGTAGGTTTTCTTTATCGGTACTTCACAAGTGGCTACCACACTCCCGAATAGCTCCATTTTTACTATAGAAGGTTAGCTATTATTCAAACTATCTGGTCCGGATGGTTGGACTTGAACCAACAACCTTCCGATTTGGCACGAAAAGCAGGACTCGAACCTGCACCAGTACTGGAATTATATCCAACCGATACCGTACTGCCTTTATACTATTTTCGCATAAGTCGGAAGCTCTAACCAGTTGAGCCACACCCGGATAAAACCTAACGCTTGGATTATAAAGGAAGCATTTGCATCATTATAGGCAGTTGTAAAAACAGAACCGATGTATACATCAATTCTTGGAGACTGACCTGCCTTACAGTCTTATGCACTTATGCATAATATTATTGTGCCTCGAAAAGGGCTGTAAAGAAACAAGTTTCGATATTTTGACAATAATATTTATGGTGCAAGCGGAGGGGGTCGAACCCTCAATCCCATTTGGGTAACGGTTTCTAAGACCGTCCAGTATACCTCAATTCCAGCACACTTGCATATCGTTCTTAAATATTATACATTATTATTCGCTAAATTCAACTATTATCAAATCTTTTCTACAGAAATAATTTGATAAGCACAGTCAATCCCAAGTCCATACCAAACCTTGCACTTTTCAACAGCATCATGCTCATTATTTGCAGAGAATGAACCAGATTGATAACTCCATACATTCGTATAGTCATCAATATATTTAAATTTTACAAGATATTTCATTTAAGCTTCCTCCACAAAAAGCTCATCAGAATCATATTTACCGAACAAACCAATTACAATTCTTTCAGCCTTTTCATAAGCTTCATAAACAGAAGTAGCCGGAATAGTAGCAATTTCATCATCCCAATAATACACAATATACTTCTTCATCTGTTATCCTCCTCAAAATATGGGCAATTGACAAGAAAACCATTTTCTTCATACTGCTGATATTCGATATCTGTCATATAATTCTGTTCAGCACACTCAAAATACCCAACAGAATTATCAACAAAATTGTGAATACACCAATGACACAAACATTTGGTCATAATATTTGTTTCCTCCTTGTTTAATCAGCAGTTGATTTATTGTTTACGCTATGTATTATATCATATTGTATTGAGAATTCAACTATTATGGAACATTTTAGAAAAAACTTTTTTCTACACGGACATCTTTACGATCACATTGTCCATTACTGATAATAACTTTAATTACAGCCTTTCCAAAAGCATCTTCTTCTGAATCACTGCTCACATAGCCGATATATGTTCCTTTATAATAAATATCATATGTGTCCATTATCATAGCCTCTTTATTAATGACTTTATACTCACTAATAGAATTTATCTATCTCTTAACAATAATATGCTCAGTAATCTTGTCAGTTCTGACAAGATTGAGCTTATCGCCAAACATAAGCAGGAAAGCAGACTTCATGCCATATGCCACGTTAAGGCAATCTCTTTCTTTTTCTGTATCACGAGCAATATAGGCATCCGCAGCATCTTTATAAAAAAGATTCATTTCTTCAAGAAATTCGGTGAAATCAATTCCATTGTAAGAAGTAATGCTTTCCATATGAAACCTCCTGTATTATAAGCTATGGTTGATTTAACTTACATTATCATTATATCACATGCTGTAGAGAATTCAACTATTTTGATAAAGAATATAGATAATTTAGTTAATTTATTTTATTACTAAAGAAAAAAATACGGAAGACAATCACTTATCTTCCGTATCATAATAAGTCTTAATCAAAACATCATATAATTCTTCTGCTGTCTTGGGTTTATACTCTACATCATCTATTTTGACTAAAAAAGAATTTCTATAATCCTTACCCCAATTATAACTGAATGCCCAAGAAAATATAATTGGGTCATATACATACTTATCCTTTTCAATTTCATCTACAAGGCTATCAAGTATACTATTAAAGAACTCAAAAATGAAATTTTCTGGATTCATGTGGAGCAAATCCATTACCCCTGAGATTTGATTATAAAAATTTTCACAGTTCCTCAAAAGCTTACAGAAACACTCTTTAGTGATCATAGTCACTTAGCCTTTTCTGCCTTACGAACATCCTTTACAGTAACACACGCTCGTTCAGAGTAAGCCTTTTCAGGAATCCACTGGTGGAGCAAATCATGCACCTTTGTCGAGCCATATAGCTTCTTCAGTACACACATAATAAGACCTACTTCTGGATTATATACATCTCCACCATGTACCTTAGTAACTGTCTTAGTCCCATCAGACCACATCACAACAGTAGCAGGATTAGAATACATTACCTTATCAATGTAAACACCATGCCACTCATTGGTATCAAAATCATAGAAATTAAAACCACCAGCAAAACTAAAATTCTTAGGCATACTTCTCATATCCTCCCAATAATCACTATCATCACAGCAATTGCTACAAGTAGTACAATACTTATAATCAGTAAAATCCATAAAATTTATCTCCTTTTATAATTCATTTTTAATAATATAATTCAAATAGAAATTTGCTTTCTTCAAATCTTCATCACCATTTTTCTTATAGCACCTAAAAAGATACTTAAAAGCGTTGAGAACACACCAAGCTTTAAGCTTTTCGTCTCCAAATGTATCTCGCATTACCTCAATACATTCATACTTTCCAGATGTGTAGTGATATGGATTATTTACATTGTCATAATCTTTATCTTTATTGAGCTTGTCAATAAGTTCTTTATCCTTGATTTTATTATCTTCTTTAAAATTTGTCAAAATTTTATATTGTTCTAATATATAATCAGTGTTAATTGGTTTAAAATTAACTGAATACTTATTATTTAAATATTCTGCTATATCTAATCTACTCTCCAAATTTTCTATAAATTTTTCAATATCGTTATTATAATCTACTTCAAGCTCTTCAAATGTTCTTTTCTCTATATCATTTACGCAGTCATTCATCAACATTTATCACCACCTTTAGAAAAATTTTTACACCAACAATATTCTGACATATTGTTGTCACAAGATTTTTTATCACAAGTTCCACTATTATTATATTTGCAAAATAAACCTTTAATTTTATTATTGCATTCTACTATATGCTTGGAACACATTTTACAATATTTCTCAATAAACCAA
>Ga0310690_10011193_pt1 | contig 11094 bp, 1 predicted proteins | sample AusTroGonzalo_MG_2_FD_207661 | JGI IMG/M metagenome (GOLD analysis project Ga0310690, IMG submission 207661) | Bovine rumen microbial communities from tropical cattle in Woodstock, Queensland, Australia - Gonzalo_04 (v2) (version 2) | ecosystem: Host-associated > Mammals > Digestive system >...
TCATGTCGCACCTATATCCGTTCGGGCTGCGCCTCGTGAGGCCAAGCCAGATCGTCGAGCACGAGATCGTGACCATGGGCACGAACTTCTGGTGGTCCTACGGCAGCTTCTACGGCGGGACATACTCTTCGACCAACGCGGCAGCCCTCCTGAACAGGATGTCGGGCCCGTCGAAGTTCTTCTCGCCTGGCGACGACAACGGAGGCACGGGCCTTTCGCTCAGCTGCCTTGTGGACGGAAACGGCGCGCATGCGGAGGACGGATGGAGCAACGCGGTGCAGATGACGCCTGGCCGGATCAACGTCGGGCAGTCGATCGACCCCGACCACCCGACTCCGAACGGGACGACGATACTTGTTTTCGCGAACCTGGACAACGAATTCGGACACATCTGGCATGTCCTGCCGGACGGCACGCTGACGAATGCCAGCCAGGTGCTGTTCCTGAAGCGCGGAAGCGACAGGGGCACGAACCTTGTGTACAGGACGGATCCCTGGTACGAGATAGGGACAGTGACGACAAACGGCGTTGCCGCCACGCCTTCGGACCTGGGCGGAAGGACTTTCGAGCTGAGGGGCGTCGGACTGGGCGCGTCCAACAACGTCACGGTCGTCGCGTCCGCGAAGGTCAAGGAGAGCCTGTCCGCCGCTGGACTCGACGAGCGCTACCGCGAGGCGGTGCTGGACTGGCTGAACAATCACTCGACGCTCCGGGGCGACTTCGCGAACCCGGAGGTGGACGAGGTGAGGCTTGCTGACTTCGTGCCGTACTCCGCATGGATGAACAACCAGTCCGCCTCTGCGACGTCGCAGCTCACGCTGACGGAGATGTACTGGCTTGACATGGACCCGACCGTCGGCAACCTGGCGCTCGTCGGTGGAATGTCCGAACCGCCGGGTCCGAGGATTGTCGACGGCTACGACGGTTCGGCGTCCGTCACGAACATCAGGATGGGCGTGTTCATGATGATCACGAACAGGAACGACGGCGTGGCCGAAGGCTCCCGCTGGTGGACGCCCTACGTGCTTCGCGGCATGGAGCCCGGCTCGACGTCTCAGGACTACGACATCTCGTCGCCTTACAACTGGACGAGCGAGACCTTCAAGGTCACCGGCATCCTCGCGAACGGCCTGACGAACGAGAAGAACTCGCGCAACTGGATTCCGCTGAGGTGGTTCGTGTTCCACGAGGACTCCTTCGACCAGGAGACGAAGACGGCGAGCATCGAGGTGCGGGATCCGTTCGGCACGGACACGCCCGGCTATTCCGCCGGCTGGAAGGCGTGGGTGGACGAGCACGGTCCGACGCCGGTGTTCTTCAGCTGGTCGCTGGACAAGATATTGAAGCCGTTTACAGTCGAAGTACTTAAGCAGGAGAACTACTACGATGACTAGACACCCTAGGTTTCCACATGCTGCGCTGGCGGCCTTCGCGCTGCTGGCCGCGGGATGCGGGCGCGAGGCAAAGGAGGAGGTCCAGGCCGGGCCCCCTCCGGACCCCGTTGCGTCGCGCTTGCAGGACAAGGCCTACGTTCAGGCTTTGGAAACGCAGCGAGGGGATTTCAGCAAGGCGATGAAGCAGCTCGCCTCGGCCCGCGAGGCGTTCGATGCCGCGAAGGCTTCCGGCGAGTCGGCCGAGCGGCTTGCGCAGCTGTCCAACGAGGTGGCCAGCGCGGAGGCTCGGGTGCTGGAGAACCGCAGGAAATCGGCTGACATCGTAAGGCGGCGGATCATGCAGGGTCTTGCCGAGAAGAAGGCTCAGGAAGAACAGCTTAAAGGGCATCAGAACAAGGAGACAACGAAATGAGAATAACCAAACTCCTCAAGATAGCGGCAGTCGCGGCCGGAATCGCCTTCGGGACGACCGGTTACGGTGCTGGGGGTGACATATACGAGATCCGCCCCTGCACAAGCAGCGGCGAAGAGCGGGAAGCGTGGGCTACGAAAGATAGCCCGCTTGCGGCCGGCGTGGACGCATACTTCCTAATCCGCCTCCAAAAGCGCGATGTAACCAAGTCGGCATGGTACGTCGACTATAACGGCGTTGGCAGCCGGGAGATATACGAACTGCTCTATCCGATGCAGGTCGGCGTGTACATCTCCGGCAAGCTGAAGTACGCGACTCTCACCGACATCAGGGAATGCGCGGCAAACAGCAGCTACACCGATCTCATATTCAAGTACCATACCGAGGTCGGAGACTTTGCGCTTCCGGCGATAATCGCGGTAGACAATTCCGGTTCGCCCGCGCCGGCCGACAACTCCGACGATGCCAACGCGTACTTCCTCAACCCGAACCGCTACGGTCCGAACAACTGGGTGATCAGGAACACGGACGGCGAAACGTGCAACTTCTGGTTTGGGGAATACAACCCCCTGCTAGGGGCGAGGCCGAGCACGGTCCGCATGTCCGACTATGACCTTTCGCAGACCGGCATATACATACAGACGGTTGACTTCGACAGCGCATGGGAGACGCCCAGGACCGAGACCGAGGCCGGAATCTGGCGCACGGTACACCAGGACTCCACCATTGCCAGCGGGGCGGTCCGCCTCGAGGCGGCGGCTGCGCTTACCGATGCCGTCACGGTCCACGTGTGGTCCGACAACGAGGATGCCGTGAGGATTTCCGGCGGCCACAAGGTCACCATGATGATCGGATATGATACCGACGGCGTCACCAAGGTCTACAAGGACTTCCAGGTTGCCGACGTCAAGATCACTGGCGGCCAGATCTACGGCGCGTTCTCGATTTTCGGCGTTGCCGAGGGCGGTGAGGCCAACCTGATCCTGAGTCCGTGGGAAAGTTACCGCTTCCCTGACGGAACCTCGAGGGCCGACGACTACATAACGGTGCCGGTGAAGTGCATCGAGCCGATGCCGACGACGATCCGCATCGAACGCGACGACGCGACCGTGGTGGCTCCGACGGCCGCTGACGACAAGTACCTCACGGCCGTCACCAGGCTGACCATTTCGGCGACGCAGGCCCCCAAGGCCAATGTTAAGGTCACTGTCAAGACCCAGTTCCAGGTGGATCCGGATAAGACGGACTGGTACAACTACGTCCGCTTCTCCTTGGACGACTCTGTCGACACGCTACCCGGCACAGACGAACCGGAGGTGACGCTCACGCCCACTGACTACAAGAAGTACGTCTACGTTTACGCGCTCCGCTCCGAGTCCGCGTTCACGATAGGCACCGGCAGGCAGGTCCAGTTCATGCCGGAGGTCCTCGAAGACGAGCTGGAGGCAGCCGAGATCTCCCGCGTAGAGGGCACCGGCATCTACATCAACGCCGACAAGCCGGTCATCACGGCGCCGATTGGCGGCGACGATCCCATCTACAGCGTGACGGCGGGCGAGAAGCTCGAAATCCCTGTGGCCGTCAACGACACCTACGCCGACATGACCGACACGACGACGGGCTACAAGGTCCGCATCAAGGCCAGCGGCTCCTCCACCGCCGTCACGATGCCGGTCACCTACACGGCGAGCGGCGAGGGCGGTCTTCTCGAGAGCATGGACGCGGACAAGGCTTCCCCGTCCGTGACGTATCCCTCGACCCCCGGGGAGGTCACGACGACCGTCGAGGTCTTCTCGCCGATCCGCAAGCAGTGGAGCGAGGTTTCGTCGTTCAAGGTCACGGTAACGCCGGCCAGGACGTCGGCCGCCGAGGTCATCGGCGAATCGACTGAGTTCGTCGAAGGCGAGACAGTTCGCTACAAGGTGAAGCTTAGCGACGCCCCGTCCGGCAACGTCTACGCCTTCCTCTACAACTACGAGGAGTCCCCGGACGGCACGTTCGGCGGCACTGGCGCGAAGGCGATCCTCACCAATCTGAGTGCGCCGGCCCCGACAAGCAAGGGCATACTGATTACCTCCGTCGCCACAGAAGCCCAGGGTTCGTTCATCGTGCTGGACGGCATCAGCCCGGACGAAGGCGGCTCGACCTACACGTTCGGCGTGGTGCTCTGCTCGACCCAGACCTGGGATCCAGGCAGCATCGTCCCGGGATATCCGACGACGGACCTCATCAACATCTCGGTCGTCAACAAGGACCCGACGTTCCTCCAGCTGTACCTCAACGGCTTCGAGTCCGACGGCGACGGCTACGAGTTCCCGAACGAGTACCCGAAGGGCCAGGTCCAGACGATCCAGCCGGAGTTCGACGACGTCAGCTACGACCTCGCCCACGGCTTCATCTACAAGTGGACGATCAGGAAAGACGGCAAGGACATCACCAACGGCATCGTCCGCCACGAGGACGCCTCGGATGCATATGACGCGAGTTCGAAGGAAGAGGTGCAAAAGGTTGCGCCCGGCACGAGCATCAACCAGGGGAGCTTCACCTACAACTTCCCGAACGCGGGCAGGTACGAGGTCCGCATCCAGATGCGCGACAAGGACATGAGCCGGTTCTCCTCCGAGGACCGCAGGTTCTTCGTCAACATCATCGACCAGCCGCAGGTCCAGATCACCGTCGACGACATGTATCTCGAGATGGCGTCCCGCGACAAGATCCACGTCGGCCTCGGCTACTTCCCGGATTCCGGCGAGACCATGGTCGTGAAGCTCACCGTCACTCCGCCGGCCGGCGACAACGCAGGCGTGCTGACGCTCGACGACGAATACAAGAGGGTCCCGGACGGCTACGGCCCGCTCGCGGCGAACGAGTACTACGTGCAGTTCACGGCGGCCGGGATGCAGGACGTCCTCATCGAGGCCAAGGACGGCACCATGCTCAGCAGCTCCAAGGGCTTCACCATCACGGGCGAGGTCATGAACGAAACGGAGTCCATCGAGCCCGGCGTCACCTGGAAGGACTACTACCGCCCCTATTCGGTCAAGGCCTACATCGAGAACGAGGCCCCGATCTTCTCCGGCGTCACGCCCGAGAACACCAACGAGTGGGTTGTTGCGGGCGGCGAGGCGACAGCCTACCCGATCCGCTTCACGATACAGAAGGACGTTGACGCCGACTTCGCGGGAATTGCCAGCTTCCCCGGCATCAAGGTCACGATCCTTGGCTGCGACGACGGCACGATCAAGCCGGCCCTCGCCTCCCATCCCAACAAGATGGAGTTCTACGTGAAGACGGGCGAGGACCAGTCCTACGTGTTCACTCCCAACTTCGGTTCCAAGCAGGGGCAGCAGACGATCACGCTCATGATCGAGGACAAGGACGGCGGCATGCAGAGCTGGACGTACCTCTACAAGGTCACGAGCTCGAAGATGCTGAAGACGACGGCGAGCGGTCCGGCCGGCGGCGTCGGCACGGGCCTCTCGCGCAGGTACGCGCAGGCCAAGGGACGCGGACAGGGCCACGTCTTCGTCGGCGGCTACACGTCGCCCGACAGCGGCTCGATGTTCACGTTCGTGTGGAACTGCCAGAAGTCGCTCAACGCGGTCCTCTACGGCATCGGCTACAAGGTCGGCGCCGTGGACAACGGCTCGCTCAACTACGGCGGCAAGGCCGATCCGTTCGACTTCCCGGTGTCCTCGGTCGGCGGAATCGCGACTGGGTCGGACACGAAGTACTCATATCCTGACGCGACCCGCGACTCCTACCTCTACACGTGGCTCGTGCACACGTTCGGCGAGAACGGCGGCGTGACGAGCGAGCCGCTCAGCGACACTGCTGTTCCCGAGATCGCCGGCGACGCTCCGGCGCCCACGCCGATCGCGCTCCCGACCGACTCCACCGAGGACGGCGGCTACCAGGACACTTGGGCCGAGGCGATCTTCTCGAAGGAGAAGTACGAGTTCGACAACTGCGGCGACATCAACCAGGACGGCATCCCCGACCGCACGTTCATCGACTACCCCGACCTCGGCGTGACGTTCGACGGCTCGTCCGACCTCGCGGACGCCTCCGGACTTAACAACGACAACGACTTCCTGCCGGCGCTCTCGTCGAGCGGCAACAGGCTTGTGCCGAGCGTGTCGTCCGAGTGGCAGACGAAGGGCGGGCCCTTCAACGCGTACCTCGAGGTCCGCGGCTTCGGCCAGGGCCTCAACGCGGGCTACCCGAACCGCGACGGCTCCAACCCCGACCCGGACTACACCGTGAACGAGAAGAGGGCCTACCTCCTCTGGGCGGAGAAGGATACCGAGGACAACCTCAAGGACATGTCCGAGCAGGACGTGAACAACCTCTTCAAGGAGGAGGCGAACCTTACCGCCGCGAGGGCGGCGCTTGCGGCCTGGAACGCCAACCCGCTCTCCGCGAACCCCGCCGGATGGTCTCCCGAGCGTCCCACCGACCCGACCGTGTCCGACACGGACGAGGACGGCCTTGACGACGGCTACGAGTACTGGTTCTGGTACGGCGCGAAGGTCGGCTACTACGACAAGGCGCCGGAGAGCGACGGCAAGTGGCAGGGCACGATGAAGGGCCGCCGCCTCAACCTCGACGACATCGAGAACTACGACGAGATCCCGTCCAGCGAGATTTGCTCTGCGTTCGACCCGCTCGTCTCCGCGGTTACGGGAGACAGCGACGCCACGCGCGGCAACATCGCGGAGCGCGACTTCGACAACGACGGACTCTTCGACGTCGAGGAGTACCTGATCGGCAGCAACCCCGTCGACTGCGACACGGACGACGACTGCGTCGCGGACGGCATCGAGCTCGTCTGGGGCCTTAACCCGCTTGTCGACGAGCGTCAGCCGTCGGTCAACCGCCACAACCTCGACGGCGATGTCATGGCGCATGCGTCGCTCGATGAATACAATGTCGCGTGCATCGACGACACTCAGGGCGGCGGGACGGTCAAGAAGTGGTACCTCGTCAAGAGCTTCGAGGACGGCATCATCGTCGGCGCGCTCATGGGCGAGGGCGAGGAAGCCACCCTCGAGGACGTGACCCGCAAGGTCGGCGAAGACACCATCCCCTGCAAGTCCTACGACGAGTTCCTCAACAACTTCAAGGAGCTGGAGAAGATCGACACGGCCGAGCTCGACGGCCACTACACGATCGAGCCTGCCACCGGCCTTAGCCTCATCCACGACCAGGTGTACAGGTTCCTCGGCTTTGACCCGCGCACTGGCTGGAGCGGTGGATGCGGACACGGCTACGTGACCAAGCGCTGGTGCCCGACTTGCAATCCGGAAGACGCGCAAGCCGCCAAGGTCGGCGATGCCGGATATGTGGTCAACACCCGCGCGTACTACATGAGGGACGAATACCTCTTCGCGAAGTACCGCGGTTTCCGTGACGGCGACACCGTCCTTGAAAAGCTGACGCGCGGCTGCACGGTCGCCGGAGTGCCTTTCGAGTCCAAGACCTACGGCGAATACCAGACGGTGTTCTCGTCCACGGTCCATGGCGCGGACACGGACGAGAACGGCGTGCCCGACGGCTGGGAGGCCTACGTCGGCTACGACCCCAGGGTCAACCCGGGCGGGAACGACAACATTGTGGACGAAGACGACGACAAGCTCTCGTTGGTCTCCGAGTACACCAGCCTTGACGGCGCAAAGGTCTACGGCGAGTGCGAGAAGGTCAAGGAGAACACGACGTCGAAGTCCGGCTGGTTCAACAAGTTCTTCCCGACCGATCCGGAAAACGACGACACCGACGGCGACGGCATCACCGACAGCAAGGAGGGCAAGGAGTGGAATGACGTCTACTACGCCGGCCGCCTCAAGTGGTCGCCCGCGGTCTTCAACTTCATCTACGGTTCGCCTGAAGACGACGACAAGACGGTCTGCTTCCGCGGCGGCGGCACGAACCCGTGCTCGTTCGACACCGACCTTGACGGGCTTCCGGACGCATGGGAGCGCGAATTTGCGGGCATCGTCGTTGATGCGAGCGGCAAGGCCGTCTCGGACAAGAACGACGACGACATGTACACCGACCAGCTCAAGGCGGCGGACGGCTTAGGTTCCGAGAAGTTCGAGCCGAAGGGCCCGTACATCGTCGGCGGCATGGACGCGACGGATTCGGGCGACGCGTACACCAACCCCCAGCAGAGGGACAAGTGGACCGGCACGTTCCGCGACCGCGACTTCGACCGCGACGGACTCGAGAACTTCCAGGAGTACCTGGTGCAGTCCGTCCGCTGCTGGCGCTACGACGACACGCTGACGCCTCTCATGGGCCGCATCCTGAGGTGGCCGTCCTCCTATGGCGACCCCGAGCTGGTTGAGTCGGACGGCGAGTACCTGGTCCACGACATCCTGTCCGGCAAGAACATGCTCGAGCTCGTCAAGAACTCCACGTTCGCATCCGCCGGGTACGGCTCCGACGACTATGCGTCCGTCGCGAAGGAGTACGACTACGAGAAGCTCGGCTACATGGCGCCGTGCAGCCATGACTGGGACCAGGGCGCTTTCTACGGCAAGAAGCTCTCGCTCACCTACGGCGACAACCTCGGACTGCGCTACATGAGGCGTCCGAGCACGCCTACCGGCTACAACGACTCCACGGGCGAGATGTCGTGGACCTCGTCGATAGCCTATGTATCGACCGACCCGCGCAGGTGGGATTCTGACCTCGACGGCATGGACGACTTCTGGGAGATCTTCCACGGCCTCAACCCGATCCTCGGCGAAGACGATGTGATCAGCGTCGCCTACACCGAAAACATCACGGCCAGCAACAACAAGTGGACCGAGGTCACCGGCATCGACGGCTACGACCCCGTCGGGGCACCGTGGCTCATGGGCCTTCCCGACGCCGACCCCGACGGCGACGGCATCAGGAACTCCGACGAGTCGGTGAGCGGCAACATGACGAGCCCGACGACGTACCACACCGACCCGACCCCGCTGTGGATGACGGAGCCCACCACCCCGGCGAGCTACGTGGCGCAGTACTACAGCACCACGCAGAGCGACTCGGACACCAACTCCGACCTGCGCAAGTACCCGTGGGCGTGGTGGCTGAGCGTCAACGGAGCGGGCGAGGCCGCGTCCACGTCGTACAAGTTCTCCGTCGAGCGCACCGAGGGCTACGACACGGACGGCGACTGGACGAGCGACGGACGCGAGGTCGTGAGGGACACTTCGCCCATCACCGACCCGCTGAACGCGAACGACCCCGACCGCCGTGCGGCGCTCTACCTGCCCGGCGAGGACGCGTGCGCGTACTCGGCGATGGAGGGCAACATCCCCGTCTACAGCTCGTACGACATGTTCCGCCAGTTCACTGTCGAGGCGTGGGTCAAGCCCGAGAGGATTGACCGTGCGCAGACGATCGTCGAGCGCGGCTTCGCGTACCCGATGTCCAACCTCGTCAACGACGAAGAGACCTGGAGGGCCAACTTCCGCCTCGAGATCGACGCGTCCGGCGTCGCGAGGGGCGTGTTCGACAACGACAACGCGGTCGCGTCCGGCGTCGATGGGTTCAGCACCCAGACGCTCGCGGGCGGCAAGGTCGACCCCAACGTGTGGACGCACCTCGCCATGTCCTACGACGGCTCGAACGTCTGCATGTACGTCAACGGCCAGCTCAGGGCGACGGCCAAGTCCAGGCTCATCCCGGCCAACGGCGTCAAGTCGATCCTGCAGGAGCCCGCCAGCACGAACAAGTATCCTCTCGCAAGCTACGCGACGGTTTCCGGCGCGAACATCGTCGGCGCCCGCAGGGCGGTCGCGAAGTTCGACTGGGACCTCGGCTTCGAGCAGTTCACGGACTTCTTCCAGGGCTACGTCGCCGAAGTCCGCTTCTGGGACGGCGCCAGGTCGGCCAACGAGATCGCCAGCGCCTTCACGACCAGGATGACGACCAAGGATGCGGCGGCGAACCGCGAGGAGGTGTACCTCAAGTGGAAGGGCACGGACGACGAGCCCGGCGGGACCAGGAACGACACGGACGGCAGGACGGCGCTCCCCGCCCAGCTCATAACGGTCTACAACTTCCAGCAGCTGCCCGCGGCCGGGTCCGCCGAGGACGTCTCGACGATGCCCAGCGGCTTCGAGCACAGCGTGCAGGACAACACGACCCTCTCCTCCGACGACATCAAGGTCGGCTGGTGGGAGAAGACGCCCCTCAAGTCCACGGTCTACACCGACACGCGCATCGTCCCGTATGCGCAGAACCTCGTCTCGCACCTGCCGCTTCTCGACGGCGCGTTCGAGGACACCATGTTCTGGAGCGGCAAGTGGGCCGGCTACACCTCGGTGGCCGAAAACGGCGTGAAGACGTACGCGATCCCGGACGGCGGCAACCCGTACAAGGGCCGCTGCTTCATGATGGAGCGCTCGTACAGGCTGTGGCGCTACGACCACCTGATGGAGGTCAGGGAGTCGGTCGAAGACGAGGTTAAGGACCTCTACAAGCGCAGCACGTTCCAGAACAGGAGCGAGGTCACCGGACTCGACGACCTTGTCCCTCTGGGCGGCGCGTACGCGAAGCTCGACACGGGGTACTGGGACGGCTTCGGCTCCTCGACGGTCTGGAGCGACACGGGAACCGACGCCGACGGCGACGGCCTGCCCGACTGGTGGGAGTCGATCTACGGCGACGTCTCGCCCTACACGACGGTCGAGCGCGACGGCATTGAGATGCCCGCCTGGGAGGCCTACATGCGCGACCTCGCGGCCGGCATGCAGCCCGACGGCGGCACGCACGGCGAGTACGTCTCGACGGCCGACGCCGACGGCGACGGACTGGTCGACTGGTGGCAGAACCTCTACGGCATCAAGTCCGGCGCGAACGCCGACGACGACGGCGACGGCCTTGCCAACTACGTGGAGTATCTCCTCTCCGAGATCTTCAAGATCGGCAGGTTCGACCCGACGCTTGCGTACAGCGTGCAGAAGCACGCGAGCGACTACTTCTACCGCGTCGGCCAGAGCTACGTGGGCGAGATCTTCACGGACCACGACCGCATAGACGACGTGTGGGAGGACAAGTTCGGCAACTCGTTCGCCTCCCGCTACCTCTACGACGCGTCGCGCGACAACGACGGCGACGGCTGGACGAACTACTCCGAGTTCCAGGCCGGCACCGACCCGTCCAAGCTCGGCTCGCTCGGCGTCGACGCCGTCCAGATGACGGAGTACCCGGTGCCGGTCGTCGAGACCAAGATCACCTACGAGGGCACGCAGAATACCGTGGGCAAGAGCTTCGTCGTCAAGGCGTGGC
>Ga0310690_10011195_pt1 | contig 11093 bp, 5 predicted proteins | sample AusTroGonzalo_MG_2_FD_207661 | JGI IMG/M metagenome (GOLD analysis project Ga0310690, IMG submission 207661) | Bovine rumen microbial communities from tropical cattle in Woodstock, Queensland, Australia - Gonzalo_04 (v2) (version 2) | ecosystem: Host-associated > Mammals > Digestive system >...
CGAGCAGAGCGGCAGGGGGACACCAAACAGCGCAGCATACAACACGGAGCGGAAATTAGGTTTTGCCAAATAGCGCGTATAGTACTTGCCAGGAATGAAGGCATGCATCAGACCGGCAATCAGGAAACCCAGCAACAGGTAGGGCGACATCTCATTGATAAGGTGGAGTACTTCGTTCATTTTTTATCTTTTTTCGGCAGCGGCCGAGGTTTATTGTTTAATTTCGCTGCAAAGGTACACATTTCCTTTCAAACGGTGTGCGCCCCACCCCGACGAATGTCCGATTTCTGCAACCGAGTTGCAAAAAAAAGAATCGCTTCCCTCGAAAGCGAAGCGATTCTTTTCCGCAAAGCGGCCGTACCTTCAGTTAAAGGACTTTGTCCGTTGTGACGGTGATGGTCTCGGCAACCGTGTCGTAGATGACGCCAAAGCCGCTCAGTTCGCCGACATTGATATTGTCGCCGCCAGGAACAGCCTCAAAGGGCGTGCCGGCTTCGCCGAACACACCGCCACGGTTGTCATCCCAACCGGCGCTCTTGCGAATCTTCCAGCCACCCGTATAGTTGCGGTTGAAACTGTACCATTTGCCGTCGCCGTTGTAGTACATGAAGTCGTCAGCGCTCCAGCTATTGAAGTCACCGATAGTGCCCCAGAAGGCCTTGGTGAGAGAGAGCGTTGCAGACTCGGGATCGAAGACCACCATGTAAGTACCGTCTTCGGCAACCTTGATGTTGGAGCCACCAGCCTCAGCGGTGAACGGCTCGTCAACAGCTGTGAAGGTGCCACCGAAGTTCTCGTCCCAACCGGCATTCTTACGAATCTTGAACTCGTCAGCCGTAGTGAGGGCAACGGGGATACTGTACCACTTACCGTCGATACCGCGGTTCATGGGGAAGTCCTCGTTCCAGCCAAAGCCGAGGCTGGCGATGCTGCCCACCAGACCCCACTCAAGGGTACCGATGGTTCCATTGTTGGTATTGAGGACGACCTTGTAGGTACCAGCAAAGTTGATGTTATCGCCATTGGGTACGGCCTGCACGAACTGTCCGAACTCAGCAGGCGTGGTGCCGCCGAAGTTGACGTCCCATTTGCTGTCGAAGCGAACCTTCCAGTCGCCTTCAAGGGTCAGCATTTCGCTCATCCAGATGCCAGGAGCAACCTCAGTCATCACTTCGTCGGGATTTCCGCCCCAGTCATTGAAGGCACCGACAACGCCCCAGCTCTTGGTAGCGTTGACAACGACAATCGTCTTGGCCTCGGTGTCGAGCGTAGCCACGTACTTGCCTGCGGGCAGCTTGATATTGTCGCCACCAGGAACAGCCTCAAAGGCTGCACCCAGTTCGACGAACGTGCCGCCGAAGTTCTCGTCCCAGCCAGCGTTGTGGCGGAACTTGAACTCCTGACCATCCTCGATGGTGAATTCGGGGCTGACCCACTTACCGTCGGTGAGCGTGCAGAAGTAGTCGGTATCCCAGTTAGCACCGTTGAGCGTGCCGATGAGCGACCAGACATCGCCCTTGCTGACGGTGATGGTGCCGGCATTGGTGTCATAGACCACCTGGAAGAAGCCAGCCTCACCCAGCTTGATATTGTCGCCACCGGCCACAGCCGTGAAGGGCTCGCCGAAGTTGACGAACGCGCCGCCGACATTCTCGTCCCAGCCGGCATCCTTGCGGAGCTTCCACTCAGCCTCGGCATCGAGGTTGATGTAACCTGTCCAGACGCCACCGGCCTCGGTCATTGCGGCATCGCCGCCCCAGTCGTTGAAGCTACCGATGATGCCCCAGCCCTGATAAGCAGGCTGCGGCTGAGGTTCGGGTTCGTCCTTACCAGCCTTCGGCTCTTCCTTGCCGTACATATTGGCATCAATCTTGATCTCCTTCTTGTTCAGGTCGAGATAGATACGGTACTTACCAGCCTCGCAAGGGATGTTGCTTCCCTTTAAGGCACAATCTGCACCCCATTCAAAATCGCCCCAAACACGATCGGCACGGAACTTAAACTCTGTTGCATCAGCAAAATCAACGTCGGCATAGAAGCGGACATAGTCGGGGTTGTACTCCATAACCACATCCGAATCACCATCGCCCCAGCCGTTGAAGCCACCAACAATACCGATGACATCGGCACTCCAGTCCTTCTTCAGCACGAGGCTGTTCTTATCGAAGGTGAAGGCATAGAAACGCTTGCTGTAGGCAGTGACATTGGTGTTCGAACCGTTGAGGAGCTGGAGGCTGCTGGCCTCGGCTTCCTGTGCGCCGCTGTCGTCGTCGAAGCCCCAGTTACCGGTTTCGTTGCCCCAGTCGTTGGTGCCCGTCACCTTGATACCCTCGGCAGCCTTCTCGCCCAGATCGACCACGCCGCTGTAGGTGTGACCGTCCTTCGAGTAGTTGTAGAGGTACTGGCAGTTGTCGAAGTTCCAGCCGGCATAGCTGCCCTGGACATAAACGATTTCATAGACATCCTTGTCGAGCAGCGTGGCCTCATAGACCTTGAACGTAGCCGATTTGATGGCAGAAACGGTCGTGGTGCTCTCGATGGGAACGTTCTTGTCGGTGAGGGCGTTGGAGACGAGCTTGAACTCAGCCTCAAAGTCCTGATCTGCAGAGGCACCGAGGTTAAGCAGTGCCGTATTCAGGTCGGTCTGCTTGACGGTAAGGGTACCCTTCTCCGCATCGACGGTAGCGGCCACCTTCTGCATGGGGTCGAAATTCGTTCCGGCCTTCGCCACATAGAGCGTGTAGGATACAGGAACGCCAAGCCCGAAGTCAACCTGCGAGAAGTTGATGGTGATGGGGTCGGCGTCGGGGGCCAGAGCCCCACCGGTGACGTCGCCCAGCGTCTGGGCCGTGACGTTGTCGGGATTATAGACAGCTACGATGTTGTCGTCCGAGCAGGACCACACGAGCAGTCCCATGACGGCAATCAGTGCTATAGAAAAATACTTTTTCATATTCCGGTTACTATTAGTTGTCATTCATACTTTAACCTTAAATCATTAACCTTTACCCAATTAATACCCTTCATTCTGCGTAAGGTTGCCGTTGGCGTTGGTATCGCCGCTGGTGAGAGGATAGAGGTTCTTGTAGCTCTCGACAGCCTGGCCCTGCTGGACACCGCCCTTGAACTCCCAGAGGTACTTGTCGGTGGTGTAGTAGCCAAAGCGGATGAGGTCCTGACGACGGTGGCCTTCGAGGTAGAGCTCGCGGGCACGCTCGTCGAGGATATTGTCAAGCGTCAGCGTCAGTTCGCCGACACCGGCACGAAGACGGATGGTGTTGAGGTACTGCTGACCTTTGTTCTTATCAGCAGCATCACGAGCGGCGCACTCGGCATACATCAGGTAAGCATCGGCACTGCGGAAGACGGGGAAGTCGATATCCACGAAACCGGCAGCCTGAGCGGGTGTGCCGTCGTGGTTGACGTTACGGAATTTCATACTCTTCCAGCCGTTGCTGGCACCCACGTCGTCGCGAATCTGATCGATATACTGGGCAAAGCCACCCTTGAAGAAGGTAGCACGGAGGTCGTTGTCGGCAAACTTGCTGGTGAACGTACCCGTGAGGCTCAAGCCCGACCAACCGGAGGAGATACCCATGTCGCCAGCGGCGTCCATCGTGCGGGTATCGTCACCGGCCACACTCCACGTGCTGGCAAACACCAGGAAGTTGGTGCTTCCATAGGACTGGAGATGTACACCGTCCTGCGGAGCCACGAAGATGAGCTCATCGCCGTAAACATTGGTCTTATTCTTCGTCCAAAGGTGGTTGTCGGCAAGGAACAAATCACTCCAGACATTGTGGAGAGGATATTGGTTGATGATCGTCTCGCAGAGGGTAGCGCACTTATCGTACATCTTCTCGCCCTTCCAGACTTCGGCATTCAGATAGAGCTTGGCGAGAATCATCTCAACCAGACCCTTGTCGGCACGGCCGTATTCATTCTGACCGACAGCGGCAAGGTCACTGCCGTCGAGCAGTTCGGTAGCCTCCTTGACCATCCAGTCGAAGAGGTCGGCACGCTTAATCTGCTCAGGGCCGGTGGAACCGACCGTATTCTCCTCGGTCGTGAAGGGGACATTGCCGAACATATCGATGGCGTGATAATAAGAGAGCAGGCGCAGGGCGCGAGCCTCGGCGATGTAGGCCGCCTTATTGGTGTAGCCGTCGATCTCAGCAGCGTTGCTGCGGCGGATGAACTCGTTGCACAGACCGATCTGGTAGAAAATACGGTAGTACATCGAGAGGATGAACTCGTTCGAGCTGTTCCACGTCATGTTATGGATATCGGCCAGGTTACCGTCATTCCAGCAGCAGGTGACCACGTCGGTGGAGACTTCCTGCAGGTTGACGATAGCACGCATGTACTGACCGTAGCCGCCATCGACACCGTCGATATCGGGGCCGCCGTCAGGACCGTACGAACCGGAGCAGCAGAGTCCCTGGTAGCACTTGGCCAGCAGGGCGGAATAGGCATCCTGACTGTTGAGGACGTCTTCAGGAAGCTGGATGTTCTCATCAATGGGCGTGACGTTGAGGTCACCGACGCAAGAGCTGAGGCCGAGGGCCATTGCTGCGCTTACTCCCAGAATTGCAAATATACTCTTTTTCATAGTTGTCATATCCGTTAAGCGATTAGAAATTATACTTCAGACCCAGCATATAGGTGCGGGGACGCGGATACATATTGTTGTCGATACCGCTGTAGATTTCGGGGTCGATGCCCTTGTAGGCGGTGAGGCAGGCAACGTTCTGGACAGTGCCGAAGACACTGAGGCTCTGACGTCCCTTGAGGTTGAAGAGATAGCTCAGGGTGACGTTGTCGAGCTTCAGGAACGAGGCGTTCTGGACATACATGTCGCTCTGATACTGGGCGAAGTTCTTGAAGTTGTGCTCTTCGGCCGTACGATAGCGGTTGTTGACGAAGCCGTTGGTGGCAAGGTCGGTCAGCAGGTCGCCGTTGGAGGCGATGTTGTTATAGACGTAGTTGCCCACATTGGCGTGTGCGCTGGCAGCCAGCGTCCAGTTCTTGTAGCTGAGGTGGGTGTTGAATCCGTAGGTAAAGTCGGGCGCAGCCTTCTGGTAGCAGTACTTGTCGGCATCGTCGATTTTTCCGTCGTTGTTCTTGTCCACATACATACCCTCGATGGGCTTACCCTCAGTGTCATAGACCTGCTGATAGACGAAGAAGCTGTAGGGCGACTGGCCGGTCTGGTGCACCTGGATGGTGTTGCCCGTACCGCCGCTGATGCCGCCGGTGGTGACACCATAGTAGTCGGGACGTTCGTCGTCGCTGGTCAGACGGGTAACGGTGGTCTTGTTGTAAGCCACGTTGAAGCCCACGGTCCAGTTCCAGTCTTTCGTCTCGACGGGGATGGCGTTGAGTTCAAACTCGATACCTTCGTTCTCAAGGTCGCCGATGTTGGCGTTGAGGAAGTTGGTGAGGTTGGCACCTGCAGCCACGGGGGTGTAGTTGAGCAGGTCCTTGGTGAAGCGCTTGTAGGCGTCGATGCTACCGTAGATGCGGCCGCCGGCAAAGCCGTAGTCGAGACCGGCATTCCACGTCGTGGTGGTCTCCCACTTCAGGTCGGCGTTGTAGCCGTCGGGACGGATGGGGAAGAACCACGTGTTGCCGAAGATATACTGGCTCTGGTTGGTGTTCGTGGTGTAGGTAGCCAGCGTGGGATAGTTACCAGCCTGCAGATCCTGCTGACCCGTCTGGCCATAGCTGAGACGGAGCTTCAGGGCGCTGATGGCATCGGTGTCACGCAGGATGCCTTCGTTCTTGATGTTCCAGCCGAGGGCAACCGAGGGGAAGAGGCCCCACTTGTTGTTGGCGAAGCGGCTGGTACCGTCGCGACGCAGCGTGGCGGTAATCATGTAGCGGTTGTCGAAGCTGAAGTTGGCGCGGCCGAAGAAGCTGACGAGGTAGTACTCGGTCTTGTCGGTCTTGGGGTCGCTGAGGTAGCGGCTGGCATCCGTAGCCATGTACTGCTCGTTGAACGCCTCGGTGTAGAAGTGCTGCCAGCTGTAACCGCCCATCAGGTCGAAAAACGCCTTGCCGAAGTCGTGGCTGTAGTCAGCGTAGGCCTCGAGGGTCTTGTCGGTGTGCTGCTGGGTGTAGTTGGTGTGGTAGCCCGAGCCGCTCTGCTTCGTATTGTGGAACGACTGCTCCGTGTTGGGAGCGACATCGACGGTACCCTCGGACGAGGTGTGGTCGAGACCAAGGTTCAGGTTGAGGCGCAGGTCCTCGAAGCCGTGAATCTTATAGTCGAACTGGGCATTGCCGATGAAGCGCTTGGCGTTGCTGCGGTCGTTCTTGTCGTTCAGCAGAGCCACGGGGTTCTGGTTCGCCATCGTGTTGCAGTTGGCGATGTCGTAGGTGCCGCGGCCGTAGTTCCACCAGCTGTAGCCGTTCAGACCGTTCTCGTCATAGACGGGCTTCGTGGGGTCGTACTGGACAGCCTGACCGATAGCGTCGGTATTGGCGAAGCGGGTGTCCATGTTCATCAGCTTGGCATTGAGGCTGACGGTGAGGTGCTCGTCGAGCAGCGTCGGAGTGAGGTTGGCCGACACGGTCTCACGCGACATCTTCGAGGTCTTCAGCGTACCGCCCTGATTGAGGTAGCCGAAGCTGACGCGGTAGGGCATATAGTTGTGCTTGTTACCCACCGAGCCGCGGACGGAGGCATTGGCCTCGTAGGTCTGGGCAAGCTGGAAGATTTCCTTCTGCCAGTTGGTCTCGGCGTCGGTCAGCAGGCGGTAAGCCTCTGAGTCTGCGCCGTAGGTCTTGGCCATGAGATCCTTCAGTTCGCCGGCGCTGAGCACATCGACGTACTTGGTGTTCTGGCTGATGGAGCTGGTGAAGTCGACATCGATATGGGGCATACCCGTGTCGAACTTGCTGCCCTTCTTGGTGGTAATCATGATGACACCGTTCGATGCACGGCTACCGTAGATAGCGGTGGCGGAAGCATCCTTCAGCACGGTGAAGCTCTCGATATCGCTGGGGTTGATCGACGAGAGTGCGCTGCTAGTACCGCTGATACCGTCGTTCGAGACGGGCAGGCCGTCGATGACGATCAACGGGTCGTTGCTGGCCTTCAGTGACGAGCCGCCACGCACGCGGATGGTGGCCGAACTACCGGGAGCACCGTCGCCGCTGGTCAGCACGACACCGGCCGACTTGCCCTTCAGCAGGTCGGTAGGCGAGGTCACGACACCCTTGTTCAGCTGGTCGGCCTTCACGGCAGCGACCGAACCCGTAAGGTCGTTCTTCTTCACCGTACCGTAGCCGATGACGATGACGTCTTCGAGAAGCTCTGAGTCCTCCTCGAGGCTGACGGAAATGTTCGTTCTTCCGTTAAGGGCGACCTCCTTGGTCTGAAGGCCGATGTAGGAGAAGACGAGTGTCGCGTTGGGGTTCTGCACGCTCAACGTGAAACGGCCGTCGAAGTCGGTGGTCGTACCGTTGGTGACGTTACCCTTCTCGAAGACGCTGGCCCCGACGACGGGACCCATCTCGTCCGAAACTACTCCCTTAACCGTGTGTCCGCCCTGGGCGAACACGAGGGTGGTCATCAGGCAGAGTGCCACGACGGCCACGAGTCTTTTCTTGATTCTTTTCATAAGAAACCTTGGTTAATGAATAATTTAAGTTTAACAATATATATTACTTTTTCTTTTCCTTTATTAATAATACGGCAAAGCAGCCGAGCACGAGCAGCACGCCCGCAGCGATGAGCATCGAGGCCTGCGCTCCGCCGACAGCCTTCAGCAGCACGCCGCCCAGGGCAGCCGCCACAATCTGAGGCAGGCAGATGGTGCAGTTGAACAGGCCCAGGTATTCGCCCATGTGCTCGCCGCTCAGCGAGTTGGTCAGCAGGGTGAACGGCAGCGCCAGCATCGCCGCCCAGGCGAAGCCGATGAGGAAGAAGCTGCCGAACAGCACGTACTGGTCGTGGACGAAGGCCGCGCTCACGAAGCCGACGGCACCGAAGAGCAGGCTGACGATGTAGGCTGTCTTGAGGTTCTTGAAGCGGGGGATGAGCGTGGCCCAGAGGATCGAGCCCACCGCCTGCACGGCAAACAGCACGCCCACCCAGTTGCCGGCGGCCTGATAGCCTGCCGAGGCCACCTCGGTCGTGTTCCAGCAGTTCGCCGCCACCGTACCGTTCGTGTACGTCCACATGAACAGGAACGCCGCCCAGCAGAAGAACTGCACCAGGCCGACCGTCCAGAACGTCTTGGGCGCATGGGCCAGCAGCTTCACAAACCCTTCCTTCTTTCCGGCCTTTTGACCTTTAGACCTTTCGACCTTTTCAATCCCGTGGAACTCCGCATACTCCTGCGGGTTCATCTCCTTCACCTTCGCAAAGGTGAACAGCACGCAGAGGATGAGCAGTGCGGCACCGCAGTAGAAGCTCCACTTCACCGTGTCGGGCACGACACCCTCGGGAGCCGTGTTGCTGATGCCGATCCACGTGAAGAAAATCGGGAACAGATAGCCGAACAGCGAACCGGCGTTGCAGAGGAACGACTGTATCGAGTAGGCCGTGGCCTTCTGCTCCTCGTTCACCATGTCGCCCACCATCATCTTGAACGGCTGCATGGCCACGTTGATCGAGGTGTCGAGGAAGATAAGCGAGAACAATCCGAACCACATCGCCGCGTTCAGTCCGAGGAAGACGTATGCCGTCGAGAGGTTCAGGCTGCCTGCATTGGGCAGGAACACCATCACCAGCACGGCCACCAGCGCACCCACCAGCAGGTAGGGCTTGCGACGCCCCCAGCGACACCACGTGCGGTCGCTCCACTTGCCGATGAACGGCTGAACCACCATACCCATCAGCGGCGGCAGTATCCAGAAGAAACTCAGCTGGTGCGGATCGGCACCCAGCGTGGCAAAAATACGGCTGATGTTCGCGCTCTGGAGAGCATAGGCAATCTGCACTCCAAAGAAGCCGAAACTCAGGTTAAACATCTGCCAGAATGACAATTTGCGTTTTTCCATGTAGGTCTTTTTTGTAAAATCGGGCAAAGATACTATCTTTTTCTGTATGATACATCTTTTTTTCCATATTTTAACGTAACTTTGCACCCAAATTCACGTCTTATGAAACCAAATCTATTCTTCATCACCGCTTTAATCGCCTCTACTCACTATTCACTAATCACTAATCACTCCCCCCTCCTTGAGGAGGGGACGGGGGAGGCTGTCGTTTTCGACGACTTTTTCGAAGACAAGACCATGCGGCTCGACTTCTACCACTGCGGCAACGCCACCGAAGAGACATACTACTTCGACGAGCTGAAGGAGGAGCCCTACTTCGCTGGTTCCTACTACGCCCTGCGCGACTCGTTCAACTACGGCAACCAGCGCTTCGTCCTGCTCGACAAGGAGACCGGCCGCGAAATCTACTCGTTCCATTACTGCACGCTGTGGGGCGAGTGGCAGTGCACGCCCGAGGCCCGCACCACCTCGTTGGGCATGCCCGAGAGCGTCGTCTTCCCCTACCCCAAACGCGACGCCATCGCCCAGATATGGTCGCGCGGCAATCCCCACGATCCCGACGTCCGCAAGCTCCACAGCGTCCAGCCCTGGGTGCTGAAGTTCCAGCACGAGATCAAGGCCGGCAACTACTTCGTGCGCGGCTTCTCCCCCATCTACGAGACACAGGACATCCACGTCGTCGGCGACCCCCACACCTGCCTCGACATCGTCCTCATCCCCGAAGGCTACACCGCCGGTGAACGCGAGCTGTTCGTCCGCGACTGCGAATATTTCGCTGCCGAGTTCTTCCGCTTCGAGCCCTGGACGACGAACGAGCAGCGCGTCAACATGCGGCTCGTCTGGGCACCGTCCGTCGAGAGCGGCGTCTCCATCCCCGCCATCGGCCGCTGGCGCAACACCGCCGTCAAGGCCAACTACTACACCTTCGACTCCGAGCGCTACCAGATGACCTACGACTTCCAGGCCGTCCGCGACATCGCCGGCCACGCCCCCTACGACTACATCTACATCCTCACCAACTCCGACAAGTACGGCGGCGGAGGCATCTACAACTTCTACGGCGTCGGCGCAGGCCACGACAAGGGCGGCACCTCCGGACGCGTCCACGTCCACGAGTTCGGCCATCAGATGCTCGGTCTCGGCGACGAGTATGTCGAGATCGGTAACACCACCTCCGACCAGTACGACCCCTCCGTCGAACCCTGGGAAGCCAACCTCACCACGAAGACCGACGTCTCGCGCAAGCCCTGGGCGCAGCATCCCCTCCCCGACGATTCCGTTCACGGCAAGTCCCTGCCCGAGGGCGGCGGCTACCTCGAGCACGGCATCTGGCGACCCTACGAGCACTGTCTCATGAACACCCTCGCCTACGGCTTCTGTCCCGTCTGCCTCCAGGCCGTCACCGACTACCTCGACTACATCACGCGGTGACGAGTCTACAAGTCTACGAGTCGAAAGGCCGAAAGGTCGGAAAGGTCGGCTCAAGAAAAGTTGTAGCAAATCTTCAAAAGTCCCATATTTTTATATCGATTTTTGATAAAAAGCTCGCATTTTTCAATTCTCTTCGAATATACATTTTGCGAGTGGCACGGTGCTTGTCCCTGTGTCATCCGAGGAACACTACTGCGATTTGATATAGTACTTATCGTCGTCGCAGTTTTAGCAAACCACGACGTAGTTTTAACAAACGTCGACGTAGTTTTAATAAACCACGTCGTAGTTTTAACTTTGCTCCGTACCGGGCGACCCTTCGGCCCGTACCTCGCTACCAGCGAGAACGTCACTCGCTGAACGCCCGCTTACCAATCGGTCAGAGCAAAACGGCCTTTCTCTATCAGCAGAACGCCGTTTCCCTCCCAGTAAAAGGCCGTTTCTCTGTGAACGGCTCAATAGGCTTGTTTGCGGTTCGTTTGACGCCCGTTCTTCGCAGCCGTTTTTTTGCGCCCTGCCCAGAGAAAATTTGTTCCCTGCCCAGGGAGATAGTTTTTCCTGCCCAGGCAGCAAGTTTCGGGTGATTTCAGATTTCAGATTTCAGTTTGGTTTTGAACACCCTTTTCCGACCAGTGGATACAGTATACAGT
>Ga0310690_10011197_pt1 | contig 11090 bp, 6 predicted proteins | sample AusTroGonzalo_MG_2_FD_207661 | JGI IMG/M metagenome (GOLD analysis project Ga0310690, IMG submission 207661) | Bovine rumen microbial communities from tropical cattle in Woodstock, Queensland, Australia - Gonzalo_04 (v2) (version 2) | ecosystem: Host-associated > Mammals > Digestive system >...
ACATCCGCGCCGCCAAGCACTTCAAACTCCTGGACGATCCGTACTGGAACATGAATCTGATGCTGGACTGGTACGAGAATCGCGGCGTCGGGTACGGCCTGAGCTCCGACTTCCTCACCCCGGAATCTGCCACCGAGTTCTCCTTCTACGGCATCTACGACCGCAACCGCTACGGGTACTGGGACCATGAGGACCTGATCAAGGACGACGATCCGAAATACATGGACTACAAGCTGAACAATTCCCGGCTCACGATCCCGTACTACCGCTATGAAGTCCGCACGAACAACCTCACGCATTTCTCGAACCGTCTGGACTTCCGCATGCAGATCGACCTGCTCAGCGACTACGAGTTCCTGCGCGACTACTTCCCCGAACGCTACCGTTCCGAGTACATGCCGCCCACCTACGCCTCGCTGGAATACCAGGCTGACAGATTCACCGCCAGCGCATACATGACGCTCCGCATCAACGACTTCGAGTCCGTCGTGGACCGCCTGCCGGAATTGAGGGTCGACTTCCAGCGCCAGGAACTCTTCGCCAATCTGTACTATGAGGGCGAAATGTCTCTCACCCCGCTCTTCATGCGCTGGAGGCGCTTCGACCGCGACGGGATTCCCGGCGAAGATGACTGGCACGTCCGGAACTACGGAACGCTGCGGTTCGACTCGCTCCACATGCTGTACTATCCCATCAAACTCTGGAACATCAACATCATCCCGAGAACGGGCATCCGTCTGACCGCCTATTCGACGACATCCGAACGCGAGATCGGCACCGACGATCTGGCTACGATGTTCATCGCGGACGAGATTGAGGGAATTCCGTTCGGCTACAAGGTGACGAACTACGACTCGAAAGGCGGCGCAAAGTTCCGCGTGATCGGCGAACTCGGCGTTGAGGTGAACACGAAGTTCTATCATGCCTGGCAGGATGTGAAAAATGCGTACTGGGGCCTCGACGGGCTCCGTCACGTGATCGTGCCGTACGTAAACTACACGTACATCCCGAGGCCGACCGTAAACGCCGACAACCTGTACTACTTCGACGAGATCGACCGCATCACCGAACAGCATTTCGTACGGTTCGGCCTGACCAACCGCCTCCAGACACGCCGCAACGGCCAGATCTACGAGTGGTTGTCGCTGGAGCATTACTGGGATCTCTTCATCCACGATTCCGAACACTTCAACCACATCGGCGACTTCGGCACCATCTTCAAGTTCAGGCCGTTCGACGGACTCACGATTTCCGCCGAGCTTCTGCTGGATGTAGGACGCAACGGCGATCACGACTATCAGGTGCGGCGCGGCGGCGAATATGAAGGGCGTCCCGGTATCGCCAGCGGCGTCATCAACCGCCTCACCACCTCCGTCGACTACAGATTCGCGCCTGAATGGCGCATCTATGGCGCCTACACTTATTCCGACTCGTATCTCCAGAGGTCCGTCTACGCCATGGGAACGCAGTTCTCCGTCATGACGGCCTCCGCCATGATGTTCACCCCCACCACGCGTTCCCAGACGGTCACTGGCGGCTTGGAATTCCCGCTCCTGATCGACAAGGACCTCCACGGCTACACAAGCTGCACCTACGACATCGACCGCAACATCGTCACGAAGGCCTGTATTGGCCTCACCAAGAAGTTCCACTGCTGGTACGTCGCCGCGGAGGCCGGCACCGGCCAGAGATGGGACCAGCACAGAAACGGGGAATACTCGCAGCGTCTGAAGAATTATTTCGCCGTTACCGTTGGGCTCTCGGCCATGCCCGGACTCAAGTTCGGACAACGCGTCGGCGTCGGACACTGATCCGAAATCGCATTTTCCAAAAAAGGCTTTGAATACCATGAAATTTGAACAGAACCGAATCTTGATCGGGGACATCCCCGCCGCGGATCTGGCCGCAAAATACGGCACCCCGCTCTACGTTTACGACGAACAGAAAATCCGGAGCAACTACAGGCGCGCCGTGGCGACCTTCCGGAAATACTACCCTGATTTCCGCATGTTCTACGCGGTCAAGTGCTGCAACAATCCGGCCATCGTGAACATCCTCCGCCAGGAAGGCGCCGGCGCCGACTGCGCAAGCGTCAACGAAATCCTGCTGGCGAAATCCGTCGGCATCTCCGGCGAAAACATCATGTTCAGCGGCAACTTCCTCTCCGACGAGGATCTGCGGCAGGGCATCGAGACCGGAGCCGTCATCAACCTCGACGACGAAAGCCTCTTCCCGCGCCTTCTCAAGTTCGGCGTGCCCGAGGTGATCTCGTTCCGCGTAAATCCGGGCTACGGCAAGAGCAACGTCGGCGAATACGTGACGAACGCCGGTCCGAAGGCGAAGTTCGGCATCCACCCGGACAAGGTCACCGCCGCGTACCGTATGGCGAAGGAGGCCGGCGTGAAGCGCTTCGGCGTCCACATGATGACCGGATCCTGCATCACCGACGCGGACTATTTCCCGTTCGTGACGAGCCTGCTGATGGAGATCGTGGGCAAGACTGGCAAGGAACTCGGGATCGACTTCGAGTTCATCGACCTCGGCGGCGGCCTCGGCATCCCGTACGAGCCCGGCGAAGCCTCCCTCGACCTGGAAACCGCCGCGAAAAAGACCGCGGACGTCTTCAAGGCGTTCGTCGAAAAATACGGTTTGAAGCCCCCGCGCCTCGAAATGGAGCCCGCGCGCTACTTCGTCGGCAACGCCGGATACGTGCTCGGACGCGTACATGCCGTGAAGGAATCCTACACCCGGATCGTCGGCACCGACGTCGGCATGAACGTGCTCGTCCGCCCTGCCTTCTACGGCTCCTACCATCACATCTACGTCGACGGCAAGGAAAATGAGCCGCGGCAGAACATGGGCCTCTGCGGCCAGCTCTGCGAAAATACCGACTACTGGGTCAAGGAACGCAGTCTGCCGGCCAGTCTGGGCGTCGGCGACCTCGTCGTGATCGAAAACGCCGGAGCCTACGGATTCGGCATGAGCTATCAGTACAATGGACGTCTGCGTGCCGCCGAAGTCCTGGTGAACGGCGCCGAAGCCACCCTGATCCGCGACCGCGAAACGTTTGACGATATCATCCGCCACACTCACGTGCCGGAGCGCTTAAAAAACTGAAAAAAACCATGTTGACCCCCTTTACTTCTTAGAAACATGGATTAGATTATGAATGGAATGAATTAACCTGGGAACCACCGGAGGCGGCTAAAATGAGATTCAAACTGTCGGATTTTTTTTCCAGCGATATCGGCATCGACCTTGGCACGGCGAACTGCCTGGTCTATGTCAAGGACCGCGGCATCGTCCTGTCCGAGCCGTCCGTTGTCGCGATCAAGAATAACAACGAAGTCATCCGTGTCGGCATTGAAGCGAAACGCATGCTCGGGCGCTGCCCGATGGACATCAAAGCCATCCGCCCCATGAAGGGCGGCGCGATTGCCGACATCGCCGTCACCGAGGAAATGCTGCGCTATTTCATCAATAAGGCCAAGAAATTCATGAAGCCTTACCAGCGCATCTTCCGTCCCACGGTCCTGATCGCCGTGCCCTCCGGCCTCACCGAGGTCCAGATTCGCGCCGTGCAGGACAGCGCACTCCATGCCGGCGCCGCGCGGGTCAAGACCATCGAGGAACCGATGGCCTCCGCGATCGGCGTGGGTCTGCCCGTGGAAGAACCGACCGGCAGCATGATCGTCGACATCGGCGGCGGCACCTCCGAGGTGGCCGTGATCTCGCTTTCCGGCATCGTGGAAAAACGCAGCTGCAACGTCGGCGGCGACGAGATGGATTCCGCCATCATCCAGCACATGAAACGCGTCCACAATCTGCTGATCGGCGAACGCATGGCCGAAGATATCAAGATCCGCATCGGAAGCGCCTATCAGATGCCCGATCTCGAGGAATCCACAGAAGTGAAGGGACGCGACCTCGTCTCCGGGCTCCCGAAAAGCATCCGCGTTTCCTCTCAGGAAATCCGCACCGCCCTCCAGGAACCCATCGCCAACATCGTCGACGCCGTCCGTACCACGCTCGAACACTGCCCGCCGGAACTCGCCTCAGACCTCATGGACCGCGGCATCATGCTCGCGGGCGGCGGCGCTCTGATCCGCGGCCTCGACCGCCTCATCTCCGAAGAAATGAACCTCCCCGTCTTCGTCGCCGAAAAACCCCTGATGGCCGTCGCGGAAGGCACCGGCAAGGTCCTGCAGAGCATGAACGACATGGAGTCCTGATCGGCATCCGAACATGGCTGAAACCGAACGTTACATCACCTCGACGCTGAACCGCCGGGACGAAACCGTCGAAAAAACTCTCCGTCCGCAGAGATTCGAGGAATTCCCCGGTCAGGACAGCGTCAAGGAACGCCTCAAAGTCTACGTCGAGGCTGCGAAACAGCGCAATGAGCCGCTCGGACACCTCCTCCTCTACGGCCCGCCCGGACTCGGCAAGACCACACTCGCCTATATTATCGCGAACGAGAAGGGTGCGAACATCAAGTCCTCCAGCGGTCCCGTCATCGAAAAGCCCGGCGACCTCGCCGGCCTGCTCACGTCCATGGAGGACGGCGACATCCTCTTCATCGACGAGATACACCGCCTGAACACCGCCGTCGAGGAGTACCTCTACAGCGCCATGGAGGACTACTTCATCGACATCATGCTGGACCAGGGCCCCGGCGCGCGATCCGTGCGTCTGAACCTCGCCAAATTCACCCTCATCGGCGCGACCACCCGTCAGGGCCTCCTCTCCGCTCCGCTTCGCGCCCGCTTCAAGCTCGCCCCCAGGCTCGACTACTACGACCCGGAAAACCTCCAGAAGATCGTCGAACGCTCCGCACGCATCCTGAACGTCGGCATCACCCCGCAGGCCGCGCTGGAGATCGCCCGCCGCAGCCGCGGCACCCCGCGCATCGCGAACAACCTCCTCTCCTGGGCTCGCGACTTCGCCCAGGTGAAGGGCAACGGCACGATCGACGACGACACCGCACGCAAGGCCCTCTCCATGATGGAGATCGACAGCAACGGCCTCGACGAGATGGACAAGCGCATCCTCGAAACCATCGTCGCAAACTTCAACGGCGGGCCCGTCGGCCTCAACTCCCTCGCGGTCGCCATCGGCGAGGACCCCGGCACCATCGAGGAAGTCTACGAGCCATACCTTATTCAGGAAGGCTATCTCATGCGCTCGCCGCAGGGCCGAATCGCCACGGACAAATCCTGGTCCCTCTTCGGCCTCACCGCGAAAAATCGCCTCACCGGACGCGGCTCCAGCAGAAAAGGCGACCCGGACCAGCCCGATTTCTTCCAGTGACGCCGCCCCCTCCCCACCACTCCGCATCCGATGAAAACCGACCTCATTCTTCCCTTCTACAAGCCCCATGATGGATGGCAGGATCATCTGCTCGAATCCGTCGCGGCGCTCAAGCAGGCTTTGAACGAACGCGGCTCCGCGCTGCACCTCATCCTCGCAAACGACGGCTCGCCGCTGTCCTGCTACCCGGACGAGGCGCTGAACGCCATTCGCGCCGCCATCGACGAATTCACGTTCGTCTCGTACGACGTCAACCGCGGCAAAGGCTATTGTCTGCGCCACGCGCTTGCGCAGGCAGCCGACGGCGATTTCCAGATCTACACCGACGGCGATTTCCCGTTCGGCTGGCAGTGCGCCGCCGAGGCGTTCGACCGCCTGAACGCCGGCGCGGACGTCGTGATGGGCGTGCGCGGCGCGGACTACGGCAAAGCCCTGCATCCGCTCCGCAAGCTCATTTCGAAGGGTGTCCGCCGCCTGAACAGATTCCTGCTCGGGATGCCGGAGCGCTACCTCGACACCCAGGCCGGCATGAAGGCGTTCCGCGGCGCCGGGAAACAGGCGTTCCTCGACACCACAGTGAACACATTCCTCTTCGACACCGAGTTCATCCTGCTCGCCTGGGATCGCGGGCTCCGCATCGACACGATCCCGCTCGCGCTGCGCCCCGGTCTCTCCTTCTCGAAAATGGGCTGGCGCGTTCTCTTCCGCGAGCTCGGCCATTTCCTCCGCATCATGCCCGCCCACTGGTTCCGCAAAAAACAGCGCCGCCCGGAGCAGGGCTGAACGATGAAAAGCATCCTGCTCTCCTTCGACATCGAGGAATTCGACCTGCCGACCGAGTTCGACGCGGAAATCTCCCGCGGCGACATGTTCGCCATCGCAGGCGAGGGTACGCGCCGCATCCTGCAAACCGTAAACGAAGCGGACGCCCGCGTCACGTTCTTCGTGACCGCCGCATTCGCGCAGGAATTCCCCGATCTGGTGCGTGAAATGAAGTCCTCCGGCCACGAAATCGCCTCCCACGGATTCTCCCACACCACGTTCGAGCCTGCCGATCTGAAACGCTCCCGCGAAGCGCTGGAAGAAATAACCGGCGCACCCGTCCGCGGATTCCGCATGGCCCGCCTCGCCAAGGTCGGCAAACAGGACATCCTGGATGCCGGGTACGACTACGAATCCTCCCTGAATCCCGTCTGGCTCCCCGGCCGCTACAGCAACTTCACCGCGCCCCTGAAGCCGTTCCGCGAGTCCTGCGGCCTGTGGCAGTTTCCGGTCTCCGCCCTCCCCCTCGTCCGGTTCCCGCTCTTCTGGCTCTCGTTCAAAAACCTGCCGCTCCCGCTCTATCTCCCGATGGCAAAGACGGCCATGTCCGCCACGGGCTTCTTCAACATGTATTCTCACCCGTGGGAATACCACGAACGCGCCGCCGAGGCGCAGTGGAAGATACCCGGTTACATCGTGCATCACGCCGGGGAAGCCCAGCGTCTGCGCCTGAAACGCCTCATTTCCAGCCTCGGGCGTTCCGGCACGTTCGAGACCTTCAGCGAATACCTCGCCCGCCTCCAGGCGTAATCATCACGCGCAGATTCAGGGTTCCTCCAGCCACTCGGCCTTGAGGCCACGGGCGCGCCGGGACTCCATGAGCCTGCGGACCGCTTCCTTACAGGGGCATCTCTCGAACGCGACGGGCCGGACCGTCTTCACGCTCTCCGGGATCGCGATCTCCTCCAGCGACTCGCAGTCTCGGAACATCGCGTACGGGATTTCCGTCATATTGTCCGGCAGCGTGACGCGCTTCAGCCGCGTGGCGTGTGCAAACAGGCCCCTCGCGTGTTCCTCGTAATGCACCGGATACGCCATCCTGAAGTTGATGGCGGCCTGCGTGACGCCGGGGATATTTTCGCCGACTTGCAGCTCCGTCACGGTCGGCGGGATCGTGATCTCCTCCACCCCGCAGTACGAAAAGGCGCCCGCCCCGAGGCTTTTCACGCTCGACGGGATCGTGACGCCGCTGATGTGGCAGTAACGGAATGCGCGCGGCGCGACCGCCCGGATGCCGTCCGGGATCGTGAAATGCCCCTCGAACGACCACGGGACCGCCAGCAGGACGTGTTTCTCCTCGTCGATCAGCGCGCCCTCCGGCGTGAACCGGTAGCGCGTGTTCCCCGCCGGGAATGTCAGCCGTGTTTTCGAAATATCGAACGCATCGGCGAACGACTCGACGTGTGTCGGGACCAGGACGGTTTTCAGTTCGGGGCACAGATAGAACGCCGCACAGCCGATCGTCTTCAGGCTGTCCGGCAGGGAGACGCGCGCCAGTTTCGGGCAGTTGTTGAACGCTTTGTAGCCGATGAGCTCGACGCCCTCCGGGATCGCGATCTCCGTCAGTTCCTGACAGTTCGAGAAGGCTTCTTCGCCGATGCTCGTCACGCCGTCCGGGATGACGATCTTCTCGAGTCGGCAGCAGCTGAACGTTTTTTCGCCGATGACCGTCACACCCTTCGGGATCGTGACTTTCCTCATATTGCAGCCGTAGAAGGCTTCTTCGCCGATGCTCGTCACGTCCGCCGGGATGTCGATGGATTCCAGAGAGTCGCACAAATAGAACGCCTTGTTCCCGATGGAACGGATGCCCTTCGGGAACTCAAAGCGCTTCAGCTTCCGGCAGCAGGCAAACGCGCTGTCGCCGATGGCGGCGTCCTTCCGCACGGGTGCGATCGTCTTGCCGCCCTCGGTCAGCGTGACGCTTTCCAGCTCAAAGCACTCGGTAAATGCACTTTTGCCGATGGAGGCATGAACCGGGATCGTGACCTTCTTCAGCTTTTGCAGCTTCTGAAATGCGCCGTCCGGGATGAGGCCGACCGAGTTCGGGATCACGACCGATTCCAGCTCAACGCAGTTGCTGAACGCCATCGAGCCGATTTCAGTCACGCCGTTCGGGATCACGAGCGTTTTCAGCTTGGCGCAATCCCGGAATGCGCCCGGCGCGATCTCCGTCACCTCGTCCGGGATCACGAGCTCGACCGCGTCGGCCGGAGCATGTTCGAAGACGACTTTTTCGAGCTTGCCGCCGTCGTAAACATAGCTGATACCCGGATAATCTCGCTCGTTTCTGCGGCCCCCGGGCAAATACACGCCCCGTTTCTCGGCATCCGCGAGGTAGGATTCCCGCTGCCTGTGGACGGACTCCACGCAGGGACAGTTCTGAAACGCGTCGTCCGCGATCTCGTTTAAGCCCTCGGGAATCGCGAGCTCCTTCAGCGCGGTGCAGCCGGAAAACGCCAGCGCGCCGATCGTTTTGAGGCTCTTCGGGAGCGAGACCTTCTCCAGCGCAGTGCAGCCCGAAAAAGCCTCGGATTCGATTGTTTCGACGCCATCCGGGATCACGATTTCCCGCAGCGCCGTGCAGTCCTTGAAATCGCTGATGCCGATGCTGACGATGCCGGCCGACAGTTCGACCGTTTCAAGCGCCTTGCAGTCGATGAAGAGCGCGTACTGGAGATGCGGGTTTGCGAGCGGCGGGATCTTGAGATGTTTGAGCTTGGGGTTGCCGCTGAACACAAGCTGCCCGAGGTGGACGGGCCCCGGCGGGAATTCGATGCTTTCCAGCTCCAGACACCCCCCGAACGCGTCGGAACCGATACTCCTGACGCTCGCGGGCAGCCGGACCTTTTTCAGGTTGGTGCAGTAGAACGCTTGGCCGCCGAGCGTTTCGACGCCGTCCGGCAGCTCGGCGTCCTCCAGCATGTGGCAGAAGGCAAACGCCAGCATGTCAACCGTGCGGATGCCCTCCGGGAACTCGAAATGTTTCAACGCCTGGCAATAGATGAAGGCTCCGCGGCCGATGGAGGCGTCCTCGCGCACGGGGGCGATCTTCTTCCCGCCTTCGGTCAGCGTGACGCGCTCCAGCGCCATGCAGCCCTCGAACGCGCTTTCGCCGATGGAGGCATGGACCGGGATCGAAACGTTTTTCAGGCCGCGAAGCTTCAGGAAGAAACCGTCGGGAATGAGGTCAACCGAGTTCGGGATCACGACCGATTCCAGCCTGTCGCACCCCTTGAACGCATCTTGTCCGAGCTCGGTCACGCCGTCCGGGAGCACGATGGATTTCAGTTTGGCGCAGTCCTTGAACGCTTCCCGCCCGATCTTCGTCACGCCTTCCGGGATGTCGAGCGATTCCAGCTTGTCGCAGCAGTTGAACGCCTCATCGCCGATCGAACGGATGCCGGACGGGAGCTCAACCCGCCTCAAGGCCTGACAAAACGCGAAAGCCCTCTCGCCGATGAGGTTGACCGTGTCCGGGATCGCGACCGATTCCAGCTCGGCGCAGTCCCGGAACGCGCCCGGTACGATCTCCGTCACGCCGTCCGGAATCACGAGCTCGACCGCGCCAGCGGGTGCATGTTCGAAGACGACTTTTTCGAGCTTGCCGCCCTCGTAAAAATAGCTGATACACTGATAATCGCGCTCGTCTCTGCGGTCTTCGGGCGAATAGACGACGCAATCCCGAATCGCCTCAATAGCCTCGGTCTTCTCCTTCGCCTCGGGCGAAGCCGCCGATTCCGTCGTGGAAACCGTTTCTTTTTCAACGGGAACGATCGATTCCGGAATCGGGTCCGGTTCTTTCGTTTCCCCGCCACAGGAAACGAGGAGCGCCGCCAGAACAACGGACGCGGCGATCAGGCAGATGGTCGAGGGAAAATGCTGGGAGATGGAAAGTTTGAGCATAAGAACCTCCGTCGGCGGATTGAAAAAGCTTGCAAACTGTCTGAAATCCAACAAAAATCGTTGCGGATGAAACTGTTCTGTCCTTTAGACGGCACCAGTAGCATTTCTTTTAGCGCGTTTTCCAGAAAAAATGGAAAAAGTTAGCCGTCTTTGGTTAAGATTAAGATACCGCATCTTTCTCCTTATTTCAAGCACCGCCGCCGGGAATACCCGAAAAATCACGCCGATATCCCGTCCGTCAAATCATCCGTCATTCCGTCGTCATTCCGTCATTTCCTTGATTATCAGTCTGTTTCATTTGACGGATGTCGAATTACTCCCTCTCCCGTCCCTTCCCGGATAAAACATCAAAAAAAGCCCCGGAATCCTGTTTTATCAGGTTCCGGAGCACACTGCGTGTGTTTGATTCAGTGCGCGGCTACGCTCGCGCACATGGGGCATTGCGGTTATGCCAGACCAAGGGTCTTGACTGTTTCGAGGGCGATCATCAGCTCTTCGTTGGTGGGCATGACGATGGCCTTCCAGCTGCTGTCGTCGGTGGAGATGACGCCGGCCTTGCCGAAGCAAGCGTCGTTCTTCGCGTCGTCGCACTTGATGCCGAGGCAGGCGATGCCATCGAGGATGGCCTTGCGTTCCGGGATGGAGTGTTCGCCGATGCCGCCGGTGAAGACGATGGCGTCCGCGCCGCCGAGGAGCACGAAGTAGGAGCCGATGTACTTCACGATGCGGCGGATGAACATCTTCAGCGCGAGGGCGGCGTCCTTGTTGCCGGAGTCGGCCGCGTTCACGATGTCGCGCATGTCGCCGCTGCCGATGCCGCCGATCGCGAGGAGGCCGGACTTCTTGTTCAGGATGGTGTCGACCTCCTGGGCGGTGTTGCCGACCTGCACCATGCGGAGCACGGCGGCGGGGTCCATGTCGCCGCTGCGGGTGCCCATCATGAGGCCCTCAAGCGGGGTGAGGCCCATCGTGGTGTCGATGACCTTGCCGTTCTTGACGGCGGCCATGCTGCAGCCGTTGCCGAGGTGGCAGGTGATGATCGTGATGTCTTC
>Ga0310690_10011198_pt1 | contig 11090 bp, 6 predicted proteins | sample AusTroGonzalo_MG_2_FD_207661 | JGI IMG/M metagenome (GOLD analysis project Ga0310690, IMG submission 207661) | Bovine rumen microbial communities from tropical cattle in Woodstock, Queensland, Australia - Gonzalo_04 (v2) (version 2) | ecosystem: Host-associated > Mammals > Digestive system >...
TAGTAATTGAGATCCACGACAAAATCATCCCCGTAAAACTTGAGCTCGCACATGTTGACGACATTGTCGTTCCTGAAAAGAAGCAGATCAATCTGTGTTCCTTCCTGGTCGTCCCTGCGCTTTGACCAGGCGGAGACAGTCGTGATCACTCCCGATACGCCCAATGCTCTTTTGATCTGCGGAACATGGTTAAAGCAAAGATTCTCAAAAGCATATCCACGCCAGGTAACCACCGGCTGAGAGGTTACCCGCTGCTGCCAGTAATCCTCCGCAAATCCGGAATCCCCTTCCACAAAATGCAGCCAGAACAAACAGAAAGGATCTGTCAGTTTGTAATGAACGTCTCGCTTACTCATTCCGAAAGGAACATATTTGATCACGAAATCCCCGGCCGTCAATGCGTGTAGGATGCGTGAGATTCCGGATCCGTTGGAAAGATGCAGTTTTTCAATGATTTCTTTCCGGGTGAACCCGGCGTTTCGTGTGTATAACAGGCGAATAATGTTTCTGGTCGTTTCCGAATCGTCAAAGATCGAGTCAAACAGACGGACAAACTCGTTTGCAAGTCTTGCAGTTCTGGCAAAAAACAGCTGATCGACATTCTGCGCCAGGCTTAATTCTCCGTTGATATATCCCAGATAGAACGGAATTCCGCCGAAAATCATATAGCTTTGTGCAATATCATATCTTGAAAAACGGACTCCGTTCTCCTTCAGCAGCTGTTCACATTCACGCAAAGAAAGAGGCGACAGTTTGATTTCATAAGTAACCCGGTTATACAGCCCTCCGTGATTATTGATCAGGTGATCCAGAATCCAGGAATTCGCGCTGCCGCAGACAATGACCATGATGTTTTTCCGATGGCAGGCCCAGTTATTCCAGAATCCCTCAAAAGCCTGGATAAAACCGGATCGGGGTGTATCCAGCCACGGCATCTCGTCCAGAAAAACAAGCTGGCGGCTTCCGTCATCCTTTTGTTTGAGAAAGCATTCCAGCTGGAAAAAAGCATCCATCCAGGAGGATGGCTTTTCAGGGTTTTCCATTCCCTGTTCTTTCAGGGAGCGGTAAAAATGCTCCAGCTGAGCGCTCAGGAGCCCGTCTGGCTGCTGAGCGGCGGGAGAAAGGCCCGCATGGCGAAAAGTAATCCGATCACCAAAGGTTTCATCAACAAGGAAGGTCTTTCCGACTCTCCGGCGTCCGTAAATTGCAACAAGATCAGCGTGATTACGATTGTACAGGCGATTCAGTTCTTTGATTTCCTTTTCCCGTCCGATCAAAAGTATCACTCCCTCTGCATCCTTCTTTATTATGCTCCGATTTCGGTTTTTTTCTTTTCGGAGCACTTTAAAAGAATTATAACATCGGGTAAGAAGTCCGTCAAGCCGGTTGTTTATATCGTCAGAATGCCAAACTATACTCGATAACGCTGAACGATTGTGTCATCTTGAACCAGCGAAGGATCTTACAGTCACGCGCTGCAGTTGGCAGAATAATACCATCAGCGAGTAAAATTGAAACCGGTCTTGTGAGTTACCTCAATTCCTTCCGCAAAGCATCCTCGTCTGCATCCGGCATGATGCGTAGCAGGTGACGTATCATAAATTCAAAGGATTCCGTTGGATTTCTGTCAGATGCAACCTCCAGCAGATCCTCTCCCAGCCATCTCTCTGTCTGATCTATGACAGCGTTTCCCCACCCATAGGGAACGCCTTCTTTTGTCAGATTGTAACGAAAGTCCGACAGGATAACAAAAGTCTGCATTTGCAGCCGGGTGATGACTGTGTCATATCCCTTTGTAAATCCGCATTCCTTTTTTGCGTACTTGGACAGGACGCCCGGATGTTTATCCAGATACTGCATCAGCAGTATATCTTTGTAATACGCCTTACCATCTTCGACCCAGCCTTCCCAGTCATATCCGTCTCTGCGCCAGTTGGCTAAATCAGCAAACCACTCCGGACTGATAAACGCAGCCTTGTTTCGGATGAACTTACCATAAACGCATTGCCTGGCTGAAGCCAGCTGTCCCTTCCATTCCCAGGGACCTTCCTGATCCGTAAACCACAGTGCGGGATCAATATGTTCTTCCACAGACCATCCTTCAACAGAATTGGTGAAAAAAGGAAGAATCCCAACTTCACGGATCATATCCGTCAGATCCTCTTTGGAATGGATGATACCTTTAATCATAATCCGCACTCCTGTCATAAATCATAAAAAGGAATGCCCAATTTCTCTGAATATGCGCTGTTCGGATCAAAGAATGATTTCCGTACTGATTACACCGTTGCTTCAAACAGCGTCTTGTCTCCGATGATCACGCGTTCCACTCCCGGTTTTTTGTTTCGGTTGAAATTGAAGCTGATCATATAGCCAGTGGTCAGTGCAAATCGATCAAGATACTCCATAATCTGCTTTTCGCCGTCTTCGTTATATCGCTGACCGTGCCAGATTTTCATTTCCACAATATACCGTTTTCCAAGGTAATGGATGACCACGTCCATCCGCAGTTTGTCGCGAGTCTGTTCCTCAATACTGTATGTACCGGTTCCGTTGATGATCGGTGAAATATAGGTCAGGAACCGTTCCCGGCCTTCTTCTTCCAGGAATTTCTCCTGTTCGCCCTCATGAATCCGCCGCTGCGTTTTAACAAAGTGATCCAGGATCAGCGGCATATTCAGCGTGTGATCATCATTGACAAAAATATTCTTTTTGAGCAGAGCATCCTGACGGAAAGCCTCATTCTTTGTGTCTTCGCCGAGAAAGTACTGATACAGCCGCATTTCAAAAATCCGATTGGAAATGGCAACCGTATTGTTCCTGTTTCTGATAAAACCGCACATATAAAGCTGCTGCTGTTCCGCGTCGTCCGGTTTCCAGGCAATCACATCGCCTTTCATAAGGATGTCCCGCATCTGGTATTTCAGCGTCGGATAATTCACCAGCTTGCCCATGATGGAGCCAAACAAAGGATTGTTCCCGTCGGCAAGGATCAGTTTTACCGCTTCATCCACTCCGAATTCCGTCCATGTTTCGGAAAGAGAAGAAAACTTCTCCTGGATAAGAACGGTATCGACGAGTTCGCAGATTCTGGAAACCAGATACGGATAACCGCTGGTATAGTTCCAGATGCATGCGGCTATGGATTCCGTTCTCATCCCGGTGTGGTGATCGGCTTCATATTCGTCCAACATGCCTTTGATCCCATCAACCGAAAGGCTCATGTCAATGTTGAAGTCTGCCGCGATATTCCATGGGCTGTTCTCCTTATGATCGTCCTCCGGACGCATCCTGGCTTTCAGATGTTTCACATCGGTCACACCGGCAAGAATCACGGAATGGAACGCCGGCGTACCCTTATCTTCCCTGTTCAGGTATCCGTTGCGAAGCTGGCCCAGAAAATCGAGGAAAACCTGGTTGTTGGAAGCGCTGTCCACCTCGTCAATCATCAGAACAACAGGCTTATCAGCCGTGCCGCACCACAGAAGAATGATATCGAAAAGCTCATCCAGCTTTGCTCGGCGTTCCGTCCTGTCAATAATCTCCTGCAGCCGTTTCTCTGCATCCTGTGGATACCGGACCCCCGTCATCCTTTCTCTCATCAGCAGTCTGCAAAAAGACTGTACAAAGCTTTCCTCTGTTGCAAAGCCCGCGTTTCCAACGCCCTCGAAGCTGATACTCACTGCTTCATATGCAGGCGCCAGATATTTCCGCAAAGCGGACAATGTGGTACTTTTCCCATACTGACGTGCCCGGTTAATGGTAAAATAATCTCCCGCGTCAACCATCGCCCTGATCTGCCGCAGCCTGTCGCTGATATCGACCATATAATTTTTTTCAGGAACGCAAATTCCGGTTGTCCTGAACTTTTTCATGCCGTCTCCTTCACTCCTGAATGACCGGTTTTCCGAGTCTGATGTCATTCTCCCGCTGTCACCTGTATTGTAAGCAATTCCAGGGCCTTTTGCAAGCCGGCTTGTCCCCGGTCATTCAGTTCATCGTTCATCTTTCGTCGTCTCCCGGTTTTCGTAATGCTCGTATTTCCTGAAGCGTTCAAAGCGGAACACTGCCTTTTTCTCGGTGTCTCCGTCGGGTCTTTTATACTCGACCGTTTCCCGTTCGGAACAGCTGCTGACGACGTTGACCCCATCCCGGAGCAGCCGGTCCACCAGCATAAAAAGCAGCGTGAACTCCCCCGCCGCCAGGACCGCTTCCGGCTTCATGGCTTCGATTTTTTCGGCGTATTCGTCCGTCAGTGCCCGAAGCTCCGCGGAGGTCATCCGCGGTTCCACCTGCGGAAAAGGAAGGTCTTTGACTTCCCCATAGGTTTTCGCCGCTTCCCGCTGCGCCTCCGGCCAGATTTCATAGGGATGGTTCGTAAAGTTGATCAGCACGGAACTTCCGCTCCTTCCTTTGGGGGATTCTGAATCTTTCGCATCTCCCGGTCCGAAAGCACATAGCTGAAAATAAACCAGACGCTTTGCGTGATCACGGAAGAAATCCAGATACCCCATACGCCCATGCCAAGCGCAATGGTCAGCAGCCAGCCGGTTCCCGGATTCAGGACCAGCACGCAGATTGTGGCGATGATCCGCGGCGTCCGGACGTCCCCGATGCCGCGCAGGGCGGCGATATTCACAATCCGGACAATTTGCAGGATGCTCAGCGCCGCCGCGACCCAGCTGTACTGCATGCCGAGGGAAATCGATTCCTCATCCGTAAAGAACCGGCTGAAGAAGAAGCGGGAGCCGAGGATATAAATCACGCTCAGCAGCGCGGCAATCCCGAACGCGACGATCCGGCCCCACCGGACATACTTCCGGATGTCGTCCGCCCTGCCGGCGCCCATGCTTCTCCCGACAAGCATCGTGACGGTGCTCTGCAATCCGTCGCCGAAGGCGAAAGAATAGTTCAGCAGGATCATGGCGACAAAATAGACCGCGGTGGCGTCCGCCGGAAGTGTCGAAACGATGATTCCCGAAATCAGGAAGCCGACCCGGGTTGACAGGTTTTCAAAGATCACGTTGCCGGATTTGGATGCGATATTCTTCCGGATTTCCGGGGTAGACTCTCCCCGGGAAAAAAGCCCACGCAGCGACAGAAAATCACTGTGGCGGGCAAGGTAAATCAAGCCTACAACGGCGGAAGCCGCCGATCCCGCGACCGTGGCTATGGCGTCACCGGCGACTTCAAGGCGCGGAAAACCGAGGTTTCCTTCGATCAGGAGATAGTTGAAAAGAAGATCTGCGGCGCCCATGGCCACGCTGGAAATCAGCGTAACGTTTGTTTTCCCGATGGCCCGCAGTGAGGCATTGACGACAATGGAAACCGTGTTGAAAATCATGAAGCCCATGATGATCCGGAAAAACCCGGCGGAGATGGGGATAGTTTCCTGCTGGCGGCTGCAAAGGCGCATAATCGGGTCAGCCAGCAGCGCGATCACCCCGCCAAAAATCAGGGAGCCGAAGATCGTGACGCGAAGGATCGAATGGAAGTAGGCATTGGCCTCCCGGCTGTCCTTTTTCCCCAGGGCCTGGGAAATAAAGACGGATGCCGCCGTGCCAAGGGCGAAAAAAGCAGCAAGAAAAATAAGCTTCGGTTGGGTCGTGATGGACACGGCGGAAACTGCCGCGGAGCCCAGCGGAGAAATCATCTTTGTATCAATGGTTGTAATGATAACGGCAATCAGGCTTTCCAGAACCGCCGGCCCGGCAATCCTGACAATCTCCATTTTATCTTCCGAAATCCTGCGCATGTGTCTTTCTTCCCCAACCGCAACTCTCTCAATTGTCATTCTGAGCAATAGCGAAGAATCTTATGTTGCTGATGATAATGAGTATAACTATGGCTGTTCAACCCCATTGGTCCCCCCGAATGCCCCGTCGAACATTGTTCGAACAGCGTCCGGGGTGAACCCGATGACAATCAGTACGACAAGATCTGCCGCCCCGCAGGGAGCTTCTGCGTTCCGAACAACGTTTCCGACGTCCGAAAGCCGTTCTTTTTCATGTGCTGTCATCTCATAGGCGCCTTCCTGCGCGCTGTCGCTGAGATAGCAGACGCAGGAATCGCAGAAGGTTTTGTCGGGCGAAAGCATGATTTCAATGCCCCGCAGCACACTGTCCACGCTTTCCGCGGTCAGCTGCCAGTCCCCGTCCGTGGGCAGCATAACGACAGCCGTTCCGTTGAATCTCCCCACAAAGCCGTCCACGTCTTCCCTTTCCTTCCGCACAGCCCCGTTTTCAAGAACCCACTGGACCTCACCGGCCCGGGATAAGGTTAGAGAGGTGCACTGATTGAGAAAGAGGATCCTGCCCGGGGAAGATTCCCGGAGGATTTCTTCGTCCGGCAGTTCCGAGAAAATCCAGCTGATATAGGTGGAAATCAGGTGTTCCCGTGTGAGATTCACAAACGTGTCGGTTTCCGGGTCCCAGATGCCGGCCTGGATCAGGTCATTCAACCCGAGGGTCGTCATCAGCGTGGCTCGGGTCAGCAGCTGGGTGACCGAAGAAATATAGACGCTCCTGTCTTCCGGCAGGTTGATGCCCAGGGCGGAAACGATCATTCCCGGAAGCATCGCTGTCATTCCCTCGACATCGTTTTTTGGAATCGCGGAAATCAGCCGTTCCTGCATGAGATTTGTGTATTCTTCCCGGGTCTGAAAAATATCGGACAGAAGGGAAATGCCCATGCGGAAAAACAGGTTGAATTCCGGGTTATTGGTCAGGGCAAGTCCGGTCAGTTTCCGGGCCGTTTCCGACGCAGCGGTCTTCATCCGTCCATAGTCACAGGTTGTTTCCGCAGAGGGCAGAAACAGGTCGGTCCCGTTCCGTTCATAGCCGTAGCACTGCATCGGAACCTGGGTCACAAAGTCCTGGGATCCGCAGATATTGAAGATGTTTCCGGATTTCACCGGCTTCGTCGTCACCCGCGGACAGGCAAAGAAATAAGCATAGACCCGGTCAAATCTTCCCGAAGCGGTCCATTCCGCCGCAGCCAGGTTTCCGCTCGCTGAGGATCGGGAATATCCCACGACCCAGAGACAAACCTGCCCCTCTGCCGGGTTTTTTTGAAGATATCTGTCCAGTTCCTCTTTCAGAATGTCCGCGCCTCTTCGGAATCCTTCGTGGTCTGTCCCGGTTCCGATCTCGAGGTTCCCGCCCCATTCCTTGGAATAGCCGCTCCCCCGTCCGGCCACAGCGACGATGGTGAATTCGCCGATCTTTTTCTGTGCGATGCATCCGGCGAAGGTGTTTGGGCTGTCCACCTGGTCATACCCGAATGTGTAAATATTCTCAAATCCCGCGCCGGAAAGGTAAACCTCATACTGCGGCGTCAGTCCCGGCTGCTTCTTCAGCGGTTTATATGCGGAAACCACCAGTCCGATGGATCCCTTCGCCATCTCGCGGTTGAAAACGTTGTCTGGCTGCAGGAACCATTCATCCGAATAGGGAAACTCCCATGTCCATACCGGCGCGCATCCCGGATCGCCGAATTCCACGGCAATCATACGCTCCTCCGCCGGGGCAGTCCGGTTTTCCTCCGCAAAGGTGCCCGGCGCCATAGTTCCAACCGTGATCGCAAGAATCATAAGGAATATCAGAAGCTTTTTCATGGTTCAGGCCTCATTCCTTTTTTAACAAATTTACGATAAACGATTCCATCTGTGTCATCCTGAGCGAAGCGAAGGATCTTACAGCCGCGCTGCAATCGGCTAAAATCACGCATTACCGAGTCTGTTGTGTAAGAATCCGGCAAAGGACTTCCACCATCTTTTCCATTGACTGCACGGGGATCAGTTCCTTCCGCCCGTGATAGTTATATCCACCGGTCGAAAGATTCGGACAAGGCAGCCCCATAAAGGACAGCCTGGCGCCGTCAGTGCCGCCGCGGATCGGTGTCGTGATGGGTTCGACCCCGCTGTCCAGGAACGCTTTCCTTGCCCGCTCGAGGATTTCCGGATGCTGCTCGACGATTTCCTTCATGTTCCGATAGGAATCCTTCAGCTCCACCACCACCGTTCCCGGACCGTATTTTCCGTTCAGATATTCTCCGATCCGCAGGACTGTGGCCTTCCGCTCCTCTATTTTTCCCCCGTCGTGGTCCCGGAGGATATATTTCAGTTCCGCCCGTTCTTCGTCTCCCCGCATTTCGAGCAGATGATAGAATCCTTCGTATCCTTCCGTATGCTCCGGCCGCTCCCAGGCCGGCAGCATCCCCGCGAATTCCATCGCGATCAGGCTGGCGTTTTTCATCTGGTTCTTCGCGCTGCCGGGATGGATGTTGACGCCGGTGACGTTGACCCTGCAGGCAGTCGCGTTAAAGCACTCATATTCCAACTCTCCCAGGGCCCCGCCGTCAACCGTATAGGCAAAGTCCGCCCCGAACCTTTGAACGTCGAAAAGATCCGCGCCGCGGCCGATCTCCTCGTCCGGGGTGAAGGCGATGCAGATTTTCCCGTGATCCGGGGCGTCGGCTACTGTCATCTTTTCGCAAAGCGTCATAATTTCCGCCACGCCGGCCTTGTCGTCCGCGCCCAGCACCGAGTCTCCGCCGGTGACGACGAGATCCAGGCCCGCGAGGCTGGGCAGGAAATCGAATCCGTCGATGACCGTACCGTTTTCAAGCGTGATCGCGCCGCCGTCGTAGTTCCGGATGATCCGCGGCCGGGTCGGCCCTTTGACGCCGTCGGAGGTGTCCATGTGGGCAATCAGGCCGATGGCCGGCTGTCCGGCTCCGTTTTTCGGGGGAATGGTCGCGTAGACGTATCCGTGCTCATCCATTTCCGCGTCCGCAATACCCATGTTCCGCAGTTCCTCCGCCAGCATCTCCCCGAGAACTTTCTGGCCCGGGGTGGAAGGGCAGCAGTCATACGCTTCGCAGGAAGTCGTTTCCACCTGTACATATTTCAGAAATCTTTCCAGTACTGTCATCGCCGTTTTCCTCACTTTTCGTTTTCATGTTCCTGCTGGCGTTCGTCCAGCACCTTGCGGACTTCGTCCGCCGCGTTCAGGAAAGCCCCGGCCACCAACGGGTCAAAGTGCGTTCCCGATTCCTCCCGGATGATGTCCATGGACTTTTCAAAGCTGAATCCCGGCTTGTAGCAGCGCTTTGACACCAGTGCGTCGAACACGTCCGCAACGGCCATGATCCGGGCGGACAGCGGGATTTCCTCTCCCTTCCGGCCTTCCGGATAACCCCGCCCGTTCCACCATTCATGGTGATAGGTCGCAAGGTCCTTCGCCACGTCAAGGAAGCTGATGTTGGCGGAGGCGGGCCGCGTCTTCTCGATGACGTCGCCGCCGAAGGTCGTGTGCTGTTTCATCAGTTCGAATTCCTCGTCCGTCAGCTTGCCCGGCTTGTTCAGTACGGCGTCCGGAATCTGGATTTTGCCGATGTCATGCAGCGGGGCGGACCGGAACACATCCGCGCAGTACTCGTCCGTCAGCTGGTCGGTGTAGTGCCCTTCCTTCCGGAGCTCGTCCATGATAATCCGCGTATAGGCCGCCGTGTTCTTGATGTGGTCGCCGGTGCTCTGGTCCCGGCTCTCGACCAGGTTGGCCATCGTGACGATCAGGTTTTCCTGCATCCGGTTGATGAGCTTGTTCTTCTCCTGGGATTCAGCGATATAGCGCACGGAGTCGTCCGTGGTCTTCGTGATCGCCTCATAAAGATTCTCGATCTCGTCCTTTGTTTTGATGCCGAGCCGGTGAATCTGTTCCGCGCCTTCCGCCCGTTCCTCCTCGCTGTTGAAGGCAAAGCTGCCGGTAACGTTGGCCATGGAGTTGATCGGCATGATCACTCCGTGCTCCGCGTACCAGAGGAAGCCCGCCAGGATCAGCACGGCGAAACTGATGAACAGGCTCAGAATTTTCGCCAGGAAGCGGCATTCATCTTCCCAGATTTCGGTCATGTCGATATCGACGCAGGCATAGCAGACGGTTTTGCCCTCGCTGTTTTTAACCGGGGTATAAACCGACAGCAGCCACCCGTAGGTCTCATTGGAAATGACATAGTCGATGTTTTCGCCCTTCAGAAGCGCCGGAAGCTGGGCCTTAAAGGCATCGTCAAAGGGGATGACCGTTCCGGGATCCTCGCCCGGCGTGTCCGGCGTGTCGGGATCAAACACCACATGGCAGCCGTCTTCCCGGATCTGATACACATAGACGTATTTGATATCCTTGCTGCTTTCGCGGACCTGGTTCATGGCCGCTTCGGATTCCCTGTATCCCGGTGCGTCATCCCCCAGCGTCAGGTATTCGTCCACCCGCTCCGGATCCATGTTTCCGATCAGCACCTGGGTGATGCCCGTCGCCATTTCAACCTGGCTTCTGATCATGGCCTCATGGAAAGAAGAATAGCTGATTCCCGTCGTCACAGCGGCGATGACGAGAATGGCCACGGTCTCGATCAGAACGATCTTCGTCCGCAGGGAGGCGCCCTTCGGTTTGAATTTATGGGCTTCGGTATATTCTTTCCGGCTCAGGGGATTCTGCATCCAGGAATGATAGCGGAACAGATCCCGGAAAGACCTGGTCATCAGCTTATAAATCAGGACCGCGGCCACCACTGTAATCAGCTTGTCCAGCAGATCATAAAGGATGCTGGATGTCATCTGGGCCAGCAGCTCGCTTTCCAGTCCCGCTTCACAGATTTGATGCGCAAGAGGACCGGTGAAATCCTCCCCGATCTCAAACCCGTAAAGCACCCAGGTCAGCAGGCTGCCGAGCCCGCCGCCGATCAGTGCGAACAGAGGTACCGACAGCAGCGTCTTTCCCCACTTCCGGAACCAGCCCCTGCGGTGCAGAAATGCTGCCAGCACCGCAATCAGCACGTTAATGGCGCAATAATAGATGGAATTGAGATCAAAGACGGCTTTCAGCAGATTTGTGGCATAGCCGACGACAATGCCCGGTACAAATCCGCCGAGGATGGAAACCAGGACCGTTCCCACAGAATCCAGGTACAAAGGAAGGCACAGTACATTTACAATCTTTGAAAGCCCGAGGTTGATGGCGATCCCGCCAAGAATCAGCAGAAAAAACTGTCCGAGCTTTCTCCAGATCTTCCGGTTGCTCTGCGGCGTTGAA
>Ga0310690_10011199_pt1 | contig 11090 bp, 15 predicted proteins | sample AusTroGonzalo_MG_2_FD_207661 | JGI IMG/M metagenome (GOLD analysis project Ga0310690, IMG submission 207661) | Bovine rumen microbial communities from tropical cattle in Woodstock, Queensland, Australia - Gonzalo_04 (v2) (version 2) | ecosystem: Host-associated > Mammals > Digestive system >...
GTATTTAATTTAGCATTTTTTGATTTTGCCAATGCTTATAATAATTCACATAATATAGGTGGTAGAACGCTTCAAAAGGTTTACAATCCTTCTATTGGAGATATTGGTTGTCCAGATGCTGTTAATAGAACTGAGCCAATAGAAATTCAAGGAAGTATTTTTAGAGGCTGGCAAAATGCAGTGATAAATGGAATTGTTCAAAATATAAGCAAGTCTGGTAAAAGGGCCAGAAATATGAATGGAATAACTGCTGATGGAAGATATATTCATGTGACTTCAGATAGGCAGACTGAATATTTTGTAGCCAATTATGTAAATACTCATATCAAAAAGAACTACAATACAACTATTAAATATTTATTTATAGAAGATTCTGGTGGTTCAACTCAAGAGTATTCATCTGTTTCAAAGTTAGGATATTATCCGGAAGGAATAAGGGCAATCCCAAGTGTTGTATGTGTAAAAAGAAAGATCAAGTATACTTTGAATAGAACATTAAGGCTTGGTTGCAGAGGTGAAGATGTGAAAGCACTTCAGCAGATCTTAGGTGGAATTGAAGTAGATGGTATTTTCGGATTAGGTACTTTAAATAGAGTCAAACAAGCTCAAAGGAATAACAATTTAGCAGCTGATGGATATTTTGGTCCATTGTCAGCTAAAGCTATGGGTTTTGAATATAAAGCAAAATAGGAGTAGAAAAATGAAGCTTCAAATTTTAGTCCCTCAATACAAAGAGGATGAAAGTGTAGTCAAAGATCTTTTAGACAGCATAATGATCCAGCAAGGAATTAGTTTTGATCAAGTTGGAGTGATAATAGTCAATGATCATTCTGATGTGATCTTAGCTGAAGAATTTTTAAATAGGTATTATAAGCTTGATATACAATACAGTGAACTTTCTGAGCACAAGGGAGTGTCAGCAGTCAGAAATGAATGTTTGAGATTAGCCTCAGCTGACTATATAATGTTCTGTGACGCTGATGATATGTTTTACAATGCAACAGCTTTATGGTCAATATTTAAAGAAATAGAAGCTGGACCATTTGATGGTTTATATACCAAGTTCGTAGAAGAAGTGAAAGATGAAAATGGTCAGTCAGTTTTTATTTATCATAATAATGATGGCACTTTTGTTCATGGAAAAGTTTACAATAGAAAATTCCTTTTAGATAATGATATAAAGTGGAATGAAGATCTTACAGTTCATGAAGACAGCTATTTTAATTTCTTAGCAATGAACGTAAGTGAAGGAAAGCTTAGATATCTTGATTCTCCAATATATTTGTGGAAAAGCAATCCCAATAGTGTATGCAGATCTGATAGAAAATATTTTATGCTGAAGACATATCCTAATTTGTTAGACTCAAGTGATGCATTGGTTGAGGAGCTTGTAAAAAGGAATAAGAAAGAACAGGCTGCTCAATATGTTGTAAGAAAGATCTTAGAAACATATTATACACTTAATGAAGGAAAGTGGCTTGATCCGGAAAACATAGAATATAGAAACAAAGTAGAAGAAAGAACTTTTCAATATTTATTTAAGTATCAAGGTCTGTGGAATTCAGTTGAATATAAAGAAAAGATCATCATTTCTAATTCGATCAGAGAAGATTGTATAAATAAAGGAATGATGATGGAAAATATCACTTTCAACAATTGGATTCAAGATCTTGTTGATAAATATAGATAATATGGAGCAGTATTGATAAATAGTGTTTTAAAATGCAGCTTGACGTCCATGCAAATTCTCCTATGATAAACAATGATTCTGACCTGATATGCTGCTCCATATTTTTTTTAGATTTTTGAAAAATACCTGTTTACATTTCCAAGTTGGAGGTATATAATAAAATTGTTCCGGATGATAGGGACAATTAGGGAAAATAAAAATTAGTTGATAAAGTTTAGATGATATGTGTGTTCAATGGATTGATTCCTGCTTTATCAACGAAGTAGAGATCAATCCATTTTTAGTTTAAAGGTAGGTAAAGGCAATGATGCAGATCACTTTCTTCCATACACTGTATAATAAGGAAGTCACTCATAAGGTATTTGGAGATATCAAGTTTGTTTATCTGAATAATAGATCTTATATACGTTATTGTCATATGGGACATGGCTGTGAAGTGGCATGTGAATATGTTAGAAAAATTGAAGAAGTAGAAGAGTAAAGGAGTAGTTATGGAATTTGCAAAATTTGATGTTCAGCTTGGAGATCATTACTGGAGTGATGAACATGGTTGGGGGACTGTTGTTCAGATCTCCCCCAATAGAATCTGGTGCTTAGTCAATTATGAATTTGAGCCTGATATATTTGAACAGATTCCAATTGAAGAAGTAAAGGAGTAGAAACATGAAAATAGTTTATGGGGAAGTCAATCATTACTATGATATCAATGGTGAAGAAATTCATGCAGGTGATATTATAAAGAATGAAAATGGTTTTGAAGAAATGGAAGTGTTTGATACTGTTGATGGTGAACTTGGAACAGATTCAACAAATCCAGTATGGATTAAAAAAGGTTGGGCTTATCCTGGTGAATTTGGCATTTATCCATTTAGTGAGAATGACAGCGTAGTGATAGTTAAGAAGGTTGGTTGATAAATATATTGACCAAGCATATAAAATGCATCTCAGTGTCACAGAGGGCCTCAGAAGCAGGTTCAAAATATAGGTATAGAAAGGAATAGATAGTAAAATGAAGAAAAGAACTTATAAGTGTTGCCTTTGCGGAAATAAGTATGAGGGTTATGGAAATAATCCATGGCCAATATCATTGGATGAAGAAGACAGATGCTGTGATATGTGCAATGTGACAAAAGTCATTCCAGCAAGAATAGATTTGATGCATAGAAAAGAAGCAAACTCAAACAATGAGGAGGTTTAAAATGATAGGTATTAAATTTGTTAGTTTAGAAGATAAGCTGAATGATACTCAAACTTGGATGAATCTTTCTTTTAGTCTTGCTAATCTTCTTGTTGAAATTGAAGATAAAAATAAGGAACATAGCATAGAGGAAAGAGAAGAAATTGCAGTAAAGTTGATGGGTGATATTCTTTATAAGAATGTATCTGATCCAATTGTTGAAATGATGATAGATAGTAGATTTAAAAAAGCTAGTAAAAGATTCTTTAAAGATATTGAAGGAAAGGAGGATGAATAAGCACATGTCAGATGTTGAAGTAATTGAAGCAAAAGAAAGCTTGCTTAATATTCAATTGGATGATAAAGATTATGAAGCAATGCTTTTAAGCTATATACTAAGATTGGTTAGTTTTGAGTTAGCTAAAAGACAATTAAGCGCTGAAATTGCTGAGAAAGAAAATATAACTCAGCAAGATCTTGATAAACTTGAATCAGCTGAAGCAAAATTAACAGAAATAATTAATGTAATAGATGGTATAATATTTACTCCATGTTTGATCAATTATTTGAGAAAATATCATCCTGATCATCTTGATGATATGATCAGCAATAAGGGTAAAATAATTACCATGTTGAATAGGGAAGCAAAAGAAGCTATTGAAAGGGAAGTTGAACAATTTGGATTGGGGAAAGGAAAAATGAGTTAATAAATTGGTGAGAAATGAACAGAGCAGATTATATCAATAATGTAAAAGAAGGAGATCTTATTGCTTTTAAGTTTGATGCTTTAGAAGCTAAAATGTATTCCGGTAAGATCACCAAGTTAGGAGAATTAAAAGTAGAAGTACAAACAAAGAACGGAAAGAAATTCTTTATTGAAAAAGAAAACATTCAATGGATCAACACAACTGGAAGATGGCCGGCACATATCATGCAAGCTCTTAAGGGAATAGATGGTCTGACAATCTCAGTTGATAAGAATATTGACCAGACTGAAAATATGCATGAGAATGTCACTGAGGGACTTGAGCAATAGTTTAAAATATAGTTTATAATTGATAGGAGGAATAAGTCATGGAAGAACATGATAAGAAAAATGCAGCATTAAGATTAGAAACTGATGGAATGCGATATGTTTCTAACAAGGATAAGATCAAGGAACTTGAAAATAGGAATAAGTTCTTATCAGACAGTATACTTGAGCAGCTTGATAAGTTAGAAACAAAATCATATAGTTTTACAATCACTGATGAAAAAGATGAAAGTAAAAAGAATAAGTATACTTTTACAAAAGCTGAAAAATCTAAAGTGACTTATGATAATGAAAAAGTAAAAGAAGTTGTTGGCAAGAAAATGTATTCAAAAATTGTCGATAGAGAATATTTAGCTGATTGGGAGAAGCTTGTTGAACTTGCTAAAAAATATAACATATCAAAAGATGAGATACTTGGGTGTCTGACGATCAATGAAAAGATCAATAATGATAAGCTTAAGAATCTGTATGAAGTAGGAGAAATTGATATAAAGAAATTAAAGGGAACATTTACGATTGATTCAAGTAATTATTTAATGATGAGAAAATCATAAAATGAATGAGTTGTTAAAGGTTCTTAATTATTATGATATAGAACCAGATGATAAAATAATATGCCCATTTCATGCGGATAAAAATCCAAGTATGAGCATAGATATACAAAATAATTTTTGGTTTTGTTTTGGTTGCCAAGAAGGTGGGGATGCTTTCAAGTTTCATAAAAAGATGCAAAATCAGCTTGGCAATAATAATGAAATAAAGATTTCAAGATTATATCAAAGAATTATAAATGGAAAAGAAAAGAAGAATGGTAAAATCTTGAATATTTATAAGACAAAACCAATTGAAATAAAAGACAAAGCTTACTACAGGCAGTGTTTGATAGAAGCAAAAGATTATTATTATGGTTTGAAAAGTGTTGATTGGTTTGATGATGAAGCAGATGATGAATGTAAAGAATACATGAGATACAGAGGCTTTAAAATGTCAACCCTAAATAAGGCTGGTGCTAAGTATACTTATAAAGATATTTCATATCCAATTGTTTTTCCGCTTTTAGACAATGGAAGATTTAAAGGATGGGTATCAAGAAGTTTTGATCATGAAATATCTGAGACCAGAAAGTATCTATATAATAAAGGCTTCAGAAGAAGAACTACAATTGTTGGAGATTATAAAGACACAGATAGAGTTATTCTTGTTGAAGGTTATATGGATTATTTAAAAGGAATACAGAATGGTGCTAAAAACATATGCGCAATACTTGGATGGAAGATAACTGATCAACAAATTAAAAAGCTCAAAAATCAAGGAGTTGTCACAATAATATCAGCTTTGGATAATGATGCTTGTGGTAATAGAGGGTCTGAATATTTAAAAAAATATTTTAACGTTATTAGATTTCCTTATCCAAAATACATAAAAGATATGGGAGATTTAGATAAAAGAAATTTTGACAGAATAATGGAGGATTTAGAAAATGGGACTGATTAGTCAGATCAAAGCAGATGTTGCAAAGTCAGGTGCTAATAAGGGAAAAATCTTATACATTAGAGCAGATTCTAAGATAAGGATCAGATTCCTTCAGGAACTTGACGATGGATATAGTTTTGTTTTTCATGACAATTTTAATGAAGGCATAAATTGCTTCTGTCCAAGAAACATTGATGAGGATAATGAATGCGTCTATTGTGATGAAACTGCTGGTGTTCAGGTTAGGACTAGAAATCTTTATGCATGGTCCATTTATAACTATGATACAAAGCAGGTTGAAATTGCACTTTGGGCAGTCAATCAGTTCACTCCAGTCAACCAGCTTATTTCAATGTCTGAAGCATATGGAACTATAATTGATAGGGATTATGTTATTACAAGGACTGGAAAGCAGATGGAAACTGCATACGCTGTTATTCCTCAGGACAAAGAAAAGTTCAGAAATCCAAAGGCTAAGCCTTTTAGTCAGTCAGCAATGATGAAGATTTTATCTGAAGCATTCAAGTATTCTGACGACGATGAGGAAGAGGAAGAAGAGAAGCCTAAAAAGGCAAAGGTCTCTGAAAAGCTTCCAAAGGCAAAGAAGGAAAAAGAAAAGAAATATGCTGAAATGCCAGAAGATGAAGATGAGGGAGTTCCTTGGGTTGATAAGCCAAAGGCTTCAAAGGAAAAGAAGGCAGCGGCTAAGAAGGAGTCTCCAGTTACAGAAGATTGGATTGAAGATCAGCTTGATGAAAATGATATTGATGAAGATGATTTTCTTGAGTATAATGAATATGAATCCCTTGAGGATATGTTAGAACTTTCTAAGTCTGAAATCAAGAACCTTATTAAGGAATATCTTGATGAGGAAGATGAAGACGAGTAAATAGTCTAGAAGCCCTGGTTGACACTCAGATGCATGAAGTATATAATGTTGATAAATTATATGGTCAATGCATACAAAATGCATCTGAGACCATTCTAGGGACTTTGGAGGTTTTTATGGATTTTAAAGATATATACAAAGGACAAATAGAATTCCAAGATCTTGTCAAAGGTTCATATGACTTTGAGGTTGATAAGCTTCCTTCTGATATTGTTCAAGGATTCAGTTATAATATCCAGCATCTGATATCTGAAATAGGTGAAGTGCTTGAGGCTGATAAAAGATGGAAATCTATGAGAAGATCTAAGTATGATAAAGAAGCAAAGATTCAAGAAATATGTGATTGCTTTATTGTCCTTATGAATGTAGCAATATATAGTGGAATTCAACCTGAAGAATTAGAGCATGAGTTGATATCTAAAATGATCATTAACAGAAAACGTCTGGAGAGTAAGCAATAATGTTGATTATATTTGAAGGAGTAGATAAGACTGGAAAGTCAACTTTACTTAAAGAAGTTTTGAAAAGGACAAATTATAAGCATATAGTTTATGACAGGGGTCCTGTTTCTCAGATCGTTTATTCTTATTTATTTGATAGAGATCTAGATTCATCAATCTATTATGTTACAAGCACTTTGAGAAATTTGAAAAATTTGATTGTACTTTGTGTAGCTGACTGTGATATAATAGAACAGAGATTAAAAGACGTTAATGAAGAACTTCCAGATCAATTGAAAGACATTAAAACTGTTCAGAAAATGTTTGAAGCAGAATCATATATCTTAGGATTCAATGTGTTAAGAGTAGATACAACTAACGCTAGTGTTGATGAATGTATTGACATGATCTTGAATAAGATAAAGGAAATTGAAGAAAATGATTGAAGTTTATAAAATGGGAATGTCAAAATATAAAGATGGAGTTGATAAGAATTCCGGTTTATATGAATTTGATATAATCAAACAAGAAGTTAGCGGATTTGAAACTGATAAAAATGTGCTTATAATTTTGAATGGAGTCAGAGATAGTGAAGATGAACAGCTGTTTGAAAAGATAAAGAAAGCTGATGTAACAATATTCATTATGTCTGACTCTATTGCTTTAAAGACAAGTTTAGACATAATAAACTCATGTGATTATTGCCTTCACCAAGGACTGAATTATAAATTCAATGAAATCACATGTGAGCAGACTTATAGTTATTTGCCAGAACTGTTTTATAAGCACATAAGGGCTGAGTATCTTAAAAAACCAGTTGATATGTATCTTAAATTTAATAAGGTCTTATTCGGAGGGAATAATCTGAACAGACAGGATAAATTTGATGCGTATCAATTAGAAGATCCGGATAACACTCTTGTAAGCAGTCTTCTTAAAATATATGGTGATGAAACTGTTGACAACAGAATAGAATACACAAAATATTTAGATGTTTTGGCTCATTACAGGTATTCTTTAGTCATTTGCAGAGATGAATACAGAAATACTAATTGGCTGACGTCTAGATTTTTTGAATCTGTTGCAGTTGATTGCCTTCCTATAATAGATGAAGATTATGATAAACAGTGTCAGATAACTTCAAAAATCAAGGTTGATGATATTTATGGAATGAAGTTATACATGGATATTATGAATATCTCAAATAATAGAGAAAGAACATTAGAAATGTATCACGCTAGAATAATTGACAGGCAAAATATATTTGCTGCAACTATCTGGTATATAATCAATAGAAATAAATAATAGGAGGTAGAAAAATGTATAGGTATTCAACTGTGGCTGATATGTATCATGACATGTCAGACAGAATGTTTATGGAAGGTCAAAAGGTTTTTCCAAGAGGACAAGAAACTTATGAGCTTATTGCTCCTGAAATTCATATTGAGAATCCAATAGCAAATTTAGTTTATCTTAAAGAAAGACGATTTAATCTTGTGTATGCAATAGTTGAATCACTTCTTTTGATAAGCAAAGTCAACAATGTCAAATATTTCTCAAGATTCAATCAAAATATGAAAAATTATTCTGATGATGGTGAAATATTAAATGGTGCATATGGTTATAGAATAGCTGATAATATTGACTATGTCGTTGAAAGACTTAAAAGTGATAAAGACAGCAGACAGGCGGTTCTGACTATATATCAGAATGATGTCAATAAAATCACTAAAGATCCTCCTTGCACACTCAATCTTCATTTTCTCATAAGGGACAATAAGCTTTGTCTGATAAATTATATGAGAAGCAATGATATCATTTGGGGAACTCCTTATGATATGTTTATGTTTACTACACTTCAGACATTGGTCGCTTATCAGTTAGATATTGAGCCTGGTTGGTATAAGCACATTCCTTCTAGTTTTCATGTTTATTCACAACATTATGATCTTTTAAAGAAAATGAAAGATTGCACATGGGTATGTCCATATTTTCCATTTAATCTTGATAATTATAGAGTGATGGCAAGTGATTATATTCACTACATTGATACAGGTGAGATAAGAGGAACTGATGCTTTTAAGCCTCATGAAAATGCTGGCAATTATGAAGCAAGAAAGATCATGCAGCTGATTTATAATGAAGATGCTTATAGAGATGGAGATCTTGATTTGATATCAAAAGAAATTCCCTCATGGTCAAAGAGATTTGTGACAAGGTGGTATAAGTAGTCAATGGTATATAATAAAGGAGGTGATGTTTAAATGCAAAATTACGTTTATAGTGATTTGCATCGATGACGTCACGATGAAAGATCAACATTTGATGGTTTTGGTAAGCCTCAAGAACTTGTAAAAATAGCTAAGAATCTTGGATATAGAGGTCTTGGAATAACCAATCATGGTGATATGAGCTCTTTAGTGTCTCATTATTTTGCTTGTAGAGATATTGGACTTGTTCCGGTCATGGGTTGTGAAGGATATTTTGTTTCAAAGTTTGATCCTGAAGCAAAGAATAGAGGGTATCATTTGAATCTTTGGATAAAAGATCTTAAGGGATATCAAAACCTTAATAGGATCATGACTTATGCAAGCAGAAATCAATATTACTTCAAGCCAATATGGGACTTTAAACTTCTTAAAAAATGGCATGAAGGTTTGATGTGCGGGTCAGCTTGTATTAGTGGACCATTGTCAAAGCTGTTGATGGCTGATAAGACCAAAGCTGCGTATAAAGCTGCTGAAAGTTTTAAAGAAATATTTGGTGATGATTTTTACATTGAAATCATGCCTTATGCTTTATCAGATGAAGGGCTTCAAGAAGAATGTAATAGAAGGTTAATGAAGCTTGCTAAAGATCTTGACATAAAGGTGATAATGACTTCAGATTCCCATTATGGTTCAAAAGATGATTTTGATACATATCTCAAAATGCATGAGATAGCTGGTCATCTAGAGATCGGAAAAGAATATCATGAAAGGTATATGCCTTCTAATGATGAAATTATTGACCGGTTTGTCAAGATGCATGAGCGGGACTGTGAGGGCCCTCAGAAGGCCAAAGAATATGCCATCAATTGCATCAAAAACATTAATGAAATAGTTGATAAAGCTGACAATGAGATACTTGAAAAATTAGAGCTTGTCATGCCAAAACTTGAAGCCTCTAATTCATCTGAAGTTCTATGGAACAACATAGTCAAAGGATTGAAGGACAAGGGAAAATATAAAAAGTCTTATGTAAAAAGATGCAAAGAAGAATATGAAGTCATTTGTTATCATGGTTTTGAAGATTATTTCCTAATGGTTCAAGACTATGTAGCATGGGCAAAGAAAAATGGAATAGAGGTTGGACCCGGAAGAGGATCTGTTTGTAATTGTCTTGTAGCATATGCACTTGATATAACTGAAGTTGATAGCTTATATTTTGATCTTGACTTCAGAAGGTTCTTAAGAAAAGATAAAAAGAAGCTTCCGGATATCGATATGGATTTTGAAACTGATAAAAGAGCTGATGTTATCAATTATCTGATTGACAGGTATAAAGGTCATGCTGCTAGAATCTGTTCTTATGGTCTATATAAAGTTGACAATCTTTTAAATGATCTTTTTAAAGTATGTGGATTAAAGCTTCCTTCAAAAACAGATGAAGATTTTGATAAGAATCAATATGATCTGATCATGACTATTCAGAAAGATATCAAGTCTGTTGTGAATGAATTTATTGATCCTGATAGTGGTGATTTTGATTATGAAACTGCTAAAAAAGACAAGCGTATCAGAAAATTTGATAAAGATTATGACAATATAATCAAGCACTTCAGCAAGCTTTATAAGAAAGTAAGATTTTATGGAACACACGCTGCAGGTGTAGCAATAACTGGTGATCAATTAAGCAAATACACTGCGATTGAAAGAAGAGCAAAAGACGCATACACAACTTCTTATGATCTGATTGACATTGAACAGATCAATGGTATCAAGTTTGATATGCTTGGACTTAGAACAATGTCTATATTGAAAGAATTGAGAGATATATGTGGAAGACCTCATCATTTCTGCGATGAATATCTTGAGGACTCTGAAATATATGAATTGTTCAAAACAGCGGACACTGATGGAATATTCCAGTTTGAATCAGGTGGCAAAGCTGTGCTTCAAGAAATTGAAGCTGATTGTGCAGCTGATATAGTTGCAGCTTCTGCTCTTAATAGACCGGGTCCATTAGGATTGGGAATGCATACACAATATGCTCATGCTAAAATGGGTATTAGTTCAAAGGAAGATGACAAAGAAGTAGCTGAGGTATTTGATAAATACGCTAATGATACTTATGGTTGCTTTGTATATCAAGAGCAGGTCATGAAGATCTGTCATTATGCTGCTGGT
>Ga0310690_10011201_pt1 | contig 11089 bp, 7 predicted proteins | sample AusTroGonzalo_MG_2_FD_207661 | JGI IMG/M metagenome (GOLD analysis project Ga0310690, IMG submission 207661) | Bovine rumen microbial communities from tropical cattle in Woodstock, Queensland, Australia - Gonzalo_04 (v2) (version 2) | ecosystem: Host-associated > Mammals > Digestive system >...
TATCATAGTACCAATTGTGAATATTTAAAGTATAGTTACTTGTAAACAAATAATATTTATTGTTTACAATATCGAAGTAGTAAGTTTTTTCTAAATAAGGTTGGGGTGCATACTGCTCTGGATGACCTTTTATTGTTATGTATGTACTTATTGGTCTGTCTAAAGTTACTTCAGTCCATATACCTTTTAACTTACTAAATTCATTAGATACATCAATTCCACCTGCAGAGGGACTACTATCACATCCAACGATTATTTGCCTCTGAGCTACAAAAGGTCTAACTGAGTCTCTTACTTTAAATTTATATAGTCTTTGATGTAATGCATCCCAATAATATTTCTCTCTACCATGATTTAACATTTCCTCGTAAGACATTACTTTACTTGGAAAATCTGGAAGGTATATAAATTCTTTCTTTAAGATGGACCTACCATTAGTTAAGTCATAATTCTCAGAGCTATTTTTAATATTTCTATATACTCTTTCATAATTGCAGTCAATAGTACCGTAACCGGAAGCTATTAAAAACTTATTAATAACTTCTTCAGTAGTTGGTTTTAATATAAACTTATTCTTATCCATATAATAAAATATACACAAAAGGCTTCTGGTTAACCAGAAGCCTTAATAAATGGTTGCGGAGGTTGGATTTGAACCAACGACCTTTGGGTTATGAGCCCAACGAGCTGACCGAGCTGCTCCACCCCGCGATATTCAGCGAGCTTTTAGCCTTAAATGGTCTGCTACTTAGTTTTACAATAAAAGATTTTATAAAAACCATCAACTTAGTAAGTTGTGGGAACCTTACTAAGTATAATATAACATTTTAACTTAAGTGTGTCAACTACAATTATTCACCGAGGTCATCTAGTCTACGTTCTGTATCATCAAAACGAGCACGACTAATTTCAATACCTATAAAATCACGGTCTTGTAAAATTGCTGCTTCCCCAACATCACCTGCATCCATAAATGGGTCAAGAACTGTTTGTGAGTGGTCTGTAGATATTTCCATCATCATTCTATAAGCATCAATTATAGTATTTCCGTTAAACCAATCCCAATTAGCAGAAAATTTACAGTTACAATAAGGACTTTCGTGTTCAATTGGATTAAAATATCTCGGATGATGGTCAGAGTGAATAAAGAACAAGAAATATTTTAAGTTTTCGTCAACATATTTTGAAGGTCTACAAGGAATTTGAGCACCTAATAAAGGGATAGTTATAATGTTTTTAAGGGTAAAACCACATTTTTCAAATATATGTGAAACAAACGGAATATCTGATACTTTTACTCCAATATAAATAGAACCATCACACGCTAATACCGCTTTCATATGATGTACTACATCCTTTAAAGTATTTCTAACGGAATCTTCATAAAAGTAGTCTATATTAAAATTTGTTATAATACAGTCAACCCACTGATTTGAGTCTATTATTTGTTGCATACCATCAACTGCATTTGCATTTATTAGTCTAACTGTATGATTCATTATATTTCACCTTATATTAACTTTAGCTAATATAGAATATACTCATTAAAAAAGCGGAGTTTTCGTACTCCGCAAAACGTCTATCCGGCTTAGGGTTTATTCTCACCACACTTCGTAGTACATAATACTAGACAGTATTTGTGGCTTTGCTGAGGACCGGACAACCTTTTCAAAATACACCAGTTCTTAAGAGAGAACTGCTGACTTGTATGCATCCAAGTTCAGAGGGTTACTACAAAAGCGATTACTTATACAAGCTCAACCTTATCAGTGTTTCCACCTATTGCCGTTCAACACACTGTGCCACCACGTCTTATACAGGATATTCCTCAACTTTTTTACCAAATTCAGTTTCTATCCAATCTGCAACTATATGTCTATGACAGAAGTCACCAGATTTTTCATAACATAAAAGAATTATATCAGTCTCAAAAGAATCTAAAAATCTCCTTATTCCTTCTTTATCTAATTTATTAAGTATTTCTTCCCTAAATCGTTCAGTATACTGAAAGTTATTTATTTCACCAGATTTCCATTTACTAAAAATATCCCACGAAGGGGCAAAAGTTTTAAACTGAAATCCTTTATAAAATTCTGGAGCTTTACCAGCAATAGAAATTGGCATTAGCCCAGCATTTTCATATAGTTTTAATTTAGCGTAATATCCAGTATAAATCATAAACTTATTATACAGGTATTTTTAATATCAGTCAACTTAACCAATATTAAATTCAGTATAATTAGTTTTTCCAAAATCTTCTAAAACTTGTTCAGTTGAAAACTGGTCTTCTTCAACTGGGTTATAGGAAGGTGCAGTAAAGAAACGACCTATTAGCCATAAACAAAGGTCTACACATAACTTACTTCCTTTATCTAAAGTTTCATATTTAGATATTCTTTCATCAATATATGCTTTAGGGTCTAAAGTTTCATTAGAATAAAAATTACTAAGGAGGATACTTAAAGCATAATTAATTTTAGCAATTTCTTCATTTTTATTATCAGCAAGTGCTTCTAACTTTCCAATATGCTTACGTATTTCTTCATCAGTTCTAATAATATTTTTGTGCATATATTACTCACTTTCTTTTACTTACAGTACTAGTATAACATATTGTCCACTTTTTGTCAACTACAATTACAAAAACATTAAAAAATACTGTGGCAATCGTGAAACCACAGTATTTTTATTTGCGTATACGCTTGCTCTTTATTTTAAAACAGGAGCATGACTGTTATTTTACCTTTCACAAGACGTACCTTATGATATTGTCACGAATCGAACGGACTACCTACGCTACCCAATGATATTGGACGTGGTTGTGTTCTGGTTATGAGCCAAAACTGTACACCTTTGTACTTTCACATAAGGCTCAGCGGATAAACTCTCCTACTATGATGGGTAAGATACAATCCCCGCTGATTTACAGTATGAGCATGTATTAGAACAAATACACCGAAAGGAGGACTAGCCATAAAAACAGGACTATACCATTATTTAATTATCAAGTAACCAGCTCAAATGTGGCTTAAGTTCAATTAACTTATGTGTTCAATATAGCATATTTTTTAGAATATGTCAACTTCAGTAACAATTTAATATTATTTTTATAATGGCTGCCAAGAGTGGACTCGAACCACCAACCAGTCGGTTAACAGCCGACTGCTCTGCCATTGAGCTACTTGGCAATAATGGCGGGACGTAGGGAGCTCGAATCCCTGACCTTCGCAGTGACAGTGCGATGTTCTAACCAAACTGAACTAACGTCCCATATAAATGGTCTCCGAGTAAGGAGTTGAACCTTCAATGTAATATTTTCTATCCCTTTGCCATCATATAATACTACCTAGGACTTCTTATATGCGACATTACACCTACAACATTAGCACCTTGCTACGAATTACGTACTTCGTTGTTGTACTCGAAGGTAATGGTGGAGGATAGCGGACTCGAACCGCTGACATCCTGCTTGCAAAGCAGGCGCTCTACCAACTGAGCTAATCCCCCAAAATAATACTCCTAAGCGGATTTGAACCGCTATTACATCCGTGAAAGGGATGTGACCTAACCCTTAGTCGATAGGAGCTTGTTCGGAAGGCATTAGGAGTCGAACCCTGTGCAACCGAGCACTGCCTTCCCAAGACAACACCGTTCATGACATAACTTGCTGAGAGTCGAACTCAACCACCCACGGTGACAAGTTATCTTAATATTATCTTGTTTGCAAATTTGGTGCCGAGGAGAGGAATTGAACCCCCAACCTTCTCATTACAAGTGAGTTGCTCTGCCAATTGAGCTACCTCGGCATATGACAGTTTTATGTTAACGCCGATAAAACTGACAAAAACCACACGTTGGAGGAGTTTATTTTTGGTCTATGCGCCCCCACAGAAAAGACCTTAATGACCCGCCCAACAGGTATGACCTGCTTTCTCCCTAGAAGCTGTAACAATTATTGTTACAGGGTGTTTTACTATTAAACTAGGTCGGGATGGGCTTTTGTTAACCCAGCTGTTACGTGGGTACCGAGTTGCCTTTCTCGGCGGTTCTTTCAGCATCGGAATACGTGTTTTACACCGGATGTGACCATGCACGACTTTAGTATACCCATTGCTGGCTGTTTACGCTGTGAAAATTAGTTCACCCTTAACGAGGATACCTACGCCACCTCCCCGGCATTAGTTTATTGATGGGTCAATAATGCTAGACCCTAGATTCGTAGTTAAATTCAGTATAACAAAATTTAATCAGAATGTCAACTAACTGGTGGGAATTCTTGGATTTGAACCAAGGGTCTCACGATTATCAGTCGTGTGCTTTACCGCTAAGCTAAACTCCCAAAATGGAGGGTCTGACAGGATTTGCACCTGTGAATAGAAGTTTTGCAGACTTCTGCCTTAACTACTTGGCTACAAACCCAAATGGCGCGTGTTAAAAGATTTGAACTCCTACTAAACGGGTTGGAGCCGTTTGTGCTGCCATTACACCAAACACGCAAAAATGGGTGGATAGACAGGAGTTGAACCTGCACGCACTTTTAAGTACATCGGAGTCACAATCCGAGGCGGCTACCAATTTCGCCACTACCCACATAAATGGAGGAGAGCATTGGACTTGCACCAAACCCAATTAATTGAGCGTCAGTCTTAGCAGGACGACCCAGTACCTTGACTGGTTTACTCTCCAAAGTTGGTAGTTTTTGCACTACAACTACTACCAAAGTTGTTCCAAATTTTACACAGTGCTTTTCGCTAATGCGAAGGTCTCCAAATGGTCGGGATGACAGGATTTGAACCTGCGACCCCCTCGTCCCAAGCGAGGTGCGCTACCAAGCTGCGCTACATCCCGAAATGGCTCCCTCGTCTGGACTCGAACCAAAAACGCTTGAATCAAAGTCAAGTATGTTGCCAATTACACTACAAGGGATTAAAGGCAGCTTTCGCACTCTAACTGCTACCGAAGTTAGTCATTTCTTTTGCCAGTGCTAGACATTACCGTCAGTCTTCATTTTAATGGTGCGAGTAACAAGAGTCGAACTTGTAAGACCGTGTTTCTAAGACACGTATGTATGCCAATTCCATCATACTCGCATATGGTAGGTAAGGTGGGACTCGAACCCACAGAACACCGATTTTAAGCCGGTTGTCTTTACCACTTTGACTACTCACCCAAATGGTGCCAGTAACAAGAGTCGAACTTGTAAAACTCAAGGTTTGAGCTTGATATGTATACCATTCCATCATACTGGCAAATGGTCGCTGTGAGAAGACTTGCACTTCCACCGACTCCCTTATGAGAGGAGCGTTCTGCTATTTGAACTACACAGCAATAAAATGGTAGGTGAGGAGGGAGTTGCACCCCCAACGCCGATTAAGGTCGTGTTTTACAGACACGTGTGTCCAACTGATATACACATCTCACCTATATGGAGGAAGCGACAGGACTTGAACCCGCACGCCACATCTCTGCGACTACTAGCTGTTTTCAAGACAGCCCCCTTACCAATTAGGGTTACGCTTCCAAATGGTACCGGAGATTGGAATTGAACCAATGACCAGGAGATTTTCAGTCTCCCACTCTACCAACTGAGTTACCCCGGTATAAATAATATTAAATTGTCAATGTACGTAAAAGAGGCTGTTACTTGTTTTACCTTGTAACAGCCTCTTTAAATGTATTTAGGTTAATTCAAAATAGAAGAATCAACTGTTTAAGCTGTTACCACCTCGCCACAATAAGCATCATTAAATAATGGGCTGCTCGGAATGAGGGACCATTGTTCTGATGTATGCAATTGTGACATCAATGATAACATTTTAAAATCCTTAGTTTGTTCTTTCTATAATCTAAACATATCATAGCATAAGTTTAAATAAATGTCAACAATATTATTACAATTTGTTAATTCAATATACAGAGTATATTCTGTTATAAGAAGACAATAGAATAAATACAGTAAAGGAACGGCGAAGAATTGATAGAACCTATTAACTCTTATCAACCAACTTTCAATGGGTATCAACATCCCCTTAAAACTCTTTATAAGAAAGGTAAGATGCCGTCCGTCAAATATGGTCTATATGGAGGTAAACTTAATATAGATAATGTTTCCCTTGAACATTTAAAGCCTCATTCTTGGGGTGGAAAAACGGAATATGCAAACTTGGCTTTAGCCGAAAAGAATAGAAATACAGCCCGTGGTAGTCGCCCACTGGCTGATTTTTTATCTTGGGAAATGTTGGAAGATTATTTATCTCAATTTAATTTCCGAATAGGTGGAATATTTGATGGATATAAATATCAAGATATGGTGAGAAGTACTTGTAGGAAGTTAGGTGTTGGAAATCCAGAAAAAATAATTGAATTAGAAGATGGTATATCCTTTGAACCAGAAAAGAAACTTCCTAAGAAGATACTTAGAAGTATGAGAAATAAAGCTAAGAAAGCTGCTAAAGACCCATTACAGATGGAAATAGAATTTCCACCAGAACAATTAACACTAGATTTCACTGCTTAATTTGCCTTATATAAAAATGGTGGAGGTGTGGGTATCGAAACCCAGTCCATACTATCTGTGCACAAAAGGTTATTTACAAGTTTTACTAGTTCTAATTTTAGCCTTTATCCGGTTGGAGCAAACTAGCTAAGTACCTCCGAGGTCTACCACTAACCCTAACTTTAACGTCTTATGTTGTGGTTAAACCAAAGACGGGTTCACGTACATTCCGCGTAAGCAATGTAAACTACCACGTGCTGTTTCCAACCATATAACATACAGCTTTTGTTAAAGGTTACTTCTTAGGCTGCTAAAGCAGTTCTGTAGCCGAAGTCAGCTTTGATTACGTTATTAGCGTTTATCTTTTTGTACGATTTTAAGAGGTCATACGTCTCTACTTGCCATATTGTGTAACAGTTTTAGCGTGTCAAAACCTGTCACCCCCATATATTTTAATAAAGGCTACCGAGGTAATCCGGTCTCTCGGACTCTACTATTCCTATCTCAGTTCCGAAGTATACTTGGATAGGTCACTTCGCTTATTATGGTAGGTGCTACTTCTATGGTGAGTCATCTGGTGGAGAGTACCACTTTTAGTTTTTCATTTTCTCACTACGGAACTTATCACTATAGCCTTTATTAAAATGTATACTATAAGTATAACATATTGTCCATTAATTGTCAACTACAATATGTAAATTTTATTCTGAAGTTGACAAATAGTTGACAAATTATACAAGTTGTGTTATAATTATAGAGTAAGCAAATTAAAAGAAAGTGAATAACAAATGGGATTATTTTCTTTAGAACCTGTAGAGAATCCGTGGTACCCAGATAAAGAAAAGGGTATGGATGACTTTTGGCTTTTATATAGGTGCAATAGAGAGTATAATAATTACCTTAAAATTTCTGGTGATAAGAAAATTAAAGAATACAAAAAAATTATTAAAGAAAGTAAATATCCCTGTAATTGTTCTCCACATACTAAAATTCAAACTACTTACTTATTTTTCTATATTGGTATGGGTAAAAGTTATGTTTACCATGACGGTGGCGCAGATACGTGGGCACTATTTAACTTAGACCGAGATTACTGTGACGGGGGAGAAGATGAGGGTGGCGGGTGTGTTTATATAGAACAAAATAAACGTTGGTTTTCCCCAAGAAAAGCTCAATTTTTTATATAAATTAAGGAATATTACTAGTCTCTTAAATTATCATTTAGGAGACTACCTATGGCTGATAAAGACCAATTGCAAAGTTCAATTAACAAATTAGATAATACTATGAATGCTTTAGATAAAACAGTAAAAGGGCTGACTAAAGCATTTAATGATATGAATAGAACTGAAAAAAGTCGTAGTACTAAAGGTATCCCTGTTGATAATGAAAGATTCAAAAATGACTTAATTACTGTATTAACTAAATATGGTCCTCATAAACAAAATGGTACTCTCTATGTTCAATATGAAAAAGCACTAAGTAATTTTGTAAATTCAATTAATGAGTCTTTACAGAAATATAACAAAATTCGTGAGTATGGATGGAATAAAGATAATCCAAACAACAAGTTAAGCTCTCCTTATGAAATTGCTGAAGTTCAAAAAATAATAAAAAATGGTTTGGGGAATTTAGGGAACTTAAAATATGGACTATCTAAAGAAAGCTCAAAACAGGTACAAAATGAACTTTGGGGAAATACAAAAGGGGTCTCCGTTGATAGTTCTTATAAATTTATTCAAGCGGTGGAAGGTGGCTCAGATGCAATATTAAGAACTGCGGGTGTTCTTGCACAAGCACGTTCAGATGTTATTGCATTCCAACAAGCTATTCAAAGTGCAACAAAAACTGTTGTAAATAACTTATCTGAAAATAGTAAAAAAGTTAGTAACAGACTAACTCAAATGGCATCAGACTCTAAAACTTTAAAAGGTGTCGTTGCTTCTTTAAATAGTAACGTTACTAGAGCTAATAATGCCATTGATAGATTTACTGATAGATTAAATACTGCTACTGCACTTATAGGGTCAAATAATAAACGCTTAAATGGCTCTGTAATGAGCATGAATACATTAGTAAAGAAAGTTCAAAAAACTTCTAATACTGTTACAAATATTCAAAATACTTTAATGAAAAATAATTCCGGAAGTACTTCTTCTGGAGGTGGAAGTTCTTTCAGACAACAAGCTGCTAGGAATAGCGATAGAGCTAAACAAGCAGGATTTATCGCTTTATTAATACCTGCATTAGCTAAGTTGTTACATAAAACACCTTTAACTGATTTATTAAGGTATTTAGCTCTAAGATTTGGGGCAGGGATTAGTGGTAAAGGTGAGCACCCTGTAGCAGGTGCTATTGGACTATATGCTGCCCCTGTAATTTCTGGTGCTATTGTTGCTAAAATTTTAGCTAACAAGAATTTATGGAATTATGCTAGTAAAGCACTTGGAAATGCACCTAAAGGTGTTACTACTTCACAAGGTTCTATATGGCGTTATGGACAAATTAAAAAATACTTTGACAACTTTGCACAAGGGTTTAAACAACGTAATTTAAGTGTTAATCAATTTAACAGACAAATGCAGCTTGATAAAGTTGCTAAATTACGAGTAGACCCAAATGATGCTCGTAAGTTGTTACGAACTCCTGATGTTAAGATGTCCAACGGACAAATTGTTAAAGGTGGTCAGAGTATTGTTGAAGGTCCTGGTGCTAATGCTGCTGGATACTATGGTAGAACTGCAGGTAGACAATTTGGTAGAAACTTAAATAGGATGCTTTCTACTTCTGGTAAAAATATTCTCGGTGGGAACGCCTTAACAAAATCACCAATGTTAGCCAAAGCATTGAAGTGGGGCGGTAGAGCTGGTGGAGCCCTTGCATTCCTTGGATATACTGCTGATGATGTTACTGAAGGTAAATTTGGTGCTGCATATAATCGTGGTGGTGCTAAAGGATTCATGAAACAAGTTGGAAAAACTGGGGTAGGTGCAGCTGCAGGTACTTATGGTGCTCTGGCAGGTGCTGCTCAAGGTGCTGCTATAGGTGCTTCATTAGGTGCTCTTACAGGTCCGTTTGCAATTGTTGTATCCCCATTGCTAGGCTTACTTGGTGGTATCTTAGGTGCCCTTACGGGCGGTAAATTATTTAAAACTGCAGCAGACTTAATTACAGGTAACGCAAATCAACGTGCTCAAGAAATGGCAAACACTTGGAAAGCTCAGCATAATGTACAGAATGCTTTCTATGCAGGTATTATTGACAGAGTTGCAATGATAGTTGAATGGGGTAAACGTGTTTGGGAATGGCTTAAAAAGAAATTCCATATTGGTACAGATTCCGAACAAGTTAAAGAAAATGCCGGAAAAGCTATTAACAAGGACAATAATAAGAGACAAAAAGAAAATGCTAAAATAGATAAGGAACTAAAGAAATATTCTGACCCTAACTCTAAAGAATATCAAAAAAGACATGAGGAATTAGCAAAACAGTATATAAAAGCAAACACTGCAAAAGGTGATAAAGCTGGAAAAACTGACCCAGAAAAGATTAAAGCAGCTAATGCATGGGCAGATAAAATGATGAATGAAGAGAAGTATAAATTAACTGCTCAGAAAAATGCTAATACTAATGCTATTGCAAGTTCACAGAATGCTATTGGAGCTGCTTTACCTGCTAATTTAACTACTAAGAAAGTTAATGGTATAGATGCTGTTGCAATGAAAGACTTAGGTCTTAAAGGTGCAATATCTTCTGAAAATTCTGTACCTTACATTGCAGCAAATAATGCTCAGAACCTCAAAAACTTAGATAATTACTTAACAGCCAAGGGATATAAATTCAGTTATACTTCTGCTATGGGCGGTGGTCACGCCGGGGGTGCTAGGAGTCATGGAGCAGGTCAAAAAGTTGATTTAGTACTTAATGGTGGTGGTCAATTAAGTAAAGAAGATGAAAAATGGCTGATGAAAAATGGTTTCATAGGTAATGGTGCAGTTGGGTATCATAATGCAGGTTCTGGATATCATTATGATTTATCTGTGTCTGGTGGTAAAGGTCTTACTGAAGCTCAAATGGCAGAGTATGAAAAAGCTCAAGGTAAGACTAGTGCAGGAACTGCTACAGCAACTGCAACCACAACAGAAGAAACTGCGTCATCTGAAATTAGAAAAGGATTAGCAGATATTGTTGGTGCTAAGAATAAATCAGATAAACAAGAAAGAGCACGTAGTGTAATATTTAACGCTGTTGATGTTACAGGTTCATTAGGTGTTTGGGGTATTACACAATTAAATAATGGACAAATGAGGACTGGGAGGTAATATATGAGTACTGACATAAGAAAAGAACTCGCAGAACTTGTTGGTTCCATAGATGATGAAAACGATGAAGAACAAGAGCCAGATGTAACTATATCAATGACAATGGTTGATGTAACTGGTTCACTTGGAGTATGGGGGATAGCGCACTAAATGGCTTTATTTATAAAACAAATTGCAGATAAGTTAGCTGGACAAGTAGCATTTTCATTACCGGATAATGGAAGTTATAAAGAGGTTATTGGATTTCTTTCTGAAGACCCTGTTATAAAAA
>Ga0310690_10011205_pt1 | contig 11084 bp, 11 predicted proteins | sample AusTroGonzalo_MG_2_FD_207661 | JGI IMG/M metagenome (GOLD analysis project Ga0310690, IMG submission 207661) | Bovine rumen microbial communities from tropical cattle in Woodstock, Queensland, Australia - Gonzalo_04 (v2) (version 2) | ecosystem: Host-associated > Mammals > Digestive system >...
TCACGTATTTCAACGCGATGTACGATCCAGTGGACGTGGTGAACCGCGGTTGGAGAGACCTCCTGAAAGGGCGCGACCTCAGCACTTTCGGATTTATCGCCAGGATGCAGATTCTCCTCGTCAAGATACTCCCCCACCGCCTTGTGATGAAGGTCTGGTGCGGACAGCAGAAAATTGCCGATTGAATTAAATTGAAATCCCATGCAAGTAAACTGCAACTCATTGATAATCAGCAATGACAAAATGCCGCATCGGGAAATAATCCATAAACGACAGTTTACCTTGCAATAATCACCGGCAAATCGTATATTTGCTGTTGAAAAGTCTCAGGTTTTCCGTCCTCGATCAAACGGAGCAACATAACGTGTTATGTGGACAAAGTACCCGACCCATGCTGGGATGCGGGTGCTTGGACCTGAGATTATCCGTTGCTCCAACCCCGTACCCTCATACCCGTTCTCCGCGTTCTCGCAGGTGTTTTTCCTGCGGAACGAAAGGACGCACAAGGCTTATTGCGTCCTTTTCTATCCCATATTTATGGGCATAGTACTCTATTGCGTCACGAAGCGTCCATCCGGCAGAGGCCCGTGAATCTTCCACAAAGTCATCGAATACCGTGAAAGCTGTATGGTAGTTCCCATCCAGATCGGTGGCAGGTACCGTTATGACATTCAATCTTTTCATACCCCAAAAATACAACAATATCATGGCACAAACAACTCCAGAGCAGAAAATAACTCCCAACAAAGGCGAATTCATCCTTTACCAGACCGCCGATGGCAGAACCAGCATTGATGTCAAACTCGAAAACGAGACCGTCTGGCTCACGCAGTATCAGATGGCGGTATTGTTCGAAACAACCAAACAAAACATAAGTCTGCACGTTAACAATGTTTTCAAAGAGGGGGAACTTGAAAAAGAAGTGGTTGTCAAGGAATCCTTGATTACCACTCATCATGGTGCAATCCCAGGAAAGACACAGACGAATAAAGTGTCTTACTATAATCTTGATGTTATCATTTCTGTCGGCTACCGCGTCAAGTCAAAGCGCGGTACTCAATTCCGTATATGGGCAAACTCAATCCTCAAAGACTTCCTCATTAAAGGCTATGCAGTCAAGAATGATTTGGTACAACAGAAATACGATGATCTTAAGGCTCTTGTAGATGTAATGGGACGCACAATGGGATATCTGGACGTTCCCGCAGATGATCAAATCCGTTCCATCTTCGATGTAGTCAAGGATTATACTTATGCTCTTGATACCTTGGATAGTTATGACTACCAGAGCCTTGGAATCCGGTCAACGAGCAAGGAATACTTCCACGCGACATACGAGAACGCAATGAAGGTTATCCGAAGCCTCAAGGCAAAGTTCGGTGGCAGCGACCTGTTCGGAAATGAGAAGGATCAATCCTTCCACAGTTCCATAGGTCAGATTTACCAGACCTGGGACGGTATAGACCTCTACCCTTCCGTCGAGGAGAAAGCCGCGATGCTACTCTACCTTGTCGTCAAGAATCATTCATTCTCCGATGGCAACAAGCGGATAGCGGCGACCCTGTTTCTATGTTTCATGGAGAATAATAGAATCCTCTATGCTCCTGACGGGCATAAACGTATAGCAGACAACGCTTTGGTTGCACTCACCTTGATGATTGCCGAAAGTAAGACAGACGAGATGGACATCATGGTCAAAGTCGTCGTGAACCTTATAAATGGAGATAATAAATGAAGAAAAACATCAGTTTATTTCAGAATAAGTTCTCGGGAGAAAACTTATTCTTTACATCAGACACCCATTTCTTCCACGAAGGGATTATCAAATTCTGCAACCGTCCCTTTGAATCTGTGGAAGAGATGAATGAGACATTGATCAGGAACTGGAATGAAACGGTCCCAGAGGACGGAACTGTCTTTCATTTGGGCGATTTCGCCTTTGGCGGATGGAGGGAGTGGATGTCGGCTTACAACCGTCTGAATGGAATAATATACCTGATACTCGGTAATCATGATATGAAGAACGCCAAGCAAAGCTTCATGGATAGGTTTGAACACGTGTCCCAGCAGATGAGCATCAACGTAGATGGGCAGAAGATCATTCTGAATCACAATCCATTCCTCTGCTATGGAGGGTCCTATGATGGCGCCTGGCAGCTTTTCGGGCACGTTCACTCTGGGCCAAGAAGCAAGGCCGGAAAGGACATTCCTCGACTTAGCATGCTCTTCCCTTCCCAGTACGACGTGGGCGTAGATAACAACGGCTTCAGACCGGTTTCATTCAATGAATTGAAGACTATCATCCAAAACAACAAGGAATATGAAAAGAAGAATACCTGTCTTTCAATGTAACGATGCCTGGCAGATCCTTGCCAGAGGCGACAGGCTCAACGGTCTCGTGATCGATGCCGGGAGTGAAGAAGTGATGCTGCGAATTGAGGGGTCAATGAGCAGGCTCAAAGTTATGGGCGACGATGAACGCCGTTTCTTCTGGATATGGGCGCAGGCTAATAAACGCGAACGAGAATGGCTATATGTCCTGACCGCTCATTACAATGATTTCCACTATCTAATCCTTAGCGACAATAGATTCAAGACGGCTGTACTCCAGAATGCGGAAAGTATTTATAGCAATAATGAAAAGTATCGCGAGGATATTAAAGATTATCTATTGGCACTTGAAGCGCATGTTAAGGCCGTCGTGGATTGGATATGCGAAGCTCCGGAAGAATATCATGCCTACATTGAGAGATATCTCCCCTATGATAAACGCGACGGTGATATTCCACGGAAGGTACTTTATAGCATTGATCCGCATTGGCATGACGACAAAGATGATGAGAGGATTATCAAAGGCTTGGAAGAGGTCTGTGCAACGGTGCCTACCCTATATGATAAGATTACCCTTCGTATCTATATTTCGGTATGGTCTGCCGCCTATCGTGTTCTGGCTCGTATCAGAGGTGCAGAAAGCAATGAGCGGTATGCTCAGGAAATCCTCCAAAACGCCAAGACCATGAATGATATCGAATTGTTTATGAGATATAACAGTAAAGGGAGGAATATTGAGGGACTCGATCTGGATAGTGAGGAGGATTTCAAGAAATGGGATGGAGAAAACGGGGCTTACCACTGCATGGATGTGTCGTATGCTCGTATTCACCTCTCTCCTTGGAAAGAAAATGATAAGGAGCGATATCGTTTCCACCTGTATTTCGGAGTCTTCGGCTATTACAAAGAAGTCGCTGAAATTGCCATTGCATTGCACCAGCAAGGCATTACTCTTGTTGTCAACGAGATTGATACTCTCTTGAAAATCTTTCATCAAGAAGACTTGGTCGGATTCCGCTCTTATCCAAATAAATACATCAATCGGGACGGTGTGACGAACCAAATTTGGCTACCACGTATTGGCGATGTAACCAAGAATGTCTACTGGAAGGTTATCAAAAATACCAAATGGCACAAACAAAATGAACCGTGGCCCAATGACAAAGCGGATTCTATCATTTGATTACCCGGCTGCAAGAAGGGTTGCAGTCTGTGGGGACATCCACGGCGCTTTTGAGGAGATGGTTTTCAAGCTAAACGTTCAGTACGGTATGACGGACACCTTGCTCATCATCGCTGGAGACTGCGGTTTTGGCTTCGAGAAGCCTGGATACTATGAGCAAATTTTTACGAAAATTTCGCGTCGGCTGACCAAAGCGAACAACTGGATTGTAATGATCCGTGGCAATCACGACAATCCAGCGTATTTCCAAGAGCAGCGAATCCACCATGAGCGATTCCGTTGCATCCCGGACTACAGCATCGTTACGAGCTGTGGTCATACCGTTCTCTGCATCGGCGGAGCCATCAGCATTGACCGGATTTATCGCCTTGCGGTTGATTCACGGCCTCATTCCGCCCAGACAGCTTGTTACTGGGCGGATGAGATACCGTACCTTGACGAAGAGGCTTTAGCTGAAATAAACGACAAATACAAGGTCGATATCGTAGTGACCCACACCTCCCCATCCTTCTGTGAACTGTTCACGAAAGAGGGACTTATGGGTTGGGCCAAACGGGACGAGACTTTGATGGAGGATTGTGCGCAGGAAAGGGCAATCCTGGATCGTATCTTTAACTCTTTGTTCGAGGCAGGACATCCTCTCTCTCGTTGGTATTATGGTCACTTTCACCAGAGCTGGACTTCGACTATTTGCGGTATTCTTTTCTCAATGCTTGACATTATGGAGTTCAATGAAGTATTGAGGGAGTGACCCTCCCATGCCGGTCGAAAACGTAGTCAGAAAGCAGCGGTACTAGATTACGCCTTTTCCACTGGCACCTGGATGATGGTGAACCACTTGCCGGCGTCCGCCGTGCTCGATGGTTTAGCAATAGCCGGGTTCCGGGCATTCGCAGCCCAGACGGGCCATCTCAGGGCCGATTACCTCACAGCAGAGGCGGCCGAGATCTTCGAAAGAAGGGATGAAGGTACGATGGCTGGCCACGGTGATGGCCGGGAGCGATTCAAAATAAATGTCTTTATTTCTGAACCATATTTGAACCAAGGAAACCGTAACCGATTGATTATCAATCAGTATTATGGTCTTCGTCGGAAAGTGAGGGATCACCTTCAGAATCGTTTGCCGATACAGAGCTGAATGCTTTCTGCGGCCCTGAATCTGTGTGCTTTCAGGACAATTCCCAGGTATATGTCAGCCGCTTGCGGAAAGTAGTACTTGATGGTTACCATTTGGTACAAGATTTTGTTCGGTTCCAGTCCGTCGTTGTGGTGCAGATACCGTCCAACACCGACCATCAGCGACAAATCGCGGTAGCTGAGTTCGTGCAGGATGGAAATGCCGAATGAGACTGGATCGTACTTCTCGCCCCGGCCGTCGCTTTCCGCAATCTTGTCGTAGAAAGGCGTGACGAACAAGTCGAATCCCAGGCCGGAGGCGTGCGTGCGGCAATATTTGTAAAAAGCGTTGACCTCGAATGAATACTTGGGGTAACGGTCATTGACCCATGTGCCACTCTCTTCTATACTCTTCAAATACTTGGCTTCGTTGCTCATAATGCCACCTGACATCTGCACGGCAAAGTGGAAGCCGCTCTTGAATCCGTCGTCTTCCGGCTCGCTGGGCACGCCTTCTGTGTTGCGTGGAGATTTCATTCCGACACGCATTGCGATTTCGTATGAATTCAGGCCATAATTCGGGAAGGTGACGGCGCCGTTGGAATGATGGTTGAAAAAGAAACCAAGCCCCACGTCAAAGCGAGACGAAATGGCATACTGCGCCTGTACGCCTAATGAGATATGTGCGTTGACAGGCATCGAAATGAGCACATTCCAGGGATTTGTGACGGGATTATAACGCTTGTTAAACATGAATCCGAGACCGAATTCGCCGCTATACCCGAGACTGAAACCACCCACCGCGAACAACGGACGGTCAATATATCCGTAGAGGCTGTAAATGTTGCCCATACCCGGTCCGTTCGCAGCCTTCACGCCGGCAAGGCCGTCAAACTGAAAGCCGATACCCACCTCCGGGTGCTTGCAAATGAAGGCGTAAGGAGAAGAACTGTAATCCGCCCAGCCCAGCTTGACATCAAGGGTGAGGAATGCCGGGGCCACGTTTTCCCCGAAAAGGCCCGGATAAAATCGGCTGTCATACAGCGTCTTGCTGCGGCCCGCATACAACGAGAGATTCTGCGCAGCGACGCTTCCTACAGATCCTGCAAGAAGGAATGATAAACAGATAATATAATAATACTTCGCCCTCACTATTCGTGGTCCGCTATGTCTCTTTTGGGTTTATTTGGACTCTATATGCAGCACCAGGTATTCCGACCGGGTGCCGATACGGATTTTCGGGCCCCAGATGCCCAGGCCTGAACTCACATAATACTGCGTGTCACCGAGTTTGTAATGACCCCAGGACTTTTTGTATATGGCATCCGTCAGCCAACTCAAGGGCCACACCTGTCCCCGGTGCGTATGTCCGCTGAACTGGAAGTCAATTCCAGCCGCTTCAGCTTCTTCCAGATGATAGGGCTGATGGTCCAGCAGGATACTGAAACCCTGCAGGGAATCTGCCAGTTCCGCCAGCGGTTTCCGCCCGGCATTACTCCTGTCATCCCGGCCGATAATGGATATTCCTGCCAGTTGAACCACGGAATCCCGCAGCAAGCCGATGCCTGCATCTTTCAGGAATTGTTCCGCATCTTCCTCGCCGCCGATATACTCGTGGTTGCCCAACACCGTGAAAGCTGGAGCCGTCAGTCGGTGAAATGCCTCGTCGTAGTTCCCTTCCACCAGGGGTCGGAGCTGGATGTCTATGATATCGCCGCCGAATAGCACGATGTCCGGATGTTCGGCGTTGATCAGGTCGATCCATCGGCCCAGTTCGGCCTTTCGGTTGCTGTAGCCGACATGGAGGTCGCTGGCGAGGACGATCGTCAGGGGCTTCTCCAGCGGCTTTTCGGTCCGAATCGTCAACTCTCCCCGGTATTTGTGCCGATAGTGGATGCCGCCGACCGTGAGTACGACGGCAATCACGCCCAGTATGCATGCCATTGCAATGCCATTGCCGATAAGCCAGTTTTTGGGGATGATCCGGACTAGGACCCCGATATCGGCCAGGATGAAAACAATCAGCAGATACAGGAACGCAATCATCCAGGGATGCCCCACTTCGTAGAATGCGGTGATGGTGGAAATGGAGGCCCTGTCCCGAAGCAGCATACTGGAAAAGGCCGCTGCCATCCAAAAAAGAAACAACCCGGTGACCAGAAGTTTGGGCGCCCAGCCCCCAGGCGTAATGCGCCAAAGGTGCCATGTTACATATAGCACTCCGAGCAGACCCGCAGCCAGAATGATGATGATTCCCGTTCTCATTGCCGTTGAATTATCCGACTGTAAAGGTACGGCGAATAATCCAATTTCCCAGTGACGGTAACGTCCCATTTTGTGGACCTTTACTATCAAATTCGGCCTTTTTTATCGGTAACCTGCCAATTATTGGGACGTTACCGACACTCAAACAAAAAATACCTAAATCAGGAATCTGGTTTGGAAATGTCGTAAAGAATTTATAAATTTGTAAGAAACAACATTTTACCAAGACTTCATGGCTTTCTCCATCAAGTTGAAACGTTGTCAAAAGGTGCTTCTGCTGTGCCTGGCGGGCGCTTTCGTGGGCGGCGGATGCCTCTTCCTCTACTTGATGCGTTTCCAAACGTATCTGGTGGGAGACGATCCGTCTGCCTGCGTGAATTGCCATATCATGCAGCCCTATTACGCGACCTGGAACCACTCTTCTCATGGCCGCGGTGAAGGAGCTGTCGCCACTTGCAATGATTGCCATGTTCCGCATGAGAACGTAGCGCGCAAATACGCATTCAAGGGCCTGGACGGCATGAAGCACACGGCTGCCTTCCTGACTTTCAGTGAGCCGCAGGTTCCTGCCGCCAAAGACCCCAGCGCACAGGTGATCATGAACAACTGCATCCGCTGCCACACGGAGCTCACCACGGAAATGGTCAAGCTGGGCAAGATGGATTTCAAGATGACACAGGACGGCGAGGGGAAAGCCTGTTGGGACTGCCACCGGGACGTTCCGCACGGCGGCAAGAACAGCCTCTCAGCCACGCCCGACGCCAAGGTTCCCTTCCCCGATTCTCCAGTGCCGGAGTGGCTCCAGAAGGCCATCGGCCATCATTCTCCCCACGGACATCTTCACGGAAAATAAAAATATATCGATATGAGCGAAAAGAAACTGAAACCCATTCATGGCTGGCTGATTTTCGGCGGCTGCATGGTCCTCGTCTTCCTCCTGGGCCTGCTGGTTTCCTCCCTGATGGAGCGCCGGGCCGAGGTGGCAAGCATCTTCAACAACCGCAAGAACCCCCTGCATGGCATCGTAGCCCAAAACCAGCAGTTCAAGAGCGACTTTCCGCGCGAGTATGAGACCTGGAAGGCCACCGAGGAGACGGATTTCCGTTCCAAGTACATGTCATCGGACATCCAGGACGTCCTGGAGGAACGCCCCAACATGGTGGTACTCTGGGCCGGATATGCGTTCTCGTGGGACTACAACAGCCCCCGCGGACACTTCCATGCGCTGGAAGACCATCGTGAAATCTTACGCACCGGCTCCCCTACCACACTGTACGACGGCTCCAACCAACCCGGCACCTGCTGGACCTGCAAAGGCCCGGATGTGCCGCGCCTGATGGAGGAAGTCGGCCCAGCCGAATTTTACAAGGCCAACTGGGCCAAGTGGGGTGCCGACGTGGTGAACCCCATCGGCTGCAGCGACTGCCACGACAGCGAAACGATGGACCTTCACATATCCCGCCCCGCCCTCCGCGAAGCCTTCGCCAGCATGGGCAAGGACGTGGACAAGGCCACGCACAACGAGATGCGTTCGCTGGTATGCGCCCAGTGCCACGTCGAGTATTATTTCCACGACTATCCCGAGACGCCCGAAAAGGACCAGTACCTCACATTCCCCTGGAAATACGGCCTCATGCTGGAAGATGCCGAGAAGTATTACGACGAGATGGGCTACGCCGACTACATCCACAAACTGTCCAAAGCCCCCATCCTCAAGGCCCAGCATCCCGGCTATGAAACCTCGCTGCAGGGTATCCACGGCCAGCGGGGCGTTACCTGTGCTGACTGCCACATGCCTTATGTGGCCGACGGCGGTGTGAAATATTCCGACCATCACATCCAGAGCCCGCTCGCGAAGATGGACCGTACCTGCCTGGTGTGCCATCGCGAAAGCGAGGAGACGCTGCGCAAGAACGTAGAAGAGCGTCAGGAAAAGTGCCTGGAGGTACGCGGCCGTCTGGAAGACCTGTTGGCCAAGGCTCACATCGAGGCCAAGTTCGCCTGGGACAAGGGTGCGACGGAAGCCGAGATGAAGGACGCCTTGCAGGATATCCGCAAGAGCCAGTGGCGCTGGGATTACGCCGTGGCATCCCACGGCGCTTCCTTCCACGCGCCGCAGGAGGTGCTTCGCCTGATGGGCGACGGCATCGACTATGCCGGACAGGCCCGCCTGAAGATTGCGAAGGTGCTGGCCAAACATGGCTTCACCGGCGAGGTGCCGATGCCCGACATCTCCACCAAGGCCAAGGCACAGGCCTACATCGGCCTGGACATGAAGGGCATGGAGGCCAAGAAGAAAGCCTTTATGGATAACATCGTTCCCCAATGGCTGTCCATTGCCAAGGAGAACGGCAAACTGCTGGACTATTAAGGTCATGTGGGTGAAACCCTGGAACATGAAGGAGGGCTTCCTCATCGGAGGAGGCCTTCTTTTTACAGGCGTACTGCTGCAGGTAGTATTGGGGCCTATCGACTGGGACTTGCTGGCGTGGCCTGTGAATCTGGTCCTGCTGGTCCTGCTGCTGGTGGCTGTCGGCACCCTGTATGCATTGCGCCGGAAGGCGTATGCCGTCGGATGGATGATGCACGCGGGCGCAGCAGTCCCCTGCCTCGTATATGCTGCGTCGTTGACCATCCTGATGGGCCTGCTGCCGCAGGTGTGCGTGGGCGGCATCCCGTGGCTGAGCCAGATGCTGCGTTTCTGGCCTTTCGTCCTGATCTGGACCTGGATGATGCTCATCTCGGCCCTGACGGCGCTGAATCATCTGCTGCGCTGGAAAGTGCGCGAAATTCCGTTCCTCTTGAATCATCTGGGGGTTGTCGTGGCCATCGTCGCCGCTACGCTGGGCAATGCCGATATCCAGCGTCTCCAACTCACAGCCTTTACCGGCGAGCCCGAGTGGCGGGCGGCGGATGAGACCGGTATGGTGCACGAACCCGGTCTGGCCATCGAGTTGCACAAGTTCACGCTGGAGGAATATGATGACGGCACGCCCCGGCGCTTCGCTTCAGATATCACCGTCTATACCGAGGATGGCCAGAACGTCCGCGGAACGGTGGAAGTAAACAAGCCCCTGAAGGTGAACGGCTGGAAGATCTACCAATATGGCTATGATGTCAGATACGGCGCGGAAAGCCCCTACAGCGTATTCCAGCTGGTCCGTGACCCTTGGATCGCCTGGGTGTACCTGGGCATCTTCATGATGATCGCAGGCGCCCTGTGCCTGATGCTGTTCATGGCCCCTAAACCCGTGAAATCATGAGTTGGGATTCGTTTTTCTGGTATGCGCTCTCTGCGGTGCTTCTGTGGGCCGCCGGCGCCTTTTTTGCCTGGAAGGAGAAGAAGATGGGAGCTTATTTCTGTACGCTGGCCGGCATCGCCGTCTTCTTTGCCTTTATTCTGGGGATGTGGATTTCGCTGGAGCGGCCGCCGCTGCGCACGATGGGTGAAACCCGGCTCTGGTATTCTTTCTTCCTGCCTGTTGCCGGCATTATTGTCTACAGCCGCTGGCGCTACAAATGGATTCTGAGCTTCTCCACGCTTCTCTCCTTCGTATTTATATGCGTAAACCTCTTTAAGCCCGAAATACACACCAAGAGCCTGATGCCGGCACTGCAAAGTCCCTGGTTCGCTCCGCATGTAATCGTGTACATGTTCTCATACGCACTGTTGGGCGCGGCCACGGTCATGGCGGTCTATATGCTCATCCGGAAGGAAAAGACCACGGAGAGAGAGGTCAACCTCACGGACAATCTGGTATACGTAGGGCTGGCTTTCCTGACCTTCGGGATGCTTTTCGGCGCCCTGTGGGCCAAAGAGGCCTGGGGAACCTACTGGGCCTGGGATCCCAAGGAGACCTGGGCCGCCGCTACCTGGCTCTGCTACCTGGTGTATGTGCATCTGCGTAAAGCAAAGCCCGCCGAATGGCGGGCTGCCTGTGTGTTACTGCTGGTCTGTTTTGTCTGCCTGCAGATCTGCTGGTGGGGCATCAACTACCTGCCTTCCGCCCAGGGACTTTCCATTCACACCTACAATGTGAAGTAGAATGTCGCTCTGCTGATTACCGGCGGGATTTCTTGTGGCGGCGCTTCTTGCTGCGGGAATTGAGGATTACTGCCGCGATGAGGGCCAGGAAAGCGAGAGCGATCACCACGTAGGTCAGGACGCTGGCGTTGTCGCCTTTCACAC
>Ga0310690_10011208_pt1 | contig 11083 bp, 10 predicted proteins | sample AusTroGonzalo_MG_2_FD_207661 | JGI IMG/M metagenome (GOLD analysis project Ga0310690, IMG submission 207661) | Bovine rumen microbial communities from tropical cattle in Woodstock, Queensland, Australia - Gonzalo_04 (v2) (version 2) | ecosystem: Host-associated > Mammals > Digestive system >...
TGGAGGAGGTGCCGCAGAACGAGAACACGCCTTTCCATCCCTACAGCCCTTATGCTGTGGCCAAGCTCTACGGCTTCTGGATTGTGAAGGAATACCGCGAGGCGTACAATATGTTCTGCTGCTCTGGTATCCTGTTTAACCACGAGAGTGAGCGCAGGGGTGAGACTTTCGTTACGCGCAAGATCACGCTGGCAGCGGCACGCATCAGCCAGGGCTTGCAGGATTGCCTCTATCTTGGCAACATGGACTCGCTGCGCGACTGGGGCTACGCCAAAGATTACGTAGAGTGTATGTGGCTCATCCTCCAGAACGACACACCAGAAGATTTTGTGATTGCCACAGGAGTTCAGCACTCAGTACGTGAGTTCACGCAGTTGGCGTTCAAGCACGCCGGAATTGAGCTGAAATTCGAAGGCGAGGGTATCAATGAAAAGGGTATCGTGGTAAGAGGCCCTGAAAAGCTGATTGGTAAGACTGTTGTGGCTGTTTCGGAGGACTTCTACCGCCCGACGGATGTTGTGAACCTCTGGGGCGACCCGACCAAGGCCAAGGCCAAGCTGGGTTGGAATCCCGCTAAGACCTCGTTCGAGCAGCTGGTGAAGCTGATGGTGGAACACGACATCGCCAAAGTTGCCGCCGAAGGCGCAGCCGCAAAGGTGAGGACGAATCTCGCAGAATATTTGGAGAAAGGAATTGTAAAGTAATGGCACTGGATAAGAGTTCAAAGATATATGTAGCTGGACACAATGGTTTAGTGGGCTCAGCTATTTGGAATAACCTCCTTCAACGTGGCTATACCAACCTTGTGGGACGTAGCCACAAGGAGCTGGACTTGACCGACCAGTATGCGGTGAAGAAGTTCTTCGACGAGGAGCATCCTGACGCAGTGGTGCTGGCAGCGGCCTTCGTGGGCGGCATTATGGCCAACATGCTTTACAGGGCCGACTTCATCATGATGAACATGAAGATTCAGTGCAACGTCATCAGCGAGGCATACGCTCATGGGGTAAAGAAGTTGCTGTTCTTGGGAAGTACTTGTATTTATCCTAAGAACGCTCCGCAGCCGATGAAGGAGGACTGCCTCTTGACTTCGCCGTTGGAATACACCAATGAGGAATATGCTATCGCCAAGATTGCCGGCCTGAAGATGTGCGAGAGCTACAATTTGCAGTACGGCACTAACTACATTGCTGTGATGCCCACCAACCTCTACGGCCCTAACGACAACTTCCACCTGGAGAACAGCCACGTGATGCCCGCAATGATGCGTAAGGTGTATCTGGCCAAACTGATACATGACGGAGACTGGCCGCTGATTAGGAGGGACCTTTCGATTCGTCCCGTGGGAGCCAACCTGAAGGAGAATGGTGAGCAGGTTCGATACGTGATTGACGGCAACAGCGAAGAGTCCTTGATTCGCAAGATACTGGCCTGGTACGGCATAGAGGACAACAAGGTGACCCTGTGGGGCACCGGCAAGCCGCTTCGCGAGTTCCTGTGGAGTGAGGACATGGCTGATGCCTCAGTGCATGTGCTACTGAATGTGGACTTCAAGGATATTATCGGCATTGAGAAATACTCGTCGGTACACTATGGAGTGGCTGCCGACGGTGTGGTTGACAGGAATCACAGCACCGGTCGTGGCGGTTACATCCCCTCGCTGGGCGAGATCCGCAACTGCCATATAAACGTGGGTACCGGCAAGGAGCTGACCATCCGTGAGCTTTCGGAGCTAGTTGTGAAGTCAGTAGGATTTGAAGGTACGGTAGAGTTTGATGCCTCTAAGCCCGATGGCACTATGCGCAAGCTCATTGATGTTTCCAAGTTGCACAGCCTTGGTTGGACACACAAAGTGGAAATCGAGGATGGTGTACTGAAGTTGTTCGAGTGGTATACAGAAAGCTTGAATAAAATCTAAATGATAAGGATTGAGTGATGATGATTCTAGATAATGGCATATTGTATGTTGAGATTTCTGAGAAAGGTGCGGAGATGGTCAGTGTTTTGAAACAAGGCCGTCAGATACTCTGGAATGCGAATCTGGACTTCTGGAATCGTCATGCGCCCATACTTTTCCCAATTGTGGGTAAGTTGCGCGACGACAAGTGCCGTTTTGGAGATAGAGAGTACTCTATAAAACAGCATGGTTTTGCCCGAGACAGTCGCTTTGTCCCCACCGCTAATAGGGGAGAGCTGAAACTGGCCGAGAAGCCTTCGTGCGAGGTCTATCCGTTCGACTTTGATTTGACAGTCCGTTACGAATTGGATGGCAATCAAATCAAGGTGATTTGGACCGTGATAAACAAAGATGATGAAACGATGTGGTTTCAGATAGGTGGTCATCCGGGATTCATGCTTCCAGCGTATGATGAAAAGGATACGATACATGGCTATTTCAGGCTTTATGATGCTGAAGGAAAGCTGACCCGTCCATTGCTTTTGTCGATATTGGAAAACGGTCTTCGAGTTCCTATATCAACGCCTAAAACCATGTTGACAGAGGAATTGCCTATTACAAATGGAACGTTTGCCCAAGGTGCGCTTTTGATGGAAGAACATCAAGTGACTGCTGTAGAGCTTCTTGACAAGGCCCATCAGCTGGTGCTTAGAGTGGATTGCCCACAAGCGGAGGCATTTGGCCTTTGGGCTCCCTACAAAAATGGCTGTCCTTTCGTCTGCATCGAGCCTTGGTGCGGTATTGCGGATACACATGACTTTATCGGTGACTTCTCCGAAAGGAAATATGTTCATGGTCTTGCCCCCCAGCAAACATACGAATTCAAGTATTCAATAACTATAAACTAATAGATTAAATGCGCAACAATCATATTGTTATTATGGCTGGTGGCGTGGGAAGCCGCTTTTGGCCGCTTAGCACACCCGAATACCCTAAGCAGTTTATCGACGTTTTGGGTTGTGGACGTACCCTTATCCAGTTGACTGTTGACCGATTCAAGGGCATCTGTCCGATGCAGAACTTCTGGGTGGTGACAAATGCTGCATACGTTGAGATTGTGAAGCAGCAGTTGCCCGACATTCCTGTTTCGCACATCCTGGCTGAACCTGCGGCACGCAACACCGCCCCTTGCATTGCTTGGGCTTGTTGGAGTATCCGTCAGGAAGACCCGACAGCCAATGTTGTGGTGACACCCGCTGATGCGGTAGTGATGAACCCCGAGGAGTTTCGCAGGGTGATTGGTAATGCGCTGGCGTTTACAGACAGCCACAATGCCATTGTGACCATCGGCATTAAGCCTTCGAGACCAGAGACAGGCTATGGCTACGTTGAAGCCACAGCTGCGGTGGATGGCGAAGTGTGCGGTGTGAAGGCCTTTAAGGAGAAACCCGACCATGAGACGGCCTTGCGTTATGTGGAGGCGGGCAACTACCTTTGGAATGCCGGGATATTTGTTTGGAATATCGACACTATCACGGCCTGTATCACAAAATACAAGCCTGGAATTGCCGATGATATGGACAAAATTGCCGCTACAGGTGATGTGCAGAACATCTTCCCTCAGTGCGAGAAGATCTCCATCGACTTTGCTGTGATGGAACCTGCTGCTGCTGACGGATTGGTATACACCCATCCGGCGGACTTTGGTTGGAGTGACTTGGGCAACTGGGCCTCGCTGCACGACAAGTTACAGAAAGACACTTTTGGCAACGGCGCAGTGGGCAACATCAAACTTTATGAGTGCAGCAACTGTGTTGTTCATGCGGAGGATGCCAAGAAGGTGGTTCTTCAGGGCTTGGACGGCTACATTGTCAGCGAAAAGAACGGCCAGATACTCGTCTGCAAACGGAGTGAGGAACAGAGGATTCGGGAGTTCTCGGCGGAATAATAGTTACTTGTTTTTGGGTGAGTATGACGTTAGCGGGTATTTTTAAGGGAGTTTGGCAATTTTGCAGTTATTTGTTTTGGCCAAGGTGGTGATAGTGTTCAGTGATTGTAATGAAATAATGGTTTAGTAATTATATCGAAGTAAAAGATTGTGATTTATACAGCACCAGATAGAAGCCTGTTACCCACTATTTCGCAAGTATTAGAGATGGTGAAGGACATCATGAGCAAGATGCCCATAAGGCATCGTATGCCTTACGATGAGTGTATTGACGGGGATGATATTTTTCTGCTGAACCGAACCGCAATGGGTTATTTCACTCTTAAACCCAATATCACCCAACAACCTTGCCTGTTTTATGGTGATAATGATTTCCATCAATTATTGCAACCCCAATGGAACTATTTAAGCAGAGAGGAATATTTGATTGAAAACGTGCTCCGGGAGGAGTTCGAATTGACAATGGAGTCCCATCCTCTTTATCGTCTTTTTTTACAGGGTATTCCTACCAGGAAACTACCTGTACGAATAAATAATCCTTTTGGAAATGCTTTGGCATACGGTTTCAGAACACCAATGATACCTCTTACATCGTCTTTGGACGTGGCGGCATTTTTTGCCACTCATAGCCGTGATAATCGGACGGGAGAATGGAGTGCTATTCAGGAACACGACAGCAATGGTAATATAAATGTTGGGGTTTTGTATCTGATGGAGTTGGCAGTTCCTTTCCCAGCGATGCCTGGTTTATCGTGCATAGGTATGCAGGCATTTGAGCGACCGGGACTGCAACGGATGTATGCTCTCAATGTTGAGCAAGGGAGAAATTTCAACGAACATAGGTTTGTGTATGGCTTCCAATTCAGGCAGAATCCCGTTGAGGTGAGAAATATTGAAGAAGTATTCGGGCAAGGTGAAAAGTTGACTCCTGATGAGTTGATTGCTGATAAAGCGAAAGACATTATTATTAATCGTCGTGTTTCTGACAAGGCTTTTGTCAGAAACTGTAAGAATAATCCTCGTGAAGACCCCAAAATAAACAGAAAAAGATTGGAGAATGCAGGGGTAAGGATAGTTCAGAATGATATCCACTTGTTTACAGAAAAGGAGTTAAGTGAGCATTTCTATCCTATAGCTGAAGCAAAATGGGAGGAAATGTTCAGCCATGTTAGAGCCATTCATCCGGGCTTTGGCGTGTTGCTTGACGATATACGCAGGTTCCCCAATACGGATAAAGGCAGACTGTTTTTTAGAAAATGATGACTGTAGTAAGGCAAATTTGGAGGTTTGTGAAATGGCCAGTCATCGTGGCTGTCATTGTTTGGCTGTTTGTAGAGTGGTTTGTGCCCTTTGCCAAATGGTTGTTTGTGGACAAGACGATGGAAGTGTACAGCGAAGTAGAAGACAAGTACTCCTCTGATGGCGAACCTTCAGTGACATATCAAGGCTTTATCATTGACACTATAATACAGCAATCAAATACAAAGAAAGGTAAGGTTGATACAATGGTTCACCGCCAAAGTATCGTGATGGAACCGCACCATGACAATAAAACAGACGGAAAGCCAAAGATAGGCGATGTCGGTACTTTTGGCGACGGTGCTGGTATGCTGAATGCCTTTTTCTCATTTCTGGCGTTTGTGGCTGTTTTGGTGACTATCTATTTGCAGAGCAGGAAAGATGACAATGACAAACGCAATGGGGCACGGGTGCAGTTTGAGCAGGAGTTTTTTGCCATGGTTGGAATGTTGGAGGATATTGTTTCCCACCTGCGGTTCACAGACACAGAAATTGGAAAGACTGCTGCTATTCCGGACGAAGTGGCAAAGAATTATGGATATCAGTCTGATGTAAATGGAACTACCTCAACTAATACAAATCAACAAACGGTTATAGAAGGGCGTGACGTTTTTAGGTATATATACGAAGGAAGAGGCGATTTGAGCCTGCTGAGCTATGTGAATAAAGAAGATGGCTCGTACCAGTCAGAAGAGGCGCAGAACATGTGCTTTGATGGCACACTGGATCATTATTTCCGTTATCTGTACCGGATATTGAAACACATTGACGAAAGTGAGTTGCTAAAAATGCTTGATAAGCCAGATGTTGAGCGTGTGAAATATGCTCATCTGTTAAGAGCTCAATTGTCGAACTATGAATTGCTGATGTGGTTTTACAATGGTTTGTTGGGTGAAAACACTGGCACCATCAAAAAACTGATTGAGCGTTATGCAATGTTTAACAATCTGAGGGCATGGAAACTTGGTAAACATCAGTGCGAGTATTATCAGGAGATTTTAGAAGAAGAGCTGTTAGAAGACCCTGAAGGTTATGATGAAAAAACAAAGTATAGTGTTAGGGCTTTCTGGGACGAGAAGAAATTGAAAGAGTTGAGAAAAAGAGCGAAACAGAAAAAGAGAACGTCATCAGAGGATTCAGGCTTCTTTAGTTGGGTGAAAAATGTCGTGACTAAAAAACAGAAGGATAGTGATATAGCTCCGCAACAAACACCATCGATATCCACAATTGAACCAGTAGATGGAGGTGTTGGTAAACAAAAAGATCCAAAACCGAAGAAAGACGCGAACGCTGAAAAACCGAAAACAAAAGAAGACAAACGAAACAAGAAATCAGCGAGAGAAGAAAACAGAACTAAATCTAATAGGAAGAAAATAAGGGATTTGATAGAACGATATGGTGGGGGTAAAAAGAAAAATAACGGATAACAAGTGTTGTTTTTAAGGTTATTGAGGTTGTTTATGGCTGAAGCCAAGAAAACAGAAAGTTACGTTCGGCATGACATGTCGAAATGGGTGATACATTTTGTCCACGACCGCAAGGAGGAAGACGATATGTATGCTTTGAGGGAAATCAGTAAGATTGAAGAACCCGATGCGGATTTCAGAATCCCTACAAATTTCGACAAGAATGGTAATCCGCAAGATTTGACATTGGAATATACGGATAATGAATGGCCTATTACCTCGGATGCTACGGGTTTTGAAATACTACAGAAAATAATCCATGATGGTTATATTCGTAGTGGATGGTCGTTTAGAGACAATACTCCTACGGTCTATGGGCCTTATTCCGCCGTTTGTTTTACTGAAATGCCTTTATATGGGCTAATTGAATATGCACGAAATCGAGGTGCGAGGTCTGGTTATGTGGGAGAATATGGTATAGCTTTTTTGCGCAATGAACTATTTGATGCAGGTGCAAGACAAGTAATATATGGTCTTTCAACAGAATTTAAGGAGGCGGATAACGTTGCTGACGCTTATTACAATCAAGGGATGAGGTGCTTGTCGGAAAGTTGTGGAATAGGACTGGAAGAACAGTATAGGTATGTGAGTACAAATTTGGGAAAAGGGAAAAGAGTTGATTGGACACATGAAAGGGAATGGCGTTGGCCTTTCAGAGGTGGTAACGAGGGCGTTGCAGGTATGCCTTTCTTGTTGTCAAAAGGTTGGGGGTATCAATTTTCTCAACTTGTTGTCATTGTCAGTAAAGATGCGGAACAACTTGAAATACTTGACCAACTAAAGAACATGTATGACTCAAAATCCAGAAACTGTGGATTCGATTATAATATTTCGCTGATTCCGGCAATTAGAGTGCTTTCCCTTGAAACTCTGGCAAAAGCTAAAGTTGATATGAGAAATGTAAGAATAGAGGATGTTCCTACATTGCAAGCTGCGGTTAGAACAAATATATCGGTGAGCAATGCTGTTCGCACAAATGTTGCAGAAGCCGTTAAAGAGGCTGAAAAAGTGCATGATGATGCAGTGGAACGTTATCTTCAGGAAAATCCAGACTATATAACACCCAAATATAATTGGGGCTCAGCAGGAGTTTATACTTGGGGCAACACGGAGGTAACACAGGCCTTAATTGATGCTGATATTGCAAGCACCTACGCTGATGGGAAATACATGTTTCATGTTGGTAAAAGGATATCTGACGATATGGATTTGGAGATAATTGGTGCAAGAGCAGCGGCAACATATTTGAAAAAACAACTTGGACAACCGTTTGAGGTGTATGAAATGCCAGATTAAGGATGTATGGAATAAGATGAAACGGTCATTAAGCGATATTACCCCAGTGCCATCTTCTCACAAAGTCGGCATGAAGCGAGTGCTGCTGGCCGTCGAGGAAAGCGGCTGCGCAATAACGCAGATTGCTGTTACAGAATTGAAGGCAGGTGAGGTGGCAGAAACGCATGTGCATGAGGATATGATGGAGGGGTTTTATGTGATGAACGGAAGCCTCGACATAAAGCTTGACGGGGAGACGTTGCATTGCGTAAAAGATGATTTTGTTTGGGTAGAATGTGGAACAAGGCATGAACTGAGGGCGGTGACGGATGTTCGTATTATGACGATAGGTTGTTTGGCTTAATAACTTAGTTGCTTAGTAGCTTAATAGATTCAAAGTTCAAGGATAAAATTAAAGTGTAATCAAATTCAAAATAGAGATATGTTCAATTTAGACAAGTTTATAGCTGACAGCGTGACGTTCCGTCCTGCCAGCATGTTTGAGCCCGATATAAAGGCGAATGCTGAAACTTTAACTCGTGAGATCAAAGGAAAGAAGGTATGCGTGATTGGTGGAGCTGGCAGCATTGGCTCCAGCTTCATCAAGGCCGTGTTGCGCTTTGAGCCTAAGAGCGTGGTGGTGGTTGACCTGAATGAGAACGGGTTGGCGGAGCTGGTGCGCGACGTGCGCTCGACCAACGGACTTTATGTGCCGGACGAGTTCCGCTGCTATACGCTGAACTTCGCTGACCCCATCTTTGAGCGCATCTTCCGCGAGGAGAAGGGATTTGATATTGTGGCCAATTTCTCTGCCCATAAGCATGTACGCTCGGAGAAGGACAGGTATTCGGTGCAGGCCCTGATTGAGAACAACGACATCAAGGCCAAGAAGCTGATGGATTTGCTGACGGTCTATCCTCCGAAGCACTTCTTCTGCGTATCGACCGACAAGGCGGCAAATCCTGTGAATATCATGGGTGCCTCGAAGCGCATTATGGAAGACCTGGTAATGGCGTACAACAAATACTTCAAGGTGACTACTGCCCGCTTTGCGAATGTGGCGTTCAGTAATGGCTCTTTGCCTGATGGCTGGATTCATCGTTTGCAGAAGAAGCAGCCGCTGGCGGCACCAAGCGACGTGAAACGTTACTTCGTTTCGCCTGAGGAGTCTGGCCAGATTTGTATGTTGGCTTGTATTCTGGGCAATGGCGGAGAAGTGTTCTTCCCGAAATTGGGTGAAGACCAGATGTTGACGTTCTCTTCGATATGCGACAAGTTCGTGAAAGCTGAAGGCTTTGACAAGAAGGAATGTGTCTCGGATGCTGAGGCAAAGAAATATGCCAGTGAAATGAGCTATGAGGGTACGACTTATCCTGTTGTTTACTTCAAATCAGATACTACGGGTGAGAAGGCTTACGAGGAGTTCTACATCCCGGGCGAGCGCATCAACATGAACCGCTTTATGGCATTGGGTGTTGTGGAAGAGACTACCCGCAGGCCTATGCCGGAGGTGAACGCCTTCTTCGAGAAACTGGAAGGACTGTTTGCCAAAGAGGACTTCACCAAGGCTCAGGTTGTGGAAGCCATCAAGGAGTTTATCCCGAACTTCGAGCACGAAGAGAAGGGGAAGAATCTGGATCAGAAGATGTAAGGTTGGTTTGTTAAGCACAATGATTATCGACAGTAAACTACTTGATGAAGTATCAACTCAAGCCAAAGCTTCTTCTCGGCTGCGGATGAACTATAATTTTCATCAATCATTGGATGAACTATGCCAACGTATGCTCAATGCTGTGGAGCCAGGTACGGTTGTCCCCATCCATCGGCACCCAGATAAGGACGAATCATTTGTTATCCTTCGAGGTAAAGTGCGTGTGACCACCCATAACGATGATGGATCTATTATGGAAGATGTGGTACTCTGTCAGGAAGACGGCATCTATGGTGTGGATATTCCCAAGAATGTGTGGCATAAGCTTGAAAGTCTTGAAGAGAATTCCGTAATTTTTGAGTGTAAAGAAGGTCCCTTCATACCGCATGAGGAGGAAGGCGTGTTACGCCTTCAACGCTAACGAATACCCCGAAGGGGAACCGAGCACAGCAGAAAAAAAGTATAATCTGGCGAGGAACCATAACGCTAACTATTTTTGAACACGAATAGCACGAATCTGGCGAATGTTTTGATGATAAGTTGATATTTCTTAAAGCACTTCTGAAAGCTTGTTTTCAAGATGCTTTCAAAAAATCTCAACCTTTGCCCGCGAGCAAAGCAATCCACCTGGATTGTCATCAAATAACAATTTTCAGATTTCCCAGCTCTTGAAAAAAGAATATTCAATTCGAAATAATGGAAATGAAAAATGAAGAGTGAAGAATGAAAAGTTGAAATAAATAGTAAAAGGGATTTGTTTTTTTGCTCTTTTGTGTTTGTACCACAATGGGGCCGCTCAAAAAGCGGAATCACAGAATTGCGGATATAAGAAACAACGGGAAATGAATATAAATCCATTTGGACCATATTACGATGGGGCATTAAGGACGGCTCTTACCTCATGCTTCATTAACGGAAAGATTTCTGAACAGCAGATTGACGATGCAAAAGAATTAATCTCAAAGTTCAGAGAGGCTGAGATTGACCATTTGGCAATTCCTGAATCAGAGAAAGAAGAGATGAAGAGCCAATGGAAACAATGGCTGGACGCCACAACTCATGGAATTAAGGATGAGTTGAGAGCAGAAGGGAAGTTGATTTGAGGTTAATGTTTTAATGATACAAGATTAGCAGTATGAAGTTCTCAGAGAGATATGGCTATGTGAAGCCTGTTGAGGTTTTGAAGCGTGGTTTCCTTGATGCTGAAGGAATAATAGCTCTTTGTAATTGTTATGACCATTTGGCTATGTGGTTTAATCATTACGATGTGAATATAGGATGGCATCAATATGATGAATCATATACTGAATTGGAAGAGACAATTTGGTGCACTTTTATGAATCAACGACGGAATGACTTCTATGCTCATAATAGCCACAAGATTGCAGCAACTGAATATCTTCAATCAGGACAAAATGAATGGTATACAAAGTTTGACCTCATAGAATTCACTTTACGAGTTTTACGAAACAAGACACCTCGGGGTGATAGAAGTTATATGGCAGTAGTTGACAGTTTCGTGAAAATATTGAATTCTACATTTAAGC
>Ga0310690_10011209_pt1 | contig 11083 bp, 9 predicted proteins | sample AusTroGonzalo_MG_2_FD_207661 | JGI IMG/M metagenome (GOLD analysis project Ga0310690, IMG submission 207661) | Bovine rumen microbial communities from tropical cattle in Woodstock, Queensland, Australia - Gonzalo_04 (v2) (version 2) | ecosystem: Host-associated > Mammals > Digestive system >...
ATTCTATTTTTTATTGAGACGGCATTTGATATTAACCGTCCATGATCCATTACCTCACTTCGATAATAATTATAGAATGGATAAATATAACCGTCTTGTAGCATTTAAATATATAAGGAATTTTATTTTGCTAAATGAAGCTCAAAGGAGTACTTTTATTGATTATTATCATTTGACAAATAAGAATATTTCCATTTTTAGTAGTAGTTTAAGCTCATACACTTATCTTAATATTTATACATCCAAGAGGCCGGCATATGTAAAACATCCGTATATTCTTTTCTTTGGCAATATAACACCGTATAAAGGAGTTGAATATCTTTTGCAGGCAATGGATATTGTACATGAAACATATCCAACGGTGAATCTTATCATAGCTGGCGGTGGAAAGTTTTATTTTGATATATCTGATTATTTAGCAAAGTCTTATCTTACAATACAGAATCGTTTTATTCCAGATGATGAATTATCATATCTTATTAAAAACTGTTTATTCACTGTGGTTCCATATGTCGAAGCGACACAAAGCGGCGTTGTAATGTCATCTTACGCGTTTTTTAAGCCATGTGTTGCCACAAATGTTGGTGGGCTACCTGAGATGGTTATAGATAATAAGTATGGTATTGTGGTAGAAAAGTCTAGTAGTAGAGCTTTAGCTTCTGCTATTTCGGAATTGTATGGTAATAACCAAAAATTGACTTTTTATTCTGAGAAAATTAAAGAAGATTACTTTGGGGGAGAAAAGTCATGGGATCGGATTAGTGACAATTTAAAAATGATATATAATCAAATTTGATGCGGATGAAAGTGTTAATGATAGGGCAGCTACCAGTTGAAGCCGGCGGCACATATACAAATGGTGTTTGTAATGTTGTTTATGAATTAAGCAAATGTGCCCCTAAAGATATAGAACTTGTAGTATATGCCACGAATATGAAAGAAAAAAAGGCTTACAGTACTAATAATTGTCTTTATAGGGGTACGAAACTTAGGCCTTTCATGCTATTATTACATATATTTTCACATCCCTTAATGAGTTTAAGAGAGTGGCGATACAGTATTAAATATTGCAGGATGTCCCCTTTTAGATTAGAGTGTTATCGTGATAATATCGAACGACTTATTATAGAAGAGACCCCAGATATTATACATTGTATGAACCTTATGCAGATGCATTCTACTCATTACGCCAATGCTAGATACGGGATTCCGATTATATTAACATTGCATGGGTGTGATACTTCAAAAGATGGTTTAGATGCTGCGGTTATTCATATGTCCGATTATGTAACAGGCTTAACCCCAAGGACTCTGAAAGAGATTAGTACTCATGGCATTAATAAGGACCGTGTGTTTATGGTACCCAATGGAACGGATACGTCAAAGTTTTATTTTAGTCAATTAGAAAGAACAAAATTAAGATCAGTTTTAGGAATAAGTGATGAAACGACGCTTTTGATAACAATTGGATCACTATGTCACAGAAAGGGTCAATATTCATTCCTGAAAGTTATCAAAGATTTTCCTAATGAGTATAACTTTTTATATTTAATTATTGGGAATGGACCGGATGAAAATATAATTAATTCCTATATCAGAGATAATAACTTAGATAATAGGGTCCGTGTTTTGGGATATGTAAATAATATGGAACTATATCGATATCATTCTGCGGCCGATGTTTATGTCCACAGTAGTCGTTCCGAAGGCCAAGCGTTATCAGAAGTAGAAGCATATGCGACAGACCTAAAAATTGCGGTTAATAATGATGTGAAGGATACGGTCATAACGGACATTACAGATATTAATGATTATTTTTTATTTGATATAGACAACTTTGATAAAAGTGCGTTTATTAAATGGTCGTTACAACACAAAAATGATCGAAAAACAAAGCATCTTTATGATTGGAAAGAGATTTTCAAAATGTACGGAGAAATATATATAAAAATTGCAAAGTGATGAAGAAGATAATGAAATGGCTATACGCCGCAGCTGTTGGTTTATTTCAAAGTGTTGTTTCTGTTTTTTCTGTTATATTGTTTAGCTCTTTTAAGACAAACAAATATTTTAATAGAATCAGTAAAACGATAGATAAAAATGAGGTATGCTTTATTTTGGCAAATGGGCCTTCGTTGATAAATTTTTTAAATAAAGGGCAATACCCTTCTAAAGGAATGTTTGCTGTTAATCATTTTGCAACATCACCTTTCTTCCAGATTGTAAAACCAGATAACTATATAGTTGTAGATCAAGGAATGTGTGGAAGGGCAAAGCCAGAGGAAATTTCAGATGTTGACAAGACGTATAGCATTATTAATTCAGTCTCTTGGAAAATGAATATGTTTTTCCCCAGCGATGTATACCCCGAAATAGTGTCAAAGGTGTCTGGTAATCCGAATATTAATATCGTTTTATTTAATCGTACACCAGTGGAAGGCTATAAAGGTTTAAGGCATTTACTTTACAAATTGAATCTAGGAATGCCTCAACCTCAAAATGTTACTAATGCAGCCATATTCTGTGCTATTAATTCAGGTTATAAATGCATTTATCTACTGGGAATGGAGCATTCATGGACAATTGATCTCAGAGTTAATAATAATAATCAGGTTTGTTATTATGAGGATCATTTTTATGACAACAAAACTATGAGGGTCGTGCCCGATACCGATATAACATCAATACTTCTTGCTATAGCACGAGGGTTCAAAAGCCATCTGCAACTAAATGAATATGCCATTTCTAAGGGTTGCGAGATATTTAACCTTACAGAAGAATCATTAATTGATGCGTATCAACGAAAAAGTATCAAAGAAGTAACAATAAAATAGAAGAATAATGGATTTAATAGTAGGTGCGGGGATTTCCGGTTTGTCCTTCGCGATGTATGATAAAGGCCGGGATTATCTGATTTTGGAAGGATCAGATGCAATAGGTGGATATTGTAAGACAACTATTCGCAATGGCTTTGTGTGGGATTATTCTGGTCATTTCTTTCACTTCCAAGATAAGGAAATAGAGGAAATGATAATGAGAGATATTACGGCTGACGATTTGGTAGAGCCAATTAAGAACACTAAGATTAAATATAAAGACCGTCTTGTAGAATATCCCTTTCAGAAGAATATTCATCAGCTTCCGAAAGAGGAATTAATAGAGTGTTTGTATGATTTGTTTAATAATGAACAAACTGAGTATAGTAATTTTAAAGAAATGCTTTACTGCAAGTTTGGCGAAGGTATAGCAAATAAGTTCTTGATCCCATATAATTCCAAACTCTATGCGTGTGATTTAAATCGCTTAGACAAAGATGCAATGGGGCGTTTTTTCCCTTATGCAGAAAAAGAAGATATAATTAGAAACTTTAAGGCCGGTAATAACCAGTCGTATAATGCATCTTTTGTATATCCTAAAAAGGGTGCGTTTGAATATGTTAAGAGTGTTGTTGCATTCCTCGATTCATCAAAGATTGAATTGAATTCTCAAGTGGTTTCAATCGACCTCCAGAACAAGATTGCTAAAACAAAAGATGGCCGAGAGTACAAATATGATAGACTTGTATCTACATTACCGTTCACTAAATTATTAGACATATGTGATGTTGCTTACGATAAGAGCATCTACTCCTGGAATCAAGTGCTTGTGTTCAACATAGGGTTTGATAGCAAAGGACCTGTGGATAAGGTTCACTGGATATATTTCCCTGAAGGACAATATGTATTCTACAGAGTAGGTTTCTATGATAATATTTTATCTCAGAATCGTACTTCTGTGTATGTCGAAATCGGATTTAAAGGTGATGAAGAAGTTAATGCAAATATGTATTTTGGACGGGTGTTGAAAGATATGGAAGCTGCCGGCCTTATTAAAAGCGAACAAACCGTAGTAGACTATGAAACCATCATTATGAATCCTGCATACGTGCATATTACTAAGGATTCTATAACTGATGTAGAAGAGAAGAAAAAATTATTAGCTGGTTATGATGTTTATTCTATAGGTAGGTATGGGAGTTGGACTTATTGTTCTATAGAAGATAATATTAAGGAAGCAAGAGAGTTAAGTATTTTATTAAATAAATAGATTTGTGATAATGAAAAAGGTTGTAGTTTTTTATCCATATAATACGGGTAAAATGCCATTCTCTGGTGGAGTAGCAAAAGTGGCTGTCTCAAATATTATAGCATGTCATCTAAATGGTTATAAACCATATTTGATATTGCCAGCAGGTAATAGTGGGCTTATTCAGTTTGTTAAAAGTAATTATCCTTATTGTGAAGTGAAACCAGTCCCATTTAATGCTCTTGCATTGTTTTCGCAAACAAAAAATAAATGGAAGAGATTAAAGTTATTCCTTAATAACACAATTCAGCATATTAGTGGGAAACAGGAACTTAAAAAGATTTTGGAAGAGATTCAACCCGACGTGATTCATTATCACGAAACAGTATGTTACGATTTATTAAAATTGTACACAAAATGTAAAGTTGTCATACATATACATGCATATGAGTTCGTGAAAAACAGAATTGTCCGTAAAGCAGTTTTACACAGTATTAACAAATATGCTGATACTGTTATTGCGCCTACAAATTCTATTCAAGAATCACGTTCGAAAGATATTTTCAAGCCAATTGTTAAAGTCCGCACACCGTATCTTAATTTGAGCAATACGGAGAAAGCGCTGGATAAAAAATTGCATGATTTGTTATTGGAACAAAAGAAGAGCCATATAATTTTTGGATATGTTGGGCGTATATGTCGAATAAAGCGAATAGACAATTTCTTGCAAGCGCTGGTTCTTTTACCTGATGAGAAAAAATCATTGGTAAAATACGTTATAATCGGAGGTTGCAATACTATTGGCGATGAGGATTATAAAAAAGAACTTGAGCACTTCATTAATAAAAATGACTTAGGGAGAAATGTTGACTTTGTAGGTTATGTCGATCCTATTGAAGCTATTTTACCTTTCATAGATTATGGGGCTATGCTTACTAAATCTGAAGCGATGCCAATGGTTGGGATAGAGTATTTAAGATTTAACATCCCTACGTTAGGATATGACGTTCCAGGTATAAATGATTATGTGATAGATGGTGTTGATGGTTTTTTGGTTAAAGATGGAGATGTGAATGATTTGGCAAATGGTATTTGTCGTGCATTGGATACACCTCCCGGTTCATTTAGAGATAATATAGAGAATATTTTCAAGGACTATTCAGTTGAGAAATTTGCAGAAGCTTTAAAGGAAGTGTATTTTAATTAGTATAAGCAGTATGTCAGTATTTAAAGATAAAATTCTCCTTATAACAGGAGGCACAGGTAGCTTTGGTAACGCAGTGTTGAACCGTTTCCTACGGACGGATATAGGGGAGATAAGAATCTTCTCACGTGATGAAAAGAAGCAAGATGACATGCGTCATGACTTCCAAGCTCGTATGCCGGAAGTAGCCAATAAGATCAAGTTCTATATTGGCGATGTGCGCAACAAGAGCACCCTCAAATACGCCATGAAGGGTGTTGATTACGTTTTTCATGCAGCAGCTCTGAAGCAAGTACCCTCTTGCGAGTTCTTCCCTATGGAGGCTGTCAAGACCAATGTCATTGGTACCGACAACACTCTCGATGCCGCCATCGATGCCGGTGTCAAGTGTGTCATCTGCCTCTCCACCGACAAGGCCGCTTATCCAATCAACGCTATGGGTATAACCAAGGCTATTGAAGAGAAAATAGCTGTGGCAAAAAGTCGTTTGAGCGGTGATACCAAGATTTGTTGCACACGTTATGGCAATGTGATGTGTAGCCGTGGCTCGGTTATCCCTCTGTGGATAGACCAGATCCGTAAGGGAAATCCTATTACGCTTACAGAGCCTAAGATGACGCGATTTATTATGTCTCTTGAAGAGGCAGTGGATTTGGTGTTGTTCGCCTTTGAGAACGGCAAGAATGGTGATATCTTGGTTCAGAAAGCACCGGCCTGCACGATTCAGACCCAGGCCGAGGCCGTGAGAGATCTGTTCAAGCATCAAGCACCTGAGGATAAAGAGCCCGAGATTCGCGTTATTGGTATCCGTCACGGAGAAAAGATGTATGAAACCCTGTTGACGAAGGAAGAAGCAGCCAAGGCTATTGACATGGGTAACTTCTATGCAGTACCTGCTGATAATCGTGATTTAAACTACGATAAGTATTTCAAAGAAGGCGATACCAAGCGTGCCACCATTGAAGAGTTCAATAGCGACAATACTCGGCGGCTGGGTCTTGAAGAGACCAAAGCAAAGATTGCCTCTCTGGAGTATATTCAGAACGAATTGAACGGTATTCCTAACATAGTTAAATAATGAAAATCCTTGTAACTGGTGCAAAGGGGTTCGTTGGCAAGAACCTTTGCGCTCAACTTGAGAATATTGCAACAGGTAAAGCCCGTTGGTATAAAGTGCCAGCAGAGGGTTTGCATGTTTTTCAATACGACATTGATTCTAAGCCGGAAGACCTTGAAACCTACTGCAAGGAAGCTGACTTTGTATTCAATTTGGCAGGAGTTAACCGACCTAAGGATCCTGCAGAGTTTATGAAAGGAAACTTTGGCTTTGCAACTACACTTCTTAATACCTTAAAGAAGTATAAGAACACTTGTCCTGTGATGATCAGTTCTTCCAGCCAAGCAGCTTTGGACAACCCTTATGGCCAGTCCAAAAAAGCAGGGGAGGAGCTAATGTTTCAGTATGCAGAAGAAACTGGAGCCAAGGTGCTGGTTTATCGTTTCCCAAACCTCTTTGGTAAGTGGTGCCGCCCAAACTACAATAGTGCCGTGGCCACCTTCTGCCATAACATCGCAAATGGTCTTCCTATTCAAGTTAATGATCCAGATGTTATGTTAAACTTGGTATATATTGATGATGTGGTAGACGAGTTGATTGGAGCATTGACCGGAGATGAATTTAGAGAAGGAAAGTACTGCTATGTTCCACACGTACACAAAGTGCGTCTTGGGGATATTGCGGACTTGCTCTATTCTTTTGACGAAGGCCGTCCTAGTCCAAACCTCCAAATACCATATGTAAGTGATTCTTTCCGTAAGGCGCTATATTCTACCTATACATCATACCTTCCAAAGGAGAAGATTGCTTATCCTTTGGAGATGAAGAAAGATGACCGTGGAAGCTTTACTGAGTTTATCCATACGGAGAATCATGGTCAAGTTAGTATTAACATCTCTAAACCTGGTATTACGAAAGGGCAGCACTGGCACCACAACCTCGTTGAACGCTTTCTCGTTGTGAGTGGGCATGGTTTAATCCAACTTCGCAAGGAGGGTGTGGATGAAAATGGTAATAAATACCCTGTCTTAAACTATGAAGTCAGTGGTGATAAGCTTGAAGTGGTTGAAATGATTGCAGGTTATACTCATAATTTGATTAATCTTTCTGATACTGAAGATATGGTAACAGTTATTTGGGCAAACGCTTGCTTTGACCCTAATCGTCCTGATACTTATTTTGATCCTGTAGAATAGAACCCCTATGTTGAATATAGACAATAAGGTCATTTTGATAACTGGAGGCTCCGGTTCTTTTGGCCGTAAATTTATAGATATCACTTTGCGTGATTATCCAGGAGTAAAAAAGATAATAGTCTTTTCACGTGATGAGATGAAGCATCTTGAAATGATGCATCTTTATCCTGAGAAGCAGTATCCCCAGCTTAGGTTTTTTGTTGGTGACGTTCGTGATAAAGAGAGATTAATGCGAGCTTGTGAGGGTGTGGACATACTTATACATGCCGCGGCTCTTATGACACTAGAGACTTCTGAATACAACCCAGACGAAACTATAAAAACGAATATTACTGGAGCTCAGAATGTTATTGATTGTGCATTAAAATGCGGAATCCGTAATGTTATTACACTTTCCTCTGATAAAGCTTGCTCGCCTGCAAGTCTTTATGGAGCATCCCAGTTGGTTTCAGACAAATTATTTGTGGCAGCAAATAATATAACAGGTGGGAAAGATATCCATTTCTCTGTTATTAGATATGGCAATGTAATGGGAAGTAAGGGCTCCGTTTTCTTGCATTTTATGGAAAGAAGCAAACTTGGTGGCCGCGAACTTCCTATTACCGACAAACGCATGACTAGGTTTTTGATTTCTAATCAGCAAGTGGTTGGGTTGGTCCATTACGTTATTGAAAAACAATTAGGTGGCGAAATATTTGTGCCAAAGATGCCTTCATACCGCATTACAGACCTTGCTGAGGCCATTGCACCTAAAATGACACAAGTTGAGGTAGGTAAGCGTCCGGGTGAAAAGCTTTATGATGACATCATTGCGGAAAGCGACGCAGCAAATACACTTGAAGCAAGGGATTTTTATGTGATTATTCCATTTATGTCGTACGTGGGAACAAGAACAAAAAGCGACTATGAGGATTATTATAGCGCACAGCCTGTCGCTGATGATTTTCACTACAACTCCAAAGATAACTCCCTATTTGAAACAGTAGAAACACTCCGTGAAAAGATTCGTCGATACATTGATTATAATTTTAAAGCAAAATGATAACGAAACCAATTCCATACGGACATCAGTACATCACCGATGAGGATGTGCAAGCTGTGGTCGAAGCCCTGAAGTCCGATTATATGACCCAAGGCCCCCGTATCGGTGAATTTGAAAAACAATTCGCTGAGTATCTTGGTTGCAAATATGCCTGCATGGTGAGCAATGGTACTGCTGCTCTCCATCTTTGTGCTATGGCGCTGGACATTAAGCCTGGCGACAAGATTATCACAACACCCATTACCTTTGTAGCTTCTGCAAACGGTTTCCGTTATCAAGGTGCTGAGGTGGTGTTCTGTGATATTGACTCCAAGACCTTCTTGATGGACTTGGACAAGTTGGAGAAGATACTGAAGGCATCTCCTAGGGGCACCTATAAGGCAGTTGTTCCTGTTGACTTTGCAGGTTATCCTATTGATGAGGAGAAGCTTCGTAAATTGGCTGATGAATACCAATTTGCGATTGTGGTGGATGCTTGCCATGCTCCTGGCGGTAGCTTTATAGACAGTAAGGGTGAGAAACAGATGGTTGGTAACTGCAAATATGCAGACCTCACGGTATTTTCCTTCCATCCTGTGAAGCACATTGCTACTGGCGAAGGTGGAGCAGTTACCACCAACAACAAAGACCTCTATGATAAGGTGGCTCTCTTCCGTACCCATGGTATTACCAAAGATCCCGCTCTTTTGAACAAGAATGATGGCGGTTGGTATTATGAAATGCAGGAGTTGGGTTATAACTACCGCATCACTGAGATGCAGGCGGCTCTTGGCATTAGCCAATTGAAGCGCCTGGATTGGAGCATTGAGCGCAGAAACGAGATTGCTAAGAAATATGATGAGGCGTTTAAGGGAACGGTCGTAAAGACTCCTTTCCGTGCTGATTGTCTTGTTCATGCCTTCCACCTGTACATCATTCAGGTTGATCCTGCTAAGCGTAAGGGTTTGTATGACTTCCTGCGAGCAAACAATGTATTCTCTCAGGTTCTCTATATTCCTGCCCATACCATGCCTTACTACAAGCAATTTGGTTGGAAGGATGGTGATATGCCGGTAGCGGAAGACTACTACACCAAGTGTCTTGCATTGCCCATGTTCCCGACGTTGACGGATGAGGAGCAGGATTGGATTATTTCGAAAGTAAAAGAATTCATTAATTTATAATTTATTCATTTTTAATCATTTAGATTATGTCAGAAATTAGAACCTGTAAAAAATGTGGTATGATTCTGGGCACTCGCCCGAATCTTAAAGAAGTTGATGGTGTTTGCTCAGCTTGCATAAACCACGAAAAGAGAAAGAGTGTTGACTTTGAGGGTCGACAGAAATGGCTTACACAGTACATCAAGGACAACAAGACTAATGAAAAATATGATGGTCTGGTTGCCGTTAGTGGAGGTAAGGATTCAACTGTGATTGTCCGTAAACTTTTCGAAAACCATGGTGTAAAAAAACTTCTTCTTGTGAATGTGACTGAAGAATTCACGAAGACCCGTACTGGTAAAGAAAATCTCGACAATATTCTTCAGAAATACAATTGTGATCTGATTACTTGGCGCCTCAATCCAAATGAGCTTGCAGAAACTATGCGTAAGGATTTTGAGGAGTATTGCTTCCCTTTGAAGACTTTGGAAGAGTACATTTATCAGGTGCCTCTTGATATTGCCCGTATGTATAACATTAAGTTGGTATTCTATGGCGAGAATGCCGAGTATGAGTATGGTGGTAATGAGGAACTGGAGATTTTCCATCCTGCTTCAACTGATGATCTGAAGATTATCTTTATGGGTGCGATATATCCTTATGAAGCCCATGAGTGGTATAAGATGGCTCAAGAGGTTGGTTTCAAAGACCTGAACTACTACAATGAGTGGCAGCGTCATGGCCAGATTGAGATGTATTCTCAAATTGATAGTATTGGATACAATATGGGTGTTTATACCAAATTCGTTAAATTCGGATTCCAGCGCGTATCAGATATGGCATGCCGCTTTGTAAGAGCAGGTCTTATTACCAAAGAGCAAGCACATCAGTACATTAAGGATTACGACTGGCAGATAGATCCGACCTCAAAGAGAGATTTCTGCCGTAAAGCCGGTATTACCGAAGAGCATTTCGATGAAATAATTGATCGATTCGCCAATAAGGAGATTATGGTGAAGGATCTTAATGGTCATTGGAGAAGAAAAGATTTGCTGTAATAATGAATTCATATAGAATTGATGGTGAAAACATCTTCCTCCGCCGTTTGACGGAGGAAGATGCCACCGAAGATTATGTTCGTTGGATGAATGACCCCGAGATTAATCAATATCTTGAGAGTCGTTTCTATGAGCAATCCATTGAAAGTTGCAAGGCCTTCATTCGTTCAGTATCCAACGATAATAATTACCAGTTTGGCATCTTCTTGAAAGAAACCGGCAAACATATTGGTAATATTAAGATTGGTAGCATCAATCATTATCACAAATATGCTGATATCGGTTTCTTAATTGGTGAAAAACAATATTGGGGTAGAGG
>Ga0310690_10011210_pt1 | contig 11082 bp, 7 predicted proteins | sample AusTroGonzalo_MG_2_FD_207661 | JGI IMG/M metagenome (GOLD analysis project Ga0310690, IMG submission 207661) | Bovine rumen microbial communities from tropical cattle in Woodstock, Queensland, Australia - Gonzalo_04 (v2) (version 2) | ecosystem: Host-associated > Mammals > Digestive system >...
TATTAAAAATTAAAATGCCCATTGTTGGAGGTTGCATAACTTTGCTGTTAAGCGTCTTGATGTATTTTAAAGGAATTCCAGTTATAAATATTTACTGTGGAGCAAAGGAACTTTTGGCAGTGTCATGTATGATGGCAGGTTATCTGTATAAATCCTATTCGATAGAAAAGTACGTTGGCAAGTACAGTGCGTATATTCTCTTCCTTTGTGCTTTATTGGTGATATTGGGAAGTTTGTATTGGAATGGCGAGATGATAGATCTGAAATGGACTCATACGATTCCATATTTCATATCAGCAGTTGCTGGTTCTGTCATCGTGATGAAAGTTTCCAAATACGCGATAGAAAAGACACATTATATTTCTCACTTTATCGCAAATATCGGCAATAAGACATTGGAAATATTGACTTGGCATTTCCTGAGCTTTAAATTAGTAAGCTTGGTGATTATTGCATGCTATGGCCTCCCGATGAAACATCTGGCAGAGTTTCCAGTCATGACTCCCTATCATGCGCAGGGATGGTGGGTTCTTTATTTCATCACAGGCATTGCTGTTCCTGTTTTTGGAACAACATGCACAGATAAACTGAAACGGTTCATTTCATCCAGATTCCTTTCGCTTTTCCGTTGATGGGCTTGTTGTTCCCGATAATTCCGCTTGCGGGAACTGTTAGTTTCCTTCGTGGAAACTGACGGTTTCTGCAATAGATACTAACAGTTTCCTTCGTAGAAACTATCATTTTTATTTCATCCAAATTCCTTTTGCTTGGCCGTTAATAAGTTTGCTAAACTGTATTCTATTAACAATGAGGCCTGGGATGTTTACCATGCACATGACAATCATAAAACAGATGATGCTGTGTGTCCATTGCGTTGTCAGGTAAGCCAAGGGAATAAAGATAACTGCTGCTGCTGTGGTGAAGATGAGTTGCAGGCGCAACTTTCCTATACCATTAATGAAATAGCTATAGCGCATACTATATATCAGTATGAAAATATAGATTGCCATCACAATGCTCATGCGTATATCTATGGCTACGTCATCTCCAATCCATACAGAATAGACCCATGGCGAAAGAATTACCATGATTATCATGCAGCCAATGATGCCGATAATCATCAGACGTAGCTTTCGGGTGGCGTTACGTATCCATTGCATGTCGCCTCGTTCATAGGCATCGGTGGTGGCATTCCAGAAAGGCATGCAAATCACGGTGAACGCGACAAGCATAATACTGAAATAACGATAGGTAATCTGATATGGAGTAACTAAAGCGGGCGTAAACAGATTGGATATCAGCAGATTAGAGGTCATAAATAGTATGACACTCGAAATCTGCATGATGAAAAATTGTATCCCCATATTGATAACCGCACGTGCTTCTTTGAAATTGATAAGTTTGAAAGAAGGACGCAGGTGTGGGTATTTATAGAAAAATGTATAAGGATATGCCAATAGATAAATGAATAGGGGGGATGCCGTGTTTACAAGAGCAATGAGTATTAACGAATGACTTCCCGACCATAGCACGATGTAGGTACCGATAAGTGCCAGGGTCTGTCCCATGGCTATCAGTAAGTTGCTGACGGCAGGTAGCTGTAGTCCCATATAGAAGTTGCCGATCAGTTTGAAGACAAATGATGTGCATACCAATATGACCGTCACCATGAGCACCTGCTCCAGATAAGGTGTTTTATCAGGCGTTGCGTTGAATACCAAGTAGGGATCGCCGGCCATGATTAAGAGAAACAACACGAACATAACAGGAATGATGATGCAGGTAAGCATGGCAAAGGTTGAAGAGACAAGTGAACGGGTACGCTCGGCCTCGCCGTGAGCCAGATATTCTGCTACCTTGTTTCTAAGTCCATTGCCCAGTCCGATGTCCATGTTGTCAATCCATAGCAGTAGGCTACTGATGGTCAGCCAAATGCCATTGTTGTACTCGCCCAGGCAATGAAGGGTCGCCGGCACCATGAGCAGGACGATGACTGCCGACCATCCTTTGATCACAAAAGATGCCAAGATGTTCTTTTGTAAAAGGGAAGAACGTTGTTGGTTGCTGACATTTTTGTCGTTACTCATTCCATTGCAAAATCTAAAAGTTCCCAAATGAACAATGTGAAGATTGCTTCTATCGCTCCGATAGCACATACCGCAATCTTTCCATAGTACTGCGGACGTATAGTGTAACAGATGCATGGGAATAGTGCCAATTCAACGATACCCAGTAATTCGTGCAGTCGGCCTGCAACCACAGAAATAGACGAGAGAGCAAAGAAACAGGCCATCGAATAGGCTGTAATCTTTAATAAAAGCGGTAACGCAGGACATTTGTCCAGCATGGTATCATAGAAATAGAGCGAGTAGAGAATGATAGCGTACTGAATCCATATAAATATATTCTTCAGAGACAGTTCTTCAAAGATACCTCTTTCTGTCAGGGCCTTATACATCTCAATCTTATCCTGAATATAGGGAATTGGAAGTGCGGAGAAAAAATCATAATGAAGCATGAACAGAACAACTCCTATTGGTAAAATCGCGATCAGCGCATACTTCCAAATCTGTGACAGATTATTGTTAAAAAAGAGAATGGGGTAGAATGCAAATGACGAATAGTGGAACACGTTGGCAATCAGGAAATAGACGATGGTTCTTTTCTTATTGCCTTCACTGAGAGGCTTGATGGCCAGCAAAAGCATGCCTGACGCTATGCTAGCTCTAATCTGTATGAAGTCGTGAAGAATGAAATAGTTCCCGAAATAGATGGCTAATGGCAGAAAAAACCAGGGCGAGAGTTGCCTGAGGGCATAAAACTTGATGGTGATACCCAAAATGGCGTATATCAAAAACAGATAGTGGACATCATCAGTGAAATCCCTTACAATGCCTGATATAAACAGAAATGAATATTCTACTAGCAACTTGGGATCATTACCATTGTTCTTGAAAATCTCTTCATAAGTACTAGAATCTGGGTCAACACCAATCGTCCTAAAAGCACAAAATAGTATCATAATGATACATAGTCCCCAATATACATATTTATTATAATCTCTAAGATATTCCTCTAGAAATATCAAAGAGACAATAATAATAAATAGTAATATGAAGGTATATATCATTGTCTGTGCAATATATATATTGATGTGCCAGCAAAAGTAAGCAATAAGATGAATGCAACAAAAATCATGCGTTTAGGTCCGGCCGGTTTAATTGGCACAGAAGCACCTTTGATGACAGTGAATGCCGGCGTACGCTCTTGAACTTTAGCTTTAGATGCCTGCATCTGGGTATTGACAGTGGTATAGGCATTATATTTTAGTTGAAGATCATTTTCCATATCCTCAAGTTTTAACTCAAGGCTTTTTAGCGCTACATTCGTATTTGCATCAGCCATGCTACCGTATCGCTGGCGAGCTTTTTCATAATCTTGCTTAGCTTCCATTGTCAATTTTAGATAATACTCATAATCGGTGCGGGCTTTGCTCGTACGATAGTCTGTAATGAATTCCTGAAGTCGTTTTTTTACAGAGTCACCGACAGTCTTACAGATTAGAGGGTCTTGGTCCTTGATATTGATACTGATGACGGCAGTCTTCTTGTCGAAATCTATCTTGATTTTATCTCTGATACTACCTGCGATATTATCTTCATCTTTTGAAAGATTGTAGGGGTCAATGATAGCAACCTCTTCTTTCTGTTCTTTTTTGAAGAGATTCCTGCACCAGTCTATAGGAACCATCCAAATAATGGGTTCTTGGTATTTCTTCAAATAGTCATGGTATGTCGTGTTAATGCTTCCGTCTTTACTTTTTACGCGTACATTAAAAAGACTAGTCACAAACCCATTATCTTCCATCAAGTCGGGATATAGCAAGGGGGTGATGGCATCATTGCTTTGAAGATTGTCTAAGTCAAATCCGAAAGAAGAAGCAAGTGACCCCAGTGTACTACTACTGATAGAGGACCCTCCTAATTCGGGCGCTAACTTAATATCAGTGCTATAGTAGCGTGGAAAGCCTAAAATATAGATGCATGCCAAAATAAAGGCAATCGGTAGAGTTTTTGCAAAGAGTTTCTTTTTTGCCCATAACTTCTTTGATATATCAATGATATCTATGACCTTCAGTTCTTTCTTTTCTTCCATAATCATCTTTGTTTACTTTGTCAAGTTAGCAATCGTGGCAATCATGGTGGCGATAGAAGCGGTACTAGTACCGATACTCATAATCTCTGGCAGCGACATACCCTTGCGGCGTGCTTTGGTAGGCACGACTATTTGACAACCAGGCTGTGGCTTGTGTTTGCGATCGGCGCGAGCCACCATACCGTTCATGTAGATGATGACGGTCATGGATTTCTTGCCTGTGGAGGTGGTACCACCTGCTAAGTTGATGTAGTAGTTCGTATTCTTTCCTTCTTTGTAATATACAGTGTTGGGGTAGAGCACCTCACCATTGATTTTAACGGTGCCATCGTATCGGGGTACCACGATGCGATCGCCTTCACGCAGAATGGGGTCATCATCAGTACCTGGATTCTTTAAAGCTTTCTCTAACTCAATACCTACGGGATAGGTGGCATTAGTGAGCAGTTTCTTCATGTCAATAGAGTCGTTGCCTGAATTTCGTTGGGCGGTACGTAATACGATTTCCATCTGATCGCGCTCTTCTGGAGTCATCTGACGCAATAGTTTGGTGCCCTCAGCATAAGCCTGGTTAGTAAGTCCACCTGCCATCTTGATTACTTCACTCAGTCGCTGACCCTTGCTTGCCAATGCGTAGTTGCCCTCAAATTGTACCTCACCTTCGATGGTGACATTCTGCTGTTCGTTATATTCGGGTGAACGACGTACATAAACTTCATCGAACGGTTGTAGTGTAAAGTCGGGTTGGTCTGAGATTGTGAAGTCGGGGTTTAGTTTAAAGCTAAAGTTCTGAGCTATCTGTTCTCCTGCTTCCAAAGAGTTTGGATTGATAATGCGGCGTGCAACATCGACCTTTGCCAACGAAGCAGCCTCAGTAGGACCGCCAGCTTGGATGATCAGGTCTTCAAGGGTCTCGTTTTCTGCATAGCGGTATACACCTGGGTAAGCCACCTCGCCATTAATGGTTACGGTCTTCTTCTCATTACGCTCTTGTCGACTGGCAATGTATATGACATCCTCATTGCATAGAGGTACATCAGGCACTGTTCCTTCTAAAATGCCGCGAATATCAAGACTGAGCATTTCTAGTGAACGATCAGCCTTTGTGCGATGCATCACAGCATGCTGTGAGATAGCTTCCTCGGTAACGCCTGCAGCTGCCTCTACCAGTGTTTTGACGGTATTGATTTCTCCCCCGACCTGATACATTCCGGGACGGAATACTGCACCGCGAATCTCAACCATGTTCTGATAACGGTTCAGGGTGGAATCAACGCTGACGCTGTCTTCATCCATCAACTTAAAGCTATTCATGTCAAATTCACCAATACTGAATACGGAGTAGCCTGCACCGGCTTTACGATTGACGCGGATCGCTTTAGTGTAGGCATCGCCTGTAAAACCACCTGCATAGCGGAGTAGGGTAGCGGCACTCTCGTTTTCTTTCATCTCGTAGAACATGGGGCGCTTTACCTTACCTGTAATATTCACTAAAGCTTCGTAAGGGCTAACAGTGATAACGTCATTGTCTTGCAGACGTACGTCACCACTTAATTTCCCATTAAGCAGGAAATCGTATACATCGACGTTAGAAAGTAACTTTCCCTTGCGATAAACTTTAACGTTACGCAAAGTTCCAATTTCGTTGGGACCACCTGCCATGTAGAGTGCGTTGTAAACAGTGGCAAAGGCGGACATTGTGTATGTGCCAGGTACTTTAACTTCACCCATTACGCCGATAGTGATCGTGCGTGTTTGCCCTAATGTTAAATCAATGTTCGAACCTTGATAGCGTGGGCCTAATACCCGCTTAAGTTTGGCCTTGGCTTGGCTGACACTTAATCCGCCCAACTTGATGACACCAATTCCTTCAATTATGATAGTTCCATCTGGAGAAACTGACTCGGTAATACTCTCCTGTGAAGCCCCCCAAATGTCGACATTCACTTCATCACCAGGGCCAAGTACGTAGCTTTGAGGTGTAGCGAGGTTCATGCTACTCTCGAAGGTCAGATTTTTGTTATTAAACACGTCGTGACCAAATATCTTACGTTTTTCAGGTTTTTCCTTCTCAAATTCATATTTCAGAGAGTCGGGCATCATAAAGTCAATGGCCTCGTCCATTTCTACAAAGTCCTTGTCATCATCATCGTATGTATGGTGTTGAATCTGGTTTGATTTCTTGCCATCTTTTATGCGGAATTGTGAAGCGTTCTTCTTGTCTTTCTTTACCTGTTCTTCACGCTGTTCTCCATTGGCTTCGCGCATACGAGCCTTAGTAGTTTTTGAACCAGCCGTAATATCCTCGGCACCAAGGGCTCCGTTCTTGATTTGCTTCTGATACTTTTTCTGGATGCGGCGTAACTGATCTATGGTAACACCACGCTGCATCAATTGGGTAACTATCTGTTGGCGAGAGACGCCCTTGGCATTCTGCTCAATTACGTAGTCCATAATCTGGTTGTCAGTCATTGATGACTGTGCCATAATAGAAGTGGTACTGGTCAGCAGCAACATTCCTAAAAGGAATAGGTATTTTTTCATATCTTGTTTGTTGTTTTGGCTTAATAATATATTATTATAACTGCCTTACGGCAAAATTATTGCAAAGGTACTATTTTTTTTTGAATTATAACTTACAAATTAAAAAATATTGTGTACCTTTGCAGCGCAGTACCTGCATTGCGCATGGTTTTATTATCTGGGGTTGACTGGATTTGACGGCAAGATGAGATGGTACGTAAGCACGCGGAGCTGGGCTATGGGAGGCTCCTTAATCTCTTCTGTAGGAAAATTAATTGGCAACAATGAGTATGCTCTCGCTGCCTAATCGAAGTATAGTAGATTACTGGCTTAATTCCCTTACAAGGTGAGGGAACGGGACGTCGCTCTGAGGATCTTGTTCCGAATCCGAGGAATCAGCGGCGCAGGTTAAATCGGAAATAGTCTGTTGGGCACTCCGACTGGCAGATGAAAATATTGGAGATAAGGTCGTGATTGGTGGCTTGGGTCTTGTCACGGCTCGAAAATGAAGACCAAGATAAGCGTGTAGAAAGCGTATGGTTTCCTTGTGCGGACGAGGGTTCGACTCCCTCCAGCTCCACAATAAAAAAGCAGCATAAGGCTGCTTTTTTATTTGTCAAGTACTTCGTATATAGAGTTGTTAGACTTATATTCTGGTACGATTTCTTTCATTTTCTTTACCGTAGCCATATCGTCATACAACTTTGATATTTCAATCAGATCGTTGATTTCCTTTGAGACTTCCTCATAGTCGTACTCACGTACTTCTGCAATACGTATCTTTTCGTGGAATGATGGCTTGGTACCTTCTAGTTCGTTGAGCACTTCCTCGTATAGTTTTTCGCCAGCGCGCAATCCTGTAAATTCAATTTTTACGTTTTTGGCTCCAGAGAGCATAATCATACGTTGTGCCAAGTCTGCAATCTTAACGGGTTGTCCCATGTCGAAGACGAAAATCTCACCGCCATGACCTTTTGTGCCGGCTTCAAGTACCAACTTACAAGCCTCAGGAATTAGCATGAAGAAGCGGACAATACGTGGGTCGGTTACCGTAACAGGACCGCCATTTTTTATTTGCTCGCGGAAAAGAGGAATCACGCTACCGTTAGATCCTAGTACATTGCCGAATCGGGTGGTAATGAACTGTGTCGTTTCAGTAGTTTTACCTAAGCTCTGTACATAGATCTCGCAGATACGCTTTGAACATCCCATCACATTTGTGGGGTTCACGGCCTTATCGGTAGATACCATCACGAATTTCTTGACGCCATATTTTACACTTAAATCAGCGATAACTTTCGTTCCGTAGATGTTATTCTGCACGGCCTCACTGGGGTTATTCTCCATCATAGGCACGTGTTTGTAGGCAGCGGCATGGAATACATAGTCAGGTTTGAACTCGCGGAAAATCTGTTCCATTCGGTCCTCCTTGCAGATGCTTGTTACAACTGTTTCTGCTTCTACGCCAGGGAAATCCTTCTCCATCATGAGACGGATATCGTGTTCTGGTGTCTCGGCTTGGTCTATCAGCATCATCTTGGCTGGTTTGTAAATCGCTACTTGACGTACCATCTCAGAACCGATGCTACCTGCAGAACCTGTTATCAGTACACGCTTGCCTTTCAGTAGTTTGCCTACAGAGTCCATGTCAACCTTGATTTCCTGTCGTGGCAACAAGTCCTCAACGGAAACCTCCTTCAGTTGTATTCCCTTAAAATCATCTTCTGTAGGTTGTGAGCCGTCAGTAGGCAACTCCTTAGCCTGTTGCGCCATGAAAATCTTACAGCCAGCTTGTATTAGGGTATCCTGCATTTGCTGATTGTTGCGGAAATCATCGGCACGTGTAGATGATACCAGTACGGCTTCAATATGCTCTTTGGCAATAATAGCTTTCAAATCGTCATTCACGTTGTACACCTTCTTGCCCATCAGAAGCATGTGATTGGCTCGATTATCGTGCGAAATGAAACCTCTCAAAAGATATTTCTTCGGACGCTGTGAGTTAATGTTCTTGGCCAATCCGATACCGCCAGTAAGTGCACCATAAATCAATACTCTCATGGCTTTCTTGTCAGAGAACATCACATCGTAGAGGTTTTTTACCACCACGCGCTCAGCCCACATTGCCAGTGTGGCTACGACGAAAGTAACAACGGTCTCTGTTTTGTTTAGGCAGGCAATTAAGGGGACTCTGTCCTCCATTACCAGTGAATAAACCAAAGCAAGCGTTAATGAGAAAATACTGCCGTAAGCAACACGCATCAGGTCAACAAAACTGGAGTAACGCACGATACCTGAATAGGTGCGGAAGATTCTGAAACCTATTATAGCATACAGCATGTATATTAGCATGGTGTACAGTACATCAAAGCGTAATTCGAAAAGTACTGCCGTTTTCCTGAATGTCCAAAAGGTAAAGATACCCGACAAAAACACAATTATACTGTCGAGTATAAGTACACACCAATAAGGTAAAGTGTTCTTGGTGAAGTACCAGCTAATTATCTTGTTTAGCGGATTTACCATATAATATTATTCAATTTTCCAAGTGCAAAGGTAGTTATTTCTTTTGAATAATTGAAAATTTTTTTCTTTTTTTTCTCTTTTTGGCCATTATTCGTCCTCGTCCCAGCAATTATAGCCTTCGCGTGAAGCCGCCATAGATGCTGCATTACCTACTCTTGTGTCGTTTGTATCAAAGCTGGTGCAGATTATTGTGGCTGGGATAATATGGTGTATGTTAACCTTTGGAGATACGTATTTTTGTTTCATTGTATTTGTGGTGTTATTTTTTGAATTTTTTCTTACCGTTAAGAATTATCAGATTCGGGGTGTTAAGTGCTGCATCCAGTTTCCTTCCTAGAAGGTCATAACAACACTGATTTGTTGCGGTTTTTGTTCGGCTGACTGATGTTGTTTCGGCTGGCTCATCCCAGATGGCAACGCGTGCAGAATTTTTGCATGGTACGACGAAGTAGGCTCGCAGTCCGCCCAATCGGTCATGTCCAACTTCAGTGTCCGGTTGGTAAAGGTTGCCGTCTGTACCAAGGAACAGGTTTGTACCGTCAGTCTCCAAATTTACAGGGGAATAGTTGCCTACGAACTGATAACTGCCGTCAGAAATTGTTGAGGCTGGCGTGTCGCTGATAGTCACTCCTGTGAATGTAGGATTAACGACCCGTGTCGTCGTTTTTACAAGGAATGGTGTGCCAGCTTCTATCGTAGCATATTCTTCAATATTGTTGAAAGTAAAGATACCGGTAGATGTGTTGATGTGATCTAATGTGCGAAGTTCACATATTCCGCCCATTACTGTGTTCATCAGCGATTGTGTTACATCAAACGGTAGGCAGAGCGGGCACCATACGTTTGGTGTTATTGTTCGTGTCAAGGTTACGTCGCGCTCTTGTCCTGCATTCGCTACGATATATGTCGTGTTGTCTTGCGACTGGTCAAGTCCAGAAGGGATAGGGGTGAGCTTGACATCATCGAGGTGACTGTTCCTGCCAAAGATTGTTAATTCAGTTGTGTTTGTTAATCCCTTAATGATTATACTATGATTTCGCCATTCTCGTAGAGTACCAGATAAAGGCAATGTTTGAGAAGATTTTAGGTCGTCATTATTCGTTGAATTGAATGGGAGCATCTTCGCTTCTCCTGTTGCAGAGATTGATAGCGTATGTATTCCTGATGCTATTTGGGTAATTCGGAACGTTAGTAAAGCATCGCATTCGCTGTCAATATCTATGGTTGGCATTTTGTAGCTCCCACTATTGTCGAAAAAGATCTTGTTGTTTGCCAATTTGGTATTCGTAAACTCGACTCCAGTGTAATTGTCGCATAAAGAAGGATTAGCATCACTTCCATTATTATATGTAAATTCGTCAGGATTATCGTACTCCATATAGTTGAAAGATTCATAGAATATGGCATCTGCGATATCATAAACTTTTACTGTCTGCAAATAAAATTTTCCATAGGTGCTCTCAATCTTAATTCTTGTAGAAGGGGTACATCCTTTAATGAGAATTGATGATGGACGATAATATGTACCTTCTTTAACAGTATAATCAGAAGCACTTACACTCCCGTCACCGATGACCGATACTCTGAATGATGCGGCAATATTGTTAATACGTTCAGTCTTTATTAAAAGTATGACATTGCCGTAGGTGCCTAAAGATGGTGTAGTGACTGAGCCAGGAATGTATGGATTTGATCCAGAACCAATTTGCATGTAATTGTCATGAAAAGCATAGCAATTGTCAAAGTGCCAATCGTCAAAACCTTCTATGCCTTCCATGCTTGTATAATATCCTGTTCCCTCATATAATGAATGAAATACCTGTGATATTAATGTAGTCTGAGCACTGGTATTCATGGAATGTGCACAGAGGAATATCC
>Ga0310690_10011211_pt1 | contig 11082 bp, 7 predicted proteins | sample AusTroGonzalo_MG_2_FD_207661 | JGI IMG/M metagenome (GOLD analysis project Ga0310690, IMG submission 207661) | Bovine rumen microbial communities from tropical cattle in Woodstock, Queensland, Australia - Gonzalo_04 (v2) (version 2) | ecosystem: Host-associated > Mammals > Digestive system >...
ACTATCTAATGAAAAGATTCTTTTTTGCGGCAGTCATGCTGATTGCTTTGATTGGTTGTTCGGACGAGGTTGATACTTCTGCAAGATATGTCTTTGACGGAAGAAGCATCTCGCAGTACCTGGAAGACAAGGACTACTACAGCGAGTATGTTCGCTTGCTTGGCAAGACACCTGTGAGCAACTACTCCGAAACCACGCTGCTCCAGTTGCTGTCGGCTCGCGGACATTATACGGTGTTTGCACCAACCAATGATGCCATCCAGTTGTATCTGGACAGCCTCTATAGGAAAGGCCTCATTGAGAAGCCCTCGTGGGATGGCTTCACAAAGGAGGAAGTATTGGACAGTATTGAGAGGGTGATTGTCTTCAACAGTATCCTAGACAGTGGCGACGAGTCGGCATACAATGTCTCTGCCTTCCCCCTTCACGAACATGAGTTCGGACTGACAAACATGAATGACCGCAAGTTGCGTGTCTTCTATGGCACTTACGATACGGACAGCATCAGCATAGACGGCGTGGCAACATTGTCGAAGACTAATCGTGATATCCTTGCTACTAATGGATACATACATCAGGTGGAGGGCGTGATAGCTCCGAGCAACGGACAGCTGGGCGACTTCATCCGTCAATGGGCCGACATGCCCCAGAGTGGATATAGTGTAATGTCGCGCCTGATAATGGCCTGCGGATTGATAGACACTCTCAGTTCCTATCGCGATGAGGAATGGGAGCGTTACTATCAGCAGGGACTTGTGAAGGACTTGCCCAAGCATACTTCTCAGGGCGAGGTGGGTACCCTCCCGCAACACCGCTATTATGGCTTCACCCTCTTTGCTGAGACTGATGCCTTCTGGGAGAGCACGTTAGGCCACAAGCCAGAGGAGATTACTGTCAAAGAGGTTTGTGATTACCTTCGCGAATCCAAGTTGTTTGACCATGTGACCGGCACACTCTATGATGAGGACTATAAAAACGAAATGAACGTGCTGAACCAGTTCGTCACCTATCACCTGCTGCCGCAGCGTATAGGAAGAGAGAAGCTGGTGATTCACTACAATGAGTTGGCATACAACTATTTGTCCTCTACTCGTCCCACCATTCCCATCATGGACTATTACCAGACAATGGGTTTGCCCCGTCTGCTGAAGACCTACGAGAGTCGTGAGAGTGATGGTATCTTCCTGAACCGTTTCCCCATACTAAAGAACGGACGTGGAGAGTTTGGCCCGTCCCAAGGGAACGAAAACAGCTATCACGAGTGCGGTCGGTTCATGCAGCAACAGGGGGCAGCAACAACTCCTGAAGAGAATCAGGGTGTCCGTGTACTTCTCAGTACGGATGTAGGAACAGATGCCAGCAACATCGCCAATGCCGTTGTCTATCCTATAGAACAGCTGTTGGTATGTACTGAAAATGTCTGCAACCAGTTGGCAAGCCAGCGCATCCGCATTGATGCTGGATGTATGATGCCGGAGTTGATGAACAACGATATACGTTCCCAGCGCCAGCACTACACATACGGAGCCAAGAATGTTAGAGCCATACCTTCGAACTATCCATATATTGATGGCATCGAGATACGCGAAGGTACACTCTTCTATTACCTTCAGGGCTACCTGTCCTACTACCATAATCTTCAGGGCGACGAGTTTAACATTATTGGTCGCTATGACTTCACAATGAAGTTGCCGCCAGTGCCCGTTGCAGGTGTGTACGAGATACGCTTCGGTGTGGCTACAGGTTCGCGCCTTCGTTCTATGGCACAAGTCTATTTCGGAACAGACCGTCAGATGATGAAGGCAGAAGGCATACCTTTGGACCTTCGTGTCGGTGGCTTGGAGAAGAGAGTAGGCTCCTCTACTACACCTTCGGACGTAGGATGGGAGGAAGATACTGATGATGAGGAATACAACGACCAGGTAACGAAGCGTATGCGCACGAAGGGCTTCATGAAAGCTCCTAATTCATGGACCAACGATATGGGAAGCAGCAAGTCCGTGCGTGATTACCATTTCATGACGCGCCGCATTTTGGTAAGAGCACAATTACAGCCCCACCAGAACTTTTATATCCGCTTCAAGTCTGTGCTTGAAGAGGAGGCCAAGGAATTCTTCATGGACTACTTTGAGTATGTTGCCAAAGAAGTCTATGATAATCCCTACGAGTCGGAAGACATCTGGTAAGGTAAAGGCCTGATGTGGCAACTGCTACATCAGGCTTATTGCCCAAATTAGGATGGCATACCGAAGGGCTTTGCCAATAAAGATGCTGAGGAAAGAGAGCCAGACGTTAGCACGCATGTAACCTAACGTGACGCTTAGGGCACTACCCAAAATGGGCAGGAAGCAGAAGAAGCCCATCCATGCGCCGTGCCCCTGAAGCCATTGCTGTGTGCGCTCTATCTTATCGCGCTTAACGTGAAGATAATGTTCTATCCACTCCAGACGGCCAAAAGTACCTATCCAGAAGTTGAACATGCTGCCCAGTACGTTGCCAATGGTTGCACTCAGGAAGAGCGGCCAAGGCTGCAAGCCTGCCAGCTGTAACCCTGCCAAGAGCGTCTCACTGCTGAAGGGGAATACGCTGCCTGCCACGAAAGCAGCCACGCCCATGCCTGTGTAGCCGTATGCTAAGAGATACTGAATGATGTCATCCATAGGTTCAGAGTCGCCATTGCTATTGTGAGCAATAGGGACAGGACAAAGAAAAGATTGCTGAAGATGCTGCTCGTGAGTGCAAAATAGTGGGCGATAAGCGGACTGGCACTGGCCACAAGGAGTGCCAGCGTGGTTTGGTATTGAGCGGGTTGCAGGAGCAGGAAGGCCAGAAGAAGAATTGTCTGCGAGACATAGATATAGAGTATCATGCGCACGCGTATCTTATCATTATAGTTGTTGCGGAGATAGTGTACGATGCTGACAATGCTGAGCAGGGCAATAAAGGCTACAGAGACTTTTACGGAGAAAGGAAGGCCTGTGCCACCCCATAGTTCCCACTCCATGGGTTGAATAAAGGGAAGATTCCCCATTGAGGGGGAGGTTTGGAGAGGGTATATAAAGCACCACATTGCGTAGCACCAATAGGGAACAGTGAGTCCAAGTATGCCTGCCCAAAAGGACTTCCTAGTCAGGCTCCGCAGGAAGACGATGAGGTAGAGGTAGAAAGGTACGGCCATCAGAAGCATGACTGGCGCAAAGAAGCTACCCAGGCTGAGCATGAGGAAGGCGTGGAAGGTGTATGCCTCAGGCCGATGCCTCTGGTAGCAGCGGAAGAGCAGGAGGTAGCCGATGCAGAGCAAGGTAGCAGCTACGATTGGCTCTCCGAAGGGGTGCATGAAGCCAAGGCTGGTGGCAAGCACAAGCCAGACACACGACATCATGCGGGAGCGGATGCGGATGACGTGCTGCTGGGCATTTGTCTCCATGACAACGTATGTGGCAAGCAGACAAACCAACAAGCCCAGTGCGCTACGTAGGGAGAAAGCACGCTCCGGCAACCACCATAAGGCAATTGCTATCACACCGCAAACAGGAAGTGAGAAGACACTTCCCGCCACTTTGTTCTGGAAACGGCTTTTCAATGGTTAGAAGATTAAAGAGTTAAAAGGTTTTAGTAGCGGCAGCTTTTCACTCCTAAAGGTCTTTTCCGATGTCTCTGCGGAAGTTCTGGCCTTGGAACTTTATCTTTTTTGCGTTGACGAAACTTTTCTCTAAGGCCTCTTCTTTGTCTTTGCCATAGCTGCTGACGGCTATGACGCGACCGCCGTTGGTCACAAGCTGTTTGTCCTTCAAGGCAGTGCCTGCATGGAAAACGATGCTGTCCTCGACATCTTCGATGCCGCTAATGGGAAAGCCCTTTTCGTATGAGCCTGGATACCCGCCGCTGACCAGCATGACGCAGACAGCAGCACGCTCGTCGAACTCGATGCTGCGTTCTGCCAGTGTGCCTGTTGCAATACCTTCGAAGAGGTCAACGAGGTCGCTCTTCAGGCGAAGCATGACGGTCTCTGTCTCGGGGTCGCCCATTCGGACATTGTACTCGATGACCTTCGGTTCCATTGTTTCTTGCTCCTTGCCCCCTGCTCCTTGCCCCTTACTCCGTGCATTGATGAGGCCAAAGAAGATGAAGCCCTTGTAGTCGATGCCTTCTGCTTTCAGGCCTTCTACCGTCGGACGGATGATGCGGTCCTCCACCTTCTGCATCCACTCTTTGTCGGCAAAGGGAACTGGACTTACGCTACCCATGCCACCTGTGTTGAGGCCGGTGTCGCCCTCGCCAATGCGCTTGTAGTCCTTTGCTTCAGGCAGAATCTTGTAGCTGTTACCGTCGGTAAGCACAAAGACAGAGCACTCGATGCCGCTCAGGAACTCCTCGATGACTACACGACTGCTGGCACTGCCGAACATGCCGCCAAGCATCTCCTTCAGTTCCTTCTTTGCTTCTTCGAGGGTAGGCAGGATGAGTACGCCCTTGCCTGCACAGAGTCCGTCGGCTTTGAGAACGTATGGAGGCTCCAGCGTCTCCAGGAATGCCAGTCCCTCTTGAAGGTGCTCCCCGTCGAAGGTGCGGTAGGCTGCCGTTGGGATATTGTGCCTTTGCATGAAGCCTTTAGCAAAGTCCTTTGAGCCTTCCAGTACAGCACCCGCCTTCGAGGGACCGATGACGGGAATGTTCTTCAGTTCTGCGTCGTTCTTGAAGAAGTCGTAGATGCCTTTCACCAATGGGTCTTCAGGGCCAACGACCACCATCTGAATTCGGTTCCTCAACACGAACATCTTTATAGCGTTGAAGTCATCGGCCTTCATGGGTATGTTTTCGCCAACGCTTGCTGTGCCGGCATTGCCTGGGGCAATATAGAGTTTCTTACATTTTGGGCTTTGGCTTATTTTCCAAGCCAAGGCGTGTTCACGCCCGCCGCTGCCTAAGAGAAGAATCGGCCCCTCTCCCCGGCCCTCCCCCAAAGGGGAGGAAGTTCCCTGTTTGTTTGTCATTGCGATTATGTCTTTTAATACGTTGTCTATATCAAATAATACTTGTTCATTCGTAAAACGAAGAATGTTATATCCTTGAGCCTTTAGTCTTTCCTCCCGTTCTTCATCAAGCCTTTGTTGTTCTTCTTTCTGGTGATATCCTCCATCAACCTCTATGATTAGGTTCGCTGTTGGACAATAGAAATCTGCGATAAAGTCTAGTATCACACATTGTCGTTTGAAGACAATGCCAAGTTCTTGTCCTTTCAGTTGTTTCCAAAGGAATGCCTCTGCTTCAGTTGGATTGTTTCTCATCCTTCGAGCATGTTCCTTAAGGAGTGGATACCAATCTGGATTAGCCCGATGAAAATCGTCCATGTCTTGTATTATGGTTTATTGTTTCAGCGGCGTTTTCCCTACCTCCCCTTTGGGGGAGGAGGGGTTAGGGGTTGGAGAGGGGCTTCAGGTAATCCTCAAAGTATTGTGTAATCCTTTCGTGGAGGTGGACGCTCTTGTGGCCGGCCATGTTATGGCCTTCGCCAGGATAGGCATAGAAGTCGGGCTGGGTGCCTGCTTCTGCGCAGGCGTTGAGGAATTGCAGGGAGTGCTGCGGCACACAGACTGGGTCGTTCATGCCAATGATGATTTGCAACTTGCCCTTTAGGTTCTTTGCCTTGTTGATGCAGCTCGCCTGCTCGTAACCTTCGGGGTTCTGTTCGGGGGTGTCCATGTAGCGCTCGCCATACATCACTTCGTACCACTTCCAGTCGATGACAGGGCCGCCTGCCACACCCACCTTGAAGGCATCGGGGTAGTTGAGCATTAGCGATGTGGTCATGAAGCCGCCGAAGCTCCAACCGTGTACGCCGAGGCGGTTGCTATCCACGTAGGGCAGCGAGCGCAGGTACGCTACGCCCTGCATCTGGTCCTTCATCTCTTCCTGTCCGAGGCGGCGGAAGGTAGCTTGCTCAAAGTCTCTGCCTCTGTCCTCGCTTCCTCTATTATCGAGGATGAAGAGGATGTATCCCTTCTGAGCCATGTATGTTTCCCAAGAGCGAGAGCCCCAGTGCCACGAGGCTTCTACGTTGTGTGCATGAGGACCGCCATAGACATAGACAACGGCAGGATACTGCTTCGAGGCATCGAAGTCCATAGGTTTTACCATGCGCCAGTAGAGCGTTGTCTCGCCGTCAGCTGCAAGGACGGTGCCTTGCTCAAAGATGGGTTGATACCAACCTTCCCAAGGGTCTTTTGCCGTGCGGAGTAAAGTCTGCTTCCCTGTCTTGGTGTCGGTTACGGCACAGGCACGGGGCACAGTCGGCTCTTGCCATGTGTCGATGAGGTAACGCCCGTCAGCAGAGAGCTTTGCAGAGTGGCAACCGCGTCCGTTGTCGAGCAGGGTGCGCTTCTTTGTCTTGAGGTTGAGGCTGTAGATGTTGCGTTGCAGGTCGCCTGCTTCCTTTGTGATGATGATGGCGCTCTTGGTAGCAGGGCAGAAGCCTACAAGTTCCTTGATCACCCACTTGCCGCTGGTCAGTTGGCCAAGCTCGCGGCCTTCGGTGTCCATGAGGTAGAGGTGCATGTAGCCGTCCTTCCAGCTCCAGTAGATGAACTTGCTGTCGTCCCAAGGCAGGAAGGTGATGGGGTGGAGGGGTTCGACATATTTGTCGGAACGTTCCTCGCGGAGTGTGCGCAGCTTGCTGCCTGTAGCGGTGTCGTAGGCATCAAGCGTCGTATGGTTCTGGTCGCGGTTCAGCTCATAGAGGTAAAGTGTCTTGCCGTCTGGTGCCCAAGCAATGTTGGTGAAGTAGCGGTCGGTCGTGTCGCCGAGGTCGAGCCAGATGGTCTTCTCTGTCTGCAAGGAGAAGATGCCGACTGTGACTTTATGCGACGTCATGCCAGCCATCGGGTACTTGTCGGGGGCAAGTTTTGCCTCACGCTCGAAGGTGTTGACCTGTGGATAGTCTGCCACCATGCTTTGGTCCATGCGGTAGAAGGCCAACTGCTGTCCGTCGTTGCTCCAGAAGGTGCCTTTATCGATGCCAAACTCATCGCGGTGTACGCTCTTGCCATAAACTATTTCGCGCGAGCCGTCGGTAGAGAGTTGGTATTCCTTTCCGTCGGCAGCAGCAACCCAAAGGTTATCGTCCTTAGAGAAAGCAACAACTCCAGAGGCTTTGCAGTACTCCAGTTCGCCTTCGTGACGGGTGCGCTTTTCTGCTTTGAGGTCAACGGTTTCGCCCTCAACGGTCTTGCCTGTCGTCCTGTCAATGACGATAGCTGGCTCTGAGGCAGCATCAATGAGGCGGCTGCCATCCCAGCGCAGTTGCCACCGCTCGGGATAGAACTGTGCGGCATTCTTCCCGCCAAAGTTGAGCTCTTCGAGGGTGAAGATCTTTTGAGCCATAAGCGAACCTGTTCCCATGAGTGTCAGGAGTATGAGTAGCAGATGTTTAGTCTTCATCTTATCATTTACCATTTACCATTTACCATTTACTATTTGTCATTTACCGTTTGTCATACTTGTTGTTGCCTTTGTTCCTGTCGAAGGGCTTGCGGTCGCCGCCTCGGGCATCCTTACGGTCACCTCGCTTGAAGTCCTTGCGCTCGCCTCGCCTGAAGTCCTGCCTGTCTTCGCGCTTGAAGTCGCGACGCTCTTCCCTACGGCTGTCCCGACGGAAGTCTTCGCGTTCTTCTCTCCGCTTGAAGCGCTGACGCGGGTCGTCCTCGAGCTTCTCCTTGAAGTCGCGATGCTGCTTGAAGCGCTTGCGGTCTGCCATCATGCGCCGTTCCTGTGCGGTCTTGATGTCTTTGCCTTCGGCACGCATATCGTTGAACTTTCCGCTGAACATCTGATACTTGCGTAGCTCGCACTCCAGGCTGCCGTTGTAGAGCGGTGTGCGGAGCGAAGGCTTGAGCCCTATCTGGTCGAAGCACTCTTCGCGATAGCTGAGCACCCAGGCTTCGTTTCCTGTAAACTCATGTTTGAACTTCGAGCCAATCATCTTGTAGAGCCCAAGCAGGTCAGGCGCAGAGATGCGCTCGCCGTATGGCGGGTTGGTGATGATGACGGACTTCTCTGCCGGTTGCTTGAAGTCGGCAAAGTCCTGTTGCTGGATGGTTATCTCCTTGCTCAGGCCTGCAGCCTTGACGTTGGTCGTGGCTATGCTGACGGCATTACGGTTGATGTCGTAGCCGTAGATGTGGTGCTCGAAGTCATGTTCCCTTGACTCGTCCTCGTAGATGCTGTCAAAGAGGTCTTGGTCGAAGTCGGGCCACTTCTCGAAGGCATAGCCTTTGCGATAGACGCCAGGCGCGATGCCTCGGGCAATGAGGGCTGCTTCGATGGCGATGGTGCCGCTGCCGCACATCGGGTCGATGAGGTCGCACTCGCCCTTCCAGCCCGTGAGCATGATGATGCCTGCTGCAAGCACTTCGTTCAGCGGAGCCTCGATGGTCTCCTGCCTGTAGCCGCGACGATGCAGGCTCTCGCCGCTCGTATCGAGGGAGAGAGTGCAGTCGTACTCGGCAATGTGGATATGGAGCTGAAGGTCGGGGTTAGTGATTTGGATGTTCGGACGTGCTCCCGTGCGCTCACGCATCTGGTCAACGATGGCATCCTTCACCTTATAGGCTACGAACTTTGAGTGGCGGAATTCGGTACTGAAGACGACGCTATCCACGGCGAAGGTCGTGTCGTTGGTCAGGTAGTTTGTCCAGTCGATTTCCTGCACGGCGGTATAGACTTCGTCTGCGCTTGTGGCGCGGAAGTGCTTGATGGGCATAAGGATGCGGATGGCCGTGCGCAGCTGGAAGTTGGCGCGGTAGAGCAGTTCCTTGTTGCCCGTGAAGGACACCATACGGCGTCCCAACTGTATGTTGTTGGCGCCGAGGTCAATCAGTTCGGTTGCCAATACGGTCTCCAAGCCCTGAAAGGTCTTGGCAATCATTTCAAACTCTACTCCCGCTCTGCTTGCAGGAGTGTTCCATTGTGGGTTTTCCATCTATGTGGTTTAATGCTTAACTATGAACTCTTAACTCTCAACTCTTAACTCTCAACTCTCAACTATGAACTCTCACAGCCCTCCCCAGTCTTCTGGACGGACCATGTGGCTCTTGCGCTTCTTGGCCTGCAGGAGCTGTTCGCCGGGCTGTGTGCTTTCCGTCACCCAGACGTTGCCGCCCACGACCGTTCCCTTTGCCAGCGTGATGCGTCCCAGTACCGTTGCGTTACTATAGACGATGACATTGTCTTCCAGTATCGGGTGACGAGGTATGCCCTTCATGGGATGTCCGTTCTCGTCGAGCGGGAAACTCTTTGCTCCGAGCGTAACGCCCTGATACAGTTTCACGTAGTTGCCGATGATGCAGGTAGCACCGATGACGACACCCGTGCCGTGGTCGATGGTGAAGTGGTGTCCTATCTTCGCACCCGGGTGGATGTCGATGCCCGTCTCGCTGTGCGCCAGCTCCGTGATGATGCGCGGGATGAGGGGCACGCCCAGTAGCAGCAGCTCGTGGGCGATGCGGTAGTTCGTCACAGCCTTGATGACGGGATAGCAACTGATAATCTCGCCGTATGACTCGGCAGCCGGGTCGCCGTTGTAGGCAGCCTCCACGTCCGTAGCCAAGATGCGCCGCAGCTCCGGCAGCCGCTTGATGAACTCTGCCACAATCGCCTGCGCCTGCTCCATCCGCTGACATTGTCCATCATCCTTTGTCCCCTCTCTCCTCGGAGAGTGGTCGGAGGTGAGGCTTTTCCCCGCCATCACCTGCTGTGTGAGCAGATGGCAGAGGCGGTCCATGTTGACACCGATGTGATAGGGGACTGTTTTGCTGCTTAGTGTCGATTTCCCATAGAAACCTGGGAAAAGGACGGCTCGGCACAGCTCGATAAACTCCGCCAATGCAGGAGCGGAAGGAAGTGGGGTGCTGTCGGCCATTTCCTCATAGAAGAGGCCGTACATGGAATCAGCCTCCGACAACCGTCTGGCGGTCTGTTCCAGTACCTCGTTGAGTTCGTTTGGACTCATTGTTCCGTTGAGTTTTCAATAAATGCGGTGCAAAGATACGAATAAGCGAGCGAAAAGCAAAATGAAAATGAAATTTTCTTTTTGTCGAATTCGTGGTTCCTTCTGCACAATCCTTGCGTATTGTTGCGAAAATCCATTACACGAAAAACGACGAAACGCGGCCCTCAGGCCGACGTCCCGCGGAGCGTTTCCCAACACAGCACGCTGCGTTGGCCATCGCAGCACGTTGCGTTGGCATTTGTTCCCTGTTGCGTAGGGTTAAATTCTGCATCGCGAAATGCCCAAAAAGGTTGAAAAAGACCTCGCTTTTGCTATCTGAAGTTTGCAATTCCCGCTTTTCGGCCCTCACCCCATCCGTCTAACCTCCTGATTTTCACCTACGATTCGATTTGAGCCCATTTCCCGTCTTTGCCGTACCCAAATGCCATCCCGACAAAAACAGGCCCTCAAATTGCCTCGCCTCGCGAAGAGTCTTTACATATTTTCTGCACCACGGATTGCTTTATTTTTATTAAACCACGAATTACACGAATTATTCTTTATTCAAGTTTCGCATGTGATTGTTATTTATCAAGAATTTGAGAATTTGAGAATTAATCTTTTGCAGGTCAAAACTTTCTTTCAATTCTCTTTAAATCCAGATTCATTGCCACCAGAGAAAATTCTCTAATTCTCTAATTCTTGATTTTATAAATGTCAATAAATCAACACTTATTTACTTGCGAAAGTTGAATAAATTCATGTTATATATTAATCCGTTCAATCCGTTTAATCCGTTGTTTTCAAGTTTCGGAGGCCTTGCTGCGTTGCTGTTCGAGCCAAGCGAGGGGTGTCATGCCCGTGAACTTGCGGAAGTTGCGGTAGAAAGACTGCTCGCCCGAGAAGCCAACGTCCTGGGCGATGACGGAGAACTTGCTGTCGCCGCCGTGCCTGTCGTGCTGTAGCATCACCATCTTTGCGTGGTCTATGCGCAGGTGGTTCACGTAGTCGGAGAACGTGCTGTGCAGCTCCTTATTGATGTAGTTGGAGACGTATGTCCGACAGGAACCGACCTCCCGAGCCACGTCCGTCAGGGT
>Ga0310690_10011212_pt1 | contig 11081 bp, 7 predicted proteins | sample AusTroGonzalo_MG_2_FD_207661 | JGI IMG/M metagenome (GOLD analysis project Ga0310690, IMG submission 207661) | Bovine rumen microbial communities from tropical cattle in Woodstock, Queensland, Australia - Gonzalo_04 (v2) (version 2) | ecosystem: Host-associated > Mammals > Digestive system >...
AGAGTAAAGAAAGTAGATAAAGCAAGATACAGATTTGAGAACCTTAATGTCAACGAACCCTTCGCATTGGACAAAATCGGGATCGAGTATGTTGAGAAAGGCAACTTTAAACATTAGGTGATAAAATGGGAAACTTTCAGGACACATATAAAATTTCTTCCGCAGATAGAACGGGCAAGGGTGTAACGGGACTTCCCGACACTCCCGGACTTTCCACGGGCGATATGCAGGCAAGGTTCGATTCACTCGGTAACTTGTCCATTGATAAGTTCAATGCGGTGGTGGATTGCGTTGGTGACGTTGTAACTAATGACGATACCAAACTTCCCACAATGAAAGCTATCGTTGACTACGTTGTATCAATGGGTGGCGGTGATATGACGAAGGCTGTCTACGATACGGATGATGATGGAGTAGTGGATAACTCCGAAGCCCTTGAAGGACACAACTCACTCTACTTCAAGAATCAGTATGACATAACTCTTCCTACCACCGGTTACACCGAAGAGGAAGTAACGATTTGGGGAGAGACCAAAACAATGCAGGTTCTCACGATCACTTCTGATGTGAACGGAGACCCCCTTACAAACTTTGCATCCGATATGGTTGCCGACTATCCCATTAATCTTACTGGTACATTGGAAGACTTCAAGAAACTGTATGCCGTTGAAATCGGACTTGCAAGAGTAACCGTATACTGCGAAGAAGTTCCTACCGCTTCACTCAACGTAAGGATAAAGGAAGCCTAAATGAAACAGCTTAATTGGTATCAGATATTCGGAAATACAAAACAGATTCCTGACGGAAGAACAGTTACCCCGACTGATGATATTCAGATTTGGCTTAATTGTGCTGACATTTGGGATAAGGCATATACCACACTTGCGGAAGTGTTAGCAGATACCGATACATTGACCGCCCTTATCAATAGCAACAACGCTGTTGACTATATGGTGAGGTCAACTACTTGGGCGGTTGCTACTGCTCTTGTTCCTACAATGACTTCCGACACAACTCCCGAAGGTGTTGCGAGTGCAACAAATGTATATAGTTCAACTTATCCTGCGTGGAAAGCGTTTGATGGAAATGATGATCCAACAACATCAAGATGGGCTTCTACATCTGCCGCAGCCGCTAATAGCACTTGGCTTCGTTATCAGTTTAGCAGTCCGCAGAAACCGGACTATGCAGAAGTCTTTATATATGACAACGTATCCACAACATATAAAATTCAGTATTCCAACAATGGAGTGGATTGGACTGACGCAACATCTAACCTTACGGTACAGCAGGGACAAAAGGTAAAAGTACCGCTAACTGTACCTGACAATATTTCTTATATACAGATTCTTTTCACGGGCAAATCGCAATCAGGTTCGTACAGCGTTATGACGTTCCAAACATATAACAGCTCTGTCTGTGACTGTTCTACCGCAATGTCTTATATCGGACTCAACAACTACGCAGCGAACACGCTCCTTGATGATGCAACGTGGTGTGAAGCAATTTGTAACTCCGAATACTTCGAGTCTGTACTGAACACAAAGAATCCCGATATGACAAGTAACACTGCTCCTTCGGGTACTTGTTCAGCAAATGGCAACTATGGAGATTACTACCCGTGGAAAGCGTTTGATGGAAACGATAGCACAGCTTGGGCTTCACCGAGTACCGCATCATTGTCAGACTGGATCAAGTATGGATTTGCTGATGATGGAATTGTAGTTAAGAGATTAAGAATCTACTCTAATCGTTATCAGACTTATAAGATTCAGGCTTCTAATGACAACGCTAATTGGACTGATTTGTATAGTGGCTCGGTAGGAGACGTAACTACATATATCAATAACGACACAAGATATAAGTATTTGAAGTTTACTCCTACCTCACTAATGGGTGGTGCAAACAGCGGAGTAGTATTTACTTTTAAAGCCTACGGAAGAGAGGATGTATAAATGGAAGAGTACATCACAAGAACAGAACATACCGAGTTTGCAAGAAGGGTAGACGAAGAGAACGGCAGACAGAATGATAGGTTAAACAGCCTTGAAGCCACTCTTAAGCAGGTACTTTCTATCTCTACTTCCGTGGAAAAGTTAGCGATACACATGGAACACATGTCTGATGAACAGAAGTCGCAGGGCGAAAGACTGAAAGTATTGGAAGACCGTGACGGAGAGAAGTGGAGAAGTGTTGTTTCCCATATCGTTGTTGCGGTAGTTACTGCGGTAGTAGCGTTCATTCTTGGGAAGTTAGGCTTATGAGCGTACAAACCGACTTCATCAATAGAATAGCTCCGTATGTTATTAAGTGGCAGAAACAGTATGGCTTCGGAGTGTGTTCGGCGATAATCGCACAAGCGATATTGGAAAGCGGATTTGGACAGTCCGATAAAGCCGCCTACAACAACTACCACGGAATCAAGTACAAGGGTAACAGAGTAACGTGCAATAGCGGCAAGTTTACATCACAGTCTGCCGAGTGGAAAGACGGAAAGTATTACCCGATTATAACCGAGTGGTACGCTTTTGCAGATATGGATGACGGAGTACAAGGTTACTTTCAGTTTATCGCAAGCGGCAAGTACAAGGTAAAGGGAATAACCGATCCCGAACAGTACCTAACAGAATTGAAGTCAAAGAGTTACGCAACCGGCCCTAACTACGTTGCCAATAATATGAGAGTAGTGGAGACATACGGACTACGGAAATATGACGAGGTAAATATGGTTCAGTACGATTTAAACAGAAAACCCGACAGTCCTTTAGCGAAGTGTGCGATATGGACTTACAACTGCTCGATAAGGAATACAAAGTTAAAGCCTTCACAGTTTGATTTTATTCCGCATTGTACCGCAGGAATGAGTAGTGCGGAGTCCACAGCAAGAAGGTTTCAGAACCCTGCTGTTCAGGCTTCGTGTCATTACTGTATCGGTTCAAACGGTGACATTGTTCAGAACGTACCCGAAGAGTACAGAGCGTGGACTACGGGCGGTGACTTGAATGTAAACGGTGTAACGGGTGCAATGATGGATCATCACTCATTCACTTTCGAGATAGCCAATACTGCGTTAGCCCCTGACTATCCTATGAGTGCCGAAGCAATAGCATCACTTGTCTACTTAATGGTGGATATCTGCAAAAGACACGGCATCAAGAAGGTAATATGGAACGGTGATAAATACTACGCAAGCAACGCTAATAATTACAATGTGATCGCCGCCCATAGGTGGTATGCCCGTAAATCGTGTCCTGGAAATTTCTTGTATAACAGCATGAAAAACGTGGCTGATACGGTCAATATGTTGCTTGCAAGTGGCGGTGACATTCCTTCGGGAGACTATGTAATAGACGGAGTTAATTACGGAGAAGTCTTCGAGCCTGCCTATTACAGAGACCACAACCCTGATGTAGCGGCATCCCCTTACGGAGTAAATGACGGAACACTTTGGGAACATTTCAGAGACTTCGGAATGAATGAGCTTCGACAGGGTAATGCAGACTTCAACGCAAGAGCATACAAGGAAAGATATGCAGACTTGCGAGAAGCATACGGTGACAGTAATCAAATGTACTATTGGCATTGGATAGTTTTCGGCAAGGCCGAAGGAAGGAACGGAAAATGAATATTGACTGGAAAAGAAAACTCACATCAAGAAAGTTTTGGCTTGCAATAGCAACATTCGTTTCAATGCTTCTCGTCTACTTCGGTGACAGTCCGAGTGATGCAGAGCAGGTATCGGCACTTATCATGGCAGGAGCTACCGTGATCGCATACATAGTCGGTGAAGGCCTTACTGATAAGGCAAGCATAGAGAAGGGAGATTAAAAATGGCAGGCAAGAATACAACCTCGGCAGTAAAGAAACTCGAAAACAAGAATACCACGGTAACGAAGGGTACTTCCAACAGTTCTATCGGAACAAGACCTTACAGTAGCCCTAACACTACCACTAATGCCGCAAAGATTACGGCAACTACCCCGACTACTACGGCTGCGAAGAGTTCCACTACCACGGTAGGTCAGAGACCTTATTCAAGCCCTAACACTTCTACCGCTAATCAGGGTACTACTGCGGTCAATAAAGGAAGCGGATATACAAGCCTTCCTTATACCACTCCTAACGCAAGTGCTTATAATCAGGCTTATACCCCTGCCACCCCTTCAACTCCGGTAAACAACTTTGCTGCGGGACTTTCAAATCTTACAAACAACGCAGCTCCTTACGCATCTGTTTTGGGTTTGGCTTCCGGAGCTACTAATGCCACTCCTACCGTAGATGCTTCAAACATTACCCCTTCGACAAGTACGGAGAGTTCGAGTAGTACCCCTGGACTGTTTGACTCGATTATGAGAGCTAACGCTATCGCAGGATCGGCAGCAACACAGCCCATCAGCAATATTCTTGGCAACACGGATGCTGCTCACATTGCCGCAACAAGGCCCTACTCAAATCCTAACTATGAGTATGACGAAGAGAAGTATGGTTCAGAGTCTAACAACCTTCTCGGAAGTCATCACGGCGGCGGTGGTGGACACTCATTCACTCCCCCTGAAACTTCTTCTTCTGCACTCGGAAAAGGAAGTCTCGGTAACTACATTGCAGCCAACGAATCCCTTCTCGATACATTAAGCTCCGAAGGCATACCCGGATATGAAGTGCCTTACTCAACTCCTAACGCAGGATCGGTAGCAAACTCTTACACCGGTGATACTACCAAATCGGGAGATACCAATTACTATCTCGGTGGCGGTGGAACAAGAAGCGGTGGTTCGTCAGGAAGTCTTGACGGTTATGATGCAGGCGGCATTGATGTTTCCGCACTCTATGATCTCCTTAATCAGAGACTTGGAGAGTATGAAGGAAACTACACTTCACTCCTTGATCTTCTTGCAAACAACTACGGAGACCTTCTCAATGCACTCGGACTTAACTACTCCGATACCGAAGCCCTTCTGAATGGACAGTTTACCAACTCGAAGAATGAGCTTGAAGAAGCAAGAAGAAGAGCATTGCAGGAAGCGTACATCAGCAGAATGATGCAGGAAAAGAACCTTGCGGATCAGCTTGATGCTTACGGCCTTACCGGTGGAGCAAGCGAGTCGGTTATGGCGAACATGAGAAATAACTACGCTAATAACCGTAACGAAGTCGAGCTTAACTTGCAGAACAACCTTCGTGAACTTATTCAGAAGTATATCGAGAATCTTGCCGGTGCAAGGGATAGATACAATAACTCCCTTATGACCGCACAGAACAATAGATTCAATGCTTTGGCTGATGCGGCACAGACAAGGGCAAACGCAAGATCGAACGCTTACGAAGACCTCTATAACACACTTGCTAACCTTACTATGAAAGGCATAAGATATGGCGGTTAATCGTTATGGAAAGATAACACGGAACACGGGCGGTACTAATGCCCGTGTTTCTAATATGCAAACGGAAATACCCGTTCTTGAACAGCAGAGAGTTGTTCAGGAGTACGAAGATGCAAAGCCTACCCTTAATCGTACTCTTTCGCCCTTGCAGAACCTTGTAAGGTATGCGGACGATATGAAGACAAGGCAGGCCCTTGCCAATGATTATAATGCTGTCAAAAACGCACAGACACAGCAGACCCTTGAAAGACTCGGACAGACGGATGTAGCAAGAGGGTCTAATTCCTATGCTGTTGAGCAGGCAAAAAGAGGAAATCTGTTAAGCGGTATTCTTAATACCATTGCAGATAATGAGAAGGTTGGAAACCTTACTACATTCCTTACCGGTGCTTACACTCCTTCATATACAGAATTTCGCAGACAGCAGAACGAAGCAATGAAGGGTACGCTTACGGGTGAAATGCAGAGGGCAGGACTTACCCAGGAAGACATTGATCGTTGGAATCGTCAGCAGAATAATGCAGAACGTCAGGAAGTATTATCTAACTATGCGAAGACACATCCCGTCCTTGCTACGTTAAATGCGTTCCCTGAAAACATTGCCGGAAGTGCGGAAGGTGTTCTCGATAAACTCACAAGTTACGTCACGGGCAAGCCCCTTGAAGCAAAGCCTTCAAATGCAGAGATTTACAGAAACGCAGTATCTTCGGGTATTGACTCGAAGGTAGGCAACTTTGCATACGGTGTAGGTAACTCTATCGGTGATATGTTGCTTGCACAGTTAGTAACGGGTGGTCTCGGAAAAGGTAAAGTCGGTGCGGCATTAATGGGTCTTGAAAAGGCAGACCCCGTAATGAATAGTGCTATCGAGCGTGGCCTTACTCCTACACAGATACTTGCAGAAGGCGGCGGTTCAGGACTTACCACAGCAATTACCGAAGCTATTCCTTTCGGACGTTTCGCAGAAGGCGGTCATATCCTCGGTTCAATGGCGGCAGAAGGTTTGCAGGAAGGTGCGGAAGATATTGCCGATACCCTGCTTGATAGAATTGTTACCGATCTCGGTGGCAATAGTGAAAAGTCTGAATGGAATCGTAATATCCAGGCTTACATTGATGCAGGCTATACCGAAGAAGAAGCAAGGCAGGCTGTTGAGAATGATTATCTCAAACAGTTGGGCCTTGATATCGGTGCGGGTGCTATCAGTGGTGGACTTATGCAGGGCGGTACAAACGTACTTAATCAGAGAAACCTTGTTACGGGTCAGTCCCGTATACCGCAGCTTACCAATGAGCAGCTTGAATCTATTCCGGAAGTGGACGAGGAAGGAAACCCCGTCAAGACAAAGGAACAGATAGCAGAAGAAGAGAAGCAGGCACAGCAGGCTAAAGAAAACAACAAGGCTATCATGCAGTATCTTAATGTCCTCAAAGAGAATGTTAAGAATGACCCTTCGCAGTATGAGAATTGGATTAATGTTGCACAGCAAATAACGGATCAGATACCCGAACTTAAACAGCCTATCCGTGACTCTTACGTTGACCTTCGTGGATATCTTGACAATTACGAAGAAGAGCAGGCAAGGAGAGCAGAGGAAAGAGCGAGATACAATGATCCCGAAACCCTTGACTTCTTAAGAAGCGTTGCAGGAGATATAGCTACTGAATCGCAGAATTGGGAAACAAGGGAAGCACAGCTTGACCGTATCGAGAACAGAGTAGCAGAAGAAGTAAGAGCTGAAAAAGAGAAGGTCATTCAGGACATTGAAAGCCGTAATCCGCTTGCAGGGGAAAGCGTATATAACTTTGGCAAGTATATACAGACCCTTATTCAGCAGAACCCCGAAATGGAAGGCTATCTTACTGCTGAACTCAATGACATTAATAATATGTCCGAAGGTTGGGTAACTGACTTCTCGCAGTACAGACAGAGCGAGAATAACACACAGCCCCTTAATCAGTTTGATTCAAGAGAGGAAGCCCAGGATTATCTCAATGGTCTTTCAAGAATACCTTCTCTTAATCAGAATATTGAAAGAGGAAACAACCTTGCAGATGTTCTCAACAGGCAGAAGGCAGATGTAATCAACAGCCTTGAAACAAACGATCCTATGTCCGGCGAGAAGGTAAGTGAATTTATTGCAAGGGCAAAGTTTATCGCAAAGTCTGACCCTTCATTGAGAGAGTTTGTCAACAATTCAATTAACGAGGTTCAGGAGAAGTCCGAAGGATGGAGAACCGACTATCCCGTTAAGCCTTTCCCTAAATTGGAGAAGCAGACCAAATCTGCAAAGGATATTGTTAAGCAGTCCGCAGAGACCAAAGAGATCGAGCAGAGGATAAATGACTTCCTTGCAAAGATGCTTGACCGTACTGCTACTGTTGAAGATGCAGAGGAAATGGTTACTACTGTCAGCGAAAAGGCAAAGAACCTTTCCGAGAGAGAACGCAACGCAGTCGGTACTATGGTTCGTCAGGTCGCTAACGCTTACCGTGATATGCCGAAGTCCGCTATTCCTTTGGATGAAGACGTACAGAATATCGGAACGCTTGAAGATGCTATCAATGTTCTTGATGATGAACTTAATTCGTTTGCAGGGAAGCATCCTTATAATCTGAAATTCTTTGGAAGAGATCAGCGTGGAAACGTAGCATCCGAAGATAGCGATAGGGTGCAGACCGGACGTTATAAGACTTCCGAAACCTATACCAATTCTGCTGAAAGAAGCGGCAACCTTACTGATGAACAGAGACAGATGGTAGAGGAAAACGGCAGTATGCTCTATCAGGAAAACTCCGAAGCCGAGTCTGTTGCCGAAGCCGAGAAGAGGATCATAAGCGAAGGTTGGGAAGGAGCGTTTGATAAGCTCACATCAAAGAACGCAAGAGACTTCAACAATGTAGATGTTGACGAACTGTTTATGGTATGGAGACACTACAAGGAACAAGCAATGGCTCTTGATGCTAAAGGTCTTGATTCCACTTCCGCATGGGAAAAGACCGTTGACTGTCTTACCCAGGTCAAAGCCGTAGGTAGTAGTGCCGGTTCTGAATTGCAGGCATTTGCAAAGTGGAGCAGAAACAATACTCCCGAAGGTCTGTTATCGCAGGCAGAAACTATCATTGAAGAAGTAAAGAACGGTGCTAAAAAGAATCCGTGGTTTGCACAGATAGCGAAAGAGACTAAAGGTAAGACGAAGGAAATGGACGTTCCCTTCATTAAGGAATTTCTTACCGAAGCGGAAAAACTCAACGGCCTTGACATTGATTCGAGAGAAGCAAAACACATCATGGCTAATCTCGGAAAGATGGTAAACAGTCAGATTCCCGTTACCTTAAGAGAGAAGGTAGTTACTATCCTGATGGATAATATGTTAGGTAACTTCCGTACTCTTATCGCAAGGAACGCAGGCGGTAACGTAGGCTTTAACCTTATCGAGCAGAAGGTAACAAAGAACCTTGCCGCAAAGATAGACAAGGCCCTTTCCGCAAAGAGAGGGACTACAAGAACTATCTCCGAGAATACAAGGGAAGGCAGAAGTGCTTACAGAGAAGGATTCAAAGAAGCGGTCAAGCAGGAGATATACGATTTTCAGAACAACATTCAGTCTGCAAGATCGGGAGAGAACAACCTTCGTACTGCCGTTGCCAATAACAGACAGATATTCAGTCAGAAGAATGTCTTCGGAAAGATAGGAAACCTTTACAACAAGCTCGTTAAGACGGGATTAAGCTCCGGTGACAGACCCTTCTATGAAGGTGTTTATAATCAGTACATGACCGAGTTTAGAAAGATGCGTGATAACGGTCTTCTTATGGATATGACTGATGCGGAGTTTGAGGAACTTGCAAAGGCAAACGCACAGATCAAAGCACTCGAAGCCGTTTATCAGGATGATTCTTCAATGGCCCAGGCATTTATGGGAATGAAGAACGCAGTCAATGAACTTTCAAAGGGTATTGTCGGTGCTGATGTACTGTCACAGTTTACAATGCCGTTTGTTAAGACCCCTGCTAATATCATTCAGAGAGCTATCGAGTATTCGCCCGTTGGCATAGTCAAGAACGCTATTCAGACTGTCCGTGAGCTTAATCACGCAATGACTGAAAATGAGATCATGGACTTCGACCAACAGCGTTTTGCTACTGAAACCGCAAGGAACATAATTGGTTCAATAATGTTTACGGCAGCGATTATGGCGGCAAAGTCGGGAGCATTGACGGGTGGATATTCCGAAGACAAGGATATGGCCCAGGCACAGAGAGAAGCCGGTATGCAGGAGTATGCACTTCATAATCCTTTAGGCTTTAATGGTGATGTTGATGTATCGTGGGCTCCGGTAGTCGGTAACAACCTTGTTGCGGCTGCGGCTGCGTATGATGCGGCATCAAAACCCGAACTTACAATAGGTCAGCGTATAGGTCAGGGATTAACCGCAGGCTTAAGAACACAGTTTGAATCATCAGCACTTCAAGGCTTACAGAGACTTGTCGGTGGAAGTAACTATTCAAGCTCAAACGGTGGAGACCTTCTTACTAACGCTGTTGATACATTAAAGAGTGGTGCTACACAGTTTATCCCTTCACTTGCACGTCAGGCGGCGGCTACTACTGATCCGTACAGAAGACAGCTTACCGGTGCTAACCCTGATGATTATTATATGAACTCGGTTCTTAATTCGATACCTGGCTTACGTCAGAGCTTACAGCCCCGTATATCAAGAACGGGTGAATATATGGAGCAGAACGTTGGACGTAACGGACTTTGGAAAGCGTTTGATAACTTCATCAACCCTGCCACAATTACCCGTGGAACAGAAGATGCGGTCAGAGACGAAGCAATGCGACTGTTTGAAGCAACCGGAAACAACATTGCATTTCAGCCTGGTGTTAGCATTAACGATCTTAAGAGCGAAGATCACGTTCCTACTGCCGAAGAGTTTACGCAGTATCAGCAGGCGGCTTATGGTAACATGAATCAGATTGCTACCCAGGTTATCAATTCGAGTTACTATCAGAACCTTACAGACGGAGAGAAAGAGACGTTACTTGATAGCATCTACAAAGCTGTTAAATCTGTTGAGAAAGCCAATATCCTCGGAACAGATAAGTCTAATCTGTCTGGTGCTGCAAGAGCCTACAACGAAGGCGGTGCAGAAGGTCTTATCAATTATGCTACTGCAAAGAGTGTGCTTACTGAAATGGGTATGGATAATACCGAAAAGAACAGAGAGTATATTCTTGAAACCTTAAATAACGGTGGAACGGAAGCGGTAAATCAGATACTTGAATTAAGTGATGAATTAGTCAACGCAGGTCTGACCGGAAGCCTTACCGAACAGTACGCATATAATCACGCTGCACAGTACATTCCGTCACTTACTCCCACGCAGTTTGCGACAGAGTACACGAACCTTAACTATGACGGACAGTCGGGCATTACACAGAAAGACATTCTTGCCTATGTAAATCAGAACCCGACAGCGTACACCGAAGAGGATATGTATAGACTTTGGAACGCATACGGACAGAGTAGTTGGAGCAAACAACCTTCGTGGAACGGATCGCAATGGACAGCAAAATAAGAATAGACCCCCAATTACGGGGGTCTTTCTTTTTAGAACTCATTCTATCCGGAGGGTTTTCATACGCTTCTTGTTACACATTTATTATACATTATGTAAACCGATTTTCAAGCAGA
>Ga0310690_10011215_pt1 | contig 11079 bp, 15 predicted proteins | sample AusTroGonzalo_MG_2_FD_207661 | JGI IMG/M metagenome (GOLD analysis project Ga0310690, IMG submission 207661) | Bovine rumen microbial communities from tropical cattle in Woodstock, Queensland, Australia - Gonzalo_04 (v2) (version 2) | ecosystem: Host-associated > Mammals > Digestive system >...
TTTGAATATGGCAAAAGAAAAAGGCTGGTTGAATGATAGAAATACAACCGATGCAAAAATGCCAGTAGAAGAGACAAAGGAAGAAAAGAAAAAACGAAAACAAGAAGAAAAGGCAAAAAAAGAAGAGGCAACTCGACAGTGGATGCTTGATAGAGCTGATGTTCAGAACGCTGCTAGACGTTCTCAAATTGCTAACCCTTCGGTTGGTGTTGTTGATAGAGTTATGGGAAATGTTACAGGCCGTAACGAAGATTTATTAAATCCTAACGCGGTAAAGGCTAAAGACTTAAACGCTGACGGCTCTATGGCAAACAAAAACTTTCAGCTTGGAAATGGAGTTGAAAGTGATTTTATCGGAGAAGAAGAGATCAAAAAAGAAAATAAAAACTCCAGTGATAATAATACTGGTAGTGTTTCTAATTATGATAAAAACTTTTTGAATAATCAGGCTGAAATTTCTGATTATCAGAAAAATAACGAAATGGAAAAAGCGCGAAAATCAGAATTAGAAGGCTGGAATGATATAAACAAAACAATAGAGCAGTCTCAAAAGACTTTTAAAAATATTGATGATCATTACTTAGAGCAAATACCTACATTCGCTGCTAAACGTTATTTTAATGGCGAATTTGGTGACCCGAAATCTAGTGATGCAAAGTTAAGACTTGCTCATTTTATGATTAATGGTTTACAGAGTAAACTTAAAACTCTTTCTAATCTTGCTATGGCTAATGCTGGGAAAAGTCCAATGTTTGCAGATACAACAAGCGATTATGAAAAATTACAAAACTCTAATCTTGAGCAAGGTATTACTAACAGATGGAATAAATACAAACAAGATACAGATGCCGCCGCTGCACTTGCTACAAAACAAGGTATAGAAGCTCAAGATGTCAAGAATGCTTTAAATAAAATTGCTGCAAATGCAAATATGCAGAGTGCTTTCAATATGATGAACGAAAAACAGAAAGTCTATGCTATTAAAGTTATTTCAGAAATTGGAGATAAGATAAAAGATTTTAATAGAGACGATGTTACTAACTTCTTAATGGGCGCTCTTGTATCTGACAAAAATTTTAATAGTCAAGACTTATTAGCTGCTATGGGTGTTAAACTTGGTACAGATGTACTTGATAGTGATACAGCCAAAAATGTTATAGAAAAAATAAAACAATATTATGGCAATAAATAAACAAAAAGGCGGTAGAAAATACCGCCTTTTTTTATATTACCAGTCATCACCTTCAAACGGTAAGACAGTTATATATAATTTATCATGCTTTGTTTTAAACTCGTAATTATATTTATCCCCAGATTTGCTTTCTATACAGATATAATCTGACAATTCCAAAATCTCATAATCACTAGATGACTTCCATGTTTGACCTAAACTTAATAACGGTGTTTTGGTTACATATTGCCAGCCTTCTTCTGTAGAAGTGTAATCTGCATAAAAACCGTTAAAATGAAAGGTTTTACCTTTTTTTGTATGTACATAGATTTTAAAAGCATCTCGGCTAAAAGTTGTATTTATTACAATTATTTCTTCATTCGCTTTTTCATTAAAGTTCATTATCTGACCTTTTAACTCTTCTGAAAAAAGCAAATTACAGGCAAGTAATAGACAAACTAAAAATATAATTCTTTTCATAAACTAACACCTCGTACTTATTAGCAAAATAATTATAAACCCTTTTCAACTAATAAGCAAAGAGGTTTTTAGCATGAATATTAATCTTAATCTTGACTTAGAGCGCATGAGACAGAAACAGAAACAGAAAGTAAAGACTGGAATGTCTATGCAAGCGACTGTAAACGGTGCTTTGAGTTTACCTACTAACAACCCTAGCGGACAGATGCCGCAGCCTTCAAAATCTAACGGTTGGGGAGCAAATGCACAATGAGAAAAGTTACAAATAAAGATATAACAAATGCTGTAAGTTCTTTAAAAGTTTTTGGTGGTAAAAAACGCGGTAAATATTACAGAAACTACAGACGCTACAACTACACACCTTTTGCAGATCTTGAAAACATCCGCGACCCTTCTGTAGTTGGATACTATGAACAACCGGCAGAAGTTGAAGAAGATACAACACAGACACCACAGATTAACATTATTAAAAGTTGTATTGATACACTTACCTCTAAAATCGCACAGTCAAAAGTTAGACCGTTCTTTAATACGCAGAATGGAACTTTCAAGGACATTCAGACAGTAAAACAGGCTCAGGCGTTTTTTGACTTGTATTATGATTTACAAAACGTAAACAAGAAAGTTAGTGAAGCGTTCAGAGACTCGGCAATTTTTGAAAAAGGTGTTATCTACATTGACCCGATAACAAAAGAAATATCAAAGGCTCTACCCTGGCAAGTTTATTTAAGACCGGCAGAAGTTACTTACGGAAAAATCACCCGCGTTTATTACGAACGCAAAGACTATCCTACTACTTTACTAAATGAAACGCTGGTAAAAAAAGCCTTGATTGAACATAACGATTATTGCAATTACGGTGTTTATTACGATACATACAATCACATTAAGGCAGAACTTATTGACGGTGTTGTGGTAAATACAGAAGTTTATAAACCTTCTAAAGTGCCTTTTGTATTCTTGCATTATTGCTCACCTATTGTGGGAGATACTTCACAGTCTATTGTTGATATGCTTAATTCTATTCAGCTTGAAATTGACAACTTGATGATGAAGATTAAGGATGCATCACAATTAAACCCGGCTCTTACTTTCTGTGTGCCTAAAGGATCAAGTGTAAAAACAAGTCAATTAAACAACAGAGTCGGACAGATACTTGAATACAACGCAACACCTAATATGACCGGCTCCCCTGTAACAGTAGCAACACCAGCATTTATTGATAGTCAGTATATGCAGCTTGTTGAAGAACTTAAACAAAGTGCTTACGAACTTGTAGGTATTTCTCAGTTATCTGCTATGAGTACAAAACCTACCGGCCTTAATTCTGGTGTAGCATTAAGCACAATGGAGAATATTGAAAGTGACCGATTTGAAACGCAACTTAACCAGGTTATTAGGGCGTATGTTGATATTGCAAAAACTTGTATCGAGGTATTCCCAGAAGAAGATACAATACTCCCGGAAGATAATCAGCGCCTTTCTATCAAGTGGAAAGACATTGTAGAAGAAAGTAACAAAATGGTAGTTCAATTTTCTGCAGCTGACAGCCTTTCTAAAGACCCTTCAACAAAACTTCAACAGTTACAGATGCTTGCTCAGACTGGCATTATTCCACAGACAAGAATTGCTCAGTTTATGGAGTTGCCGGACATTCAGAGTGGTTACAGTTTATCAAACAATGCTATCAATGCAGTTTTGACTTGTATTAATGACTGTATTGAAAAAGATATTTTTGATGTACCTGATTATATACCTTTCTTAATGCTTAAAGAAGAAATCATTAATACTCAGTTATCTTTGAAAGCTGCTGCAAGTGCTGAAAACGATAATAAAAAGGATATTGAAAAATTAACAAAACTCTATGAAGCGGTAGAAAGCAAAGAAGCAGACTGGCAAGCAGACCAGGTTCTCGAACAGAAAGAAACAGCACTTGACGGCGGAGAAACAGAAGAAGGCTTACCACCTTCTATGACAAACATTCTTACTCAAGAAGCAAGTATGACACCTGTAAATAATGCTCCTATGGGTGACATGACCGCGGGTGCTGATATGGAAATCGGCACACCAGACGGAAACGCAGCTGCCGGACAATGGAACGCACAACCCGCTATGTAAATCAATAAATGACTATCACTCGGTAGTCATTTTATTTTAGTCTAATAGTTTTATGATAAAACTACTCTTTAATAGTTTTATATGAAATTACTAATAGAGAAGGAGTTCAAAGAAAATGAATGAAGAAAACATTTATGAAATCTTGAACAGTTACAAAGAAGCTATTGACGTTTTACTCTCTCGATGTGACGAGCTTGTAAATCAGAATAAGGCGCTTGAAGAACGCATGAACAAGTTAGAATCAATTCTGTTTGATGAAATACTTGAACCGGCTCGCCTTGCGCTTGAAGCTGACGACAAAGAGCGCCGCTTTGGTGAGTTTAACGAAAAGTATGGGGAAAAGCTCGGCGCTTATGACAAGGTTTTAGGTGCTGCAGAGGGCAACCCTGACTTCTCAATGGCTCGTACAGCTTTTGACGAATACGAAAAGATACCAGAGCCTAGACCAGAAGAAGACGTATTTGTTGATGGCTTGATTGAAACTGTTGAAGAACAGATTGACAGTATCAAAGAAAGTCTCGGAATTGAACCTGATACAAAGGTTGAAATTACCCAGGATGAAAACGGAGATACTGAAATTAAGGCAGACGGTGAAGTTGTTGCTTCTGAAACTGAAACCGAAACAAAAGACGGTGAAGAAGAAAAAGAAGAAATTACTGAACCTACAGACGGACAGGGCGAACTTGATTTTGATGAAGAAGAAATCGAAGACGACCCTGAGGAAGTAAAGAAATTTGAAGAAGAGCTCGAAAAGCTCAATTCATAAAATAAAAGGAGACAATTATTATGGCAATTTCTGCTAATGCTTCAATCCTTGCTATGCTCAAGGTTTATTACAAAAAAGAAGGTATTCAGAACCTTCTTTTCAGAAACTCTCCACTCTTGAAGAAAATTAACAAGGAACGTGTAGAGGGTAAGGAACAGCGCTTTGCTGCTATGTATTCTCGCGGTGGTGCCGCTGGTGGTGACTTTACAGCCGCTAAGACACAGGCTGCTACTGTAGCACAGACAGCAGAGTTCTGCGTAACACCAGGACAGCTTTTCAGCGTTTACACAATGAACGCAAAAGAAGTAGCTGCTTCTCGCTCAAATGCCGGTGCTTATATGCGCGTTGGTGGTGCTAAGATGTTTGCTGCATCTGAGTCTTTCCGTAAGACTTTGGCTGCTGCTCTCTATGGTGCCGGATATGGTGAAATCTGTGCTGTACCTACAGGCGGATGGGAGTTCACAGCTTCAACACCTACAACAATTACACTTCCAGAAGATGCAATTATGAAAATTGATGTAGGAAGTAAACTTGTTGTAAAGGCAACTCGTGAAACTGCTGAAACTTCTGCACAGAATACACTTACAGTAAATGCTATCAATGGTACTACTGTAACAGTTACACCTTCTGGAAATACAGACGCTACACAGGCTTACATTGTTTGTCTTGCCGGTTCTATGAGTGGTAACTCTCCACTTCTTCCAGTAGGTCTTGACGGATGGCTCCCAGTTTACAAGAAGAGAACTGGTGAGTCTTGGGCTGGCTTCATTGATGACCTCTTCTTCGGTGTATATCGCTCTGTAAACCCTGACCGCCTCGCTGGTGCATTCTACAACGGAACAGGCGCAAGCGAAGCAAAGAAGTCTTGTGTAACTAAACTTATCAAGGCTCTTCGCAGACAGGGTTCTTTGTGTGATATGATCGTTATGAATGACGATGACTTCCTCGCATTCTCAGCAGAACTTGAAACAACAAATACATACTTTACAGCAACTTCAACAAGAGAAAAGAAAACTGCAAATGTTGGCTTCTCTGACATTACAGCAGCTTTTTCAACAAACTACATTGAAAACTGTATTGATGACCCTTACTGCCCAAAAGGCCGCTTTTATGTACTCTCTAGTGACGCTGTAGAGTTCTGGGGATATACAAACGCTGACAAGGTAGTAAACGACACTGTAGAAGGAAATAACCCTGGCAAACAGGATCCTATGACAATGGATGCTGATGACAAGGCTAACGACCCTCTCCAGCTTCTTGTTGATGACCTCTTCACAATCAGCGGTGGTTCTGACACAGTAGACGGCCCTGCAACAATGGTTACATTGAACCTCTTCGGCTCATTCGTTGTTACAAACCCTTCTGTATGTGGTGTTGGTGAGTTCTACGGTTCTACAGACTTTGCTTGTGCTTAATCTGTAGAGTAACATTCTAAAACCAATAGAAAGGTAGGTAGGTGGAAAACTTACCTACCTTTTTTTATTAAAGGAGAAAAATATTATGGGTGGATTTTTTGACGCTAACTATAACATTACAAAACTTAAAAAGAATGGTAAGGGAGAAATCACTTACTTGGAATTGAACGGACAAAGTGTACCTTTAAACTCTGCCGGATTTGGCTTGTATGCGTGGAAGTATTCTAGTTCATACATTTATTCTAAAGAACTTTTTAGAGAAAGCGTAGACAATGTTACAACCTACAGCGGTAGTCCTCTGGCTAAGGCTACTACAGGTGACTACGTTGCCGCTCATACAAACAATATCTGGAAAATTGGTGCTGCTTTCTACAATGCAGATATGACAAGCGGCTCTGCTCCGGCTGGAACCGCCGGAACTGCTGTAACTGTTGCAAAGGTTTATATTGCTACAGGTGAGGATGAAGGACTCACAGAGGGCAAGTGGTATACTTACACCGGAGAAGGTGAAAGTATTAAATACTATCTTGTTTCTGCTCTTACTACTGACGGTGTAACACTTGGAACAGAAGTAACAGCGGCAGCGGCTAAGGCTACTCTTGCTGCAGCTTCATTCAGTGACTTGAAGTATGTACCTTATGCAGAGGGTGAGAAGATTGTATACGACTCTCACGACTACTACAGAGACAGTACACATGACATTACTCTCTAACTAATAACATAAGGAGTAAAACTTATGGATAAAATTAAAGCATTCTTTAACAACACAATCGTAAAGGTTGTTGCTTGGGTACTTCTGGCAGTTGTTTCAGTTGTACTGATTTTAGGCGGTGCAAGCGTTGCAGATATCAGCAAGGGTGTAGAACTTGTTGCGGGTATTGTTGCCGCTATCGCTACTCTTGTTGCATTTATTGCAAGCAAGATTAAAAAGGAATAAAACCTACTTCCTTCCCGGTTGTGGTTTTGCTCTCATATCTTGGGCGAGGTGTAAAAACCTTGCCCTTTTTTATTTTAACTAATAATTCAGATATGGGAGATTTGACAGAATGGAACAAGGTTTACTCTTTGATTTTCCTAAGTTCAAGATAACTAAGAAAATCAGACTGATTGAATTATTTGGTGGAATTGGTTCACAGGCTATGGCATTAAGAGATTTGGGAGCAGACTTTGAACATTATCGTTTAGTAGAGTTTGATAAGTATGCTGTAAACAGTTATAACGCAATATATCATAGTAATTTTACAACAACAGATATTAGGAATGTACACGGTGCTGATTTGGGAATAGTTGAGAAAACTACATATACTTACTTACTTACTCGTTTCCCTGTACCGATTTATCAGTGGCAGGACAAATGAAAGGAATGTCAAAAGAAGATTGGGAAAGTGGCAAGGGTACAAGAAGTGGTCTTTTATGGGAAGTAGAAAGAATCTTAAAGGAACTACCAAAAGAACAGTTACCAGATATAATGCTTATGGAAAATGTACCACAAGTTCACGGAGAGCAGAATAAAATAGACTTTGATAACTGGTGCAACTTTTTACGTTCTAAAGGGTATTATAATTTTTATGATGATTTGAACGCAAAAGATTTTGGAATACCACAAAATCGAGAACGTTGCTTTATGGTGTCTATATTATCAGACGATTTTATAGATTTTGAGTTTCCAAAACCAATAGAACTTAAAACTGTTATGAAGGATTATCTGGAAGAAAAGGTTGATGAAAAATATTATATCAATTCAGAAAAAGCAGACAGATTGATAGAACAACTGATAGAAAGCGGAGTATTAGCAGAACAGAACAGAACAGAACAGAACAGAACAGAACAGAACAGAACAGAGTATTCACCGTTGATTTGTGTGTCAAGTCACCAAGAGCAATTAAAGTTGCAAACTGCATCAAGGCAAGATATGATGCAGGAATCAGCAACTTACAAGCAGACGGAAGTGGAGTTATCGAAGAAACAAGATAAACGAATAGCAGGGATAGATTTATGTGTAAAGAACCCAAAAGAAAGGCAGGTGGCGAATTGTATTACAGCCCTGTATAACAATCACGGTATCTGTAATCACGCACAAGAAGGAAATGGAGTTATAGAATATGTTGGAAATTATAGAAGGAGTGCTCCACAAGGATATTCTGGAAGTGTATATAAAACAAGTGGTATAAGTCCTTGTTGTAATGCAAGAGATTATAAAGAACCAATTATGATAGTGGATGAATATGAAAAAGGAAAATGAAGGAATAATTTTTTACGGTTGCTTAAATGGTCGTAATATTCAAGGGTATGCTTATTCAGTGTACGGAATGAATGGACTATGTGCAACGATAACTACAGGTTGTGGGGGGGGCATCTTCCTCTATTACTAGATGAAACTAACTTGAAAGAAGGGGAACAAGTTTTGATGAATGGCGAAGTAGATTTAATACCTTGTAAACTGGATAAAATGCCAGAAGGTAAACTGATACACGATATAAACAAAGCAAAGGTTTGCGATGTTGGAACGGAAACTGCTAGCACAGACTGTGCTAGATATTACAAAGGTCTTTCGGCACATAAAGATAATATGTGTATTGAAATTAAACAGGCAACAAAAGAAGGTTCGATCAAATGTAAAATTGGAGGTTGTTTTGATTCGAGTTTTCCAAGTTCAAAAACAAGACGTGGAAGAGTTCAAAACGGCGGTGATGTAACTCCCACAATTACGGCAGAAGGTAGCGAGAATATAAACTACATAGAAACTGAATACCGCATAAGAAAACTTACTCCAAAAGAGTGCTGGCGTTTAATGGGTTATACTGACGAAGATTTTGAGAAAGCTCATAACGCTAGTGTGTCTAATTCGCAGCTTTATAAACAAGCGGGCAACGCAATAGTAAAACAAGTCTTAATGGCTATCTTTTCACAAATGCTCTAACTAATACGTTATGGAACAGATAATCAGTTTAATTATTTTTGTAGTTCTCTATTTGTGGATAGTTCATTCAGCTTCTAAAAACTAATAATTTATGAGAGTAAAAAATCAGAAACAGAAAAGCATTAAAGCGGAGTTTTTAAAGTCACTCAAGTGGAAAAGGTGGAGATATATTCTTGTAGACTACTACAACAATAAAGACTGTATCACAAATAAACCCTTGCGGCCTAGATTTAATTGCCACCACCTTGATATGAGGGAAGAAAACTATCAAGTCCTGAAAGAAGAACGTTTCAGACCTCTTAATTCAGATACTCACGACTGCGTACACTTCCTTTACAGATATTACAAAAAAGACCCTTTTATTATTGACCGATTAAGAACAATCCTTGATTTAATGGTGAAAATGAATGAAGACTAAAGAAAGAAAAGTAAATAAACCTTATGGAAGATTTAGCGGACTGAAATATAAAAACTCAAAAGAACGCTTACAGCAGATTAAAGAAAGATATAAAAATGGTATTACCTATCAAATGATAAAGGATATGCTATGATAACACAACCGCTTACTATCGACCAATGGAATGCAATTCCAAAAGACAAAGAGACACAAGTAACAGCTGTTGAGGGTGATTTGTGCGTATTAATTGACGGAGTTGCCTTTCTTATCCAGAGAAAAAATAACTGGAATAATGTTGTATGTATAAGAGTTTATCCTTCCGAACGTTCAATAGTTCAGACTTTTAACTCGTTCAGAGAGTTCTGCGTTTTTAATGAAATACAGTTTTTCAGAGTTGAAGGAATATCTCACACTTACAAAATGCTACATCTTGTTTGTAGGCTTGGCCGCAAACTTGGTGTAGACTGTGATGTTATTTTTCATAAAGCAGAAAGTGCAGAATATGACCGGCACATCTATTATGTTAAGGCTTACTAATAAATTAAGGAGAATATAAAAAATGAACGTATTGGAAATAGTACAGTCTATTTTAACTTACTTTTGCACTGCTGGCTTTGTGTCGGCTGTAGCTTATTTCTTTCACTTATCAAAAAGAGTAACAATTCTGGAAGAACATGACAAAGACCAGATAAAAGCTGTAGAGCGTGTAGACACTCTCAGCGATAAACTAACCCGCATAGATACAAAACTAGACCTTCTTCTTGAAGGTAAAATCAATACAAAGGACAAAGAATAAATGATTTATCCGCAGACATTCGCAAGTGAAGTATCAAAGAACATTGAAGCAATAGGCAAATATGGCTGCCTTGCTATGTGTTATCTTTATTGCGTAGGTATCAGAGACAATGCGCTTGAGTACATCCGCATTCTTTCTGACTGTATGAACAAAGGTATTCTTGACAATGAGTGTACTGTCCTGAATGCTTCCAGGTTCTTGGAGTATGTCACCGGCAAACGCTATGACGTAACAAAGGAACAATTCAACGACCTTAAAAAAGTGAAGTGCTATCCAGTACGCTATGTGTACAATGGGCGCGGCCACTGGGTTGTTGTAGACAATGGAAAAATCGTTTTCAATTCCTTAATCAATTCTCAGTGTGTCACAAAGGGAAAACCGGACACAAAAGACAATACAAGAGTTATTAAATTAGCGAGGTAATAAAAAATGGATTTTATCAGCATTTTACAGACTGTTAAGGAATACATTCCTATTCCTGTAATAGTTGCTATCGTATCTAACATTATGCTTGTTTATGGCTCTACTTTTCTTGCAAAGGTTGTAGAAGATTATTTTGAAGAGCGAGATGGAAAGCAGATAAAGTTTTTTGATCATAAAAAAATATGGCTTTCTTTTTTGTGGAGCGTCATTATAACTATAACTCTTGCTCTTGCTAAGTTCATAACATGGCGAGAAACGCCATTTTATATGTTTGTAATTCTTGGCGCTTCAACTTTCTTGTATGAGGCTTTTCTTAAAAAATTAGGAGTAAAAAAAGATGCTTAAAAAAATCCTTGCAGTATTGGCGAGTATTGGCGCGGCTCTTTCTGCAATATTCTTTGTACTGTTCAGACAGGCAAAGGAAGAGAAAAAAAACATCAATGAAAAATACGACAATATGAGTAAAAACTTAGATGCTCTTAAAGAAGCGGACAAAGCTGCAGAGAAAGTGAGGAAAGATAATGAAGAACTGGAGAAGAAAGTTAATTCTAGTAATACCCTTGATAGTTTTAATGCTTGTAATGAACTCTTGC
>Ga0310690_10011216_pt1 | contig 11079 bp, 9 predicted proteins | sample AusTroGonzalo_MG_2_FD_207661 | JGI IMG/M metagenome (GOLD analysis project Ga0310690, IMG submission 207661) | Bovine rumen microbial communities from tropical cattle in Woodstock, Queensland, Australia - Gonzalo_04 (v2) (version 2) | ecosystem: Host-associated > Mammals > Digestive system >...
TGTTGGTAACGACAATTATTTCTTCAAAATGTAATTGCCCCATACGGTATAACATCTCTGGGGTGGCGGATTTGAAAAATCCGCCGCCTTTTTTTTCATTTTATCGCGAACCGTCCCACGTCGCCCTTCTCGCGGAGCGGGCGGCGGCATATTACTTATCGACAGCTTTTATACCATCAACCCTTGCGCCCACTGGGGGATATTGTCGGAGTAGTGTTTGATGATTTTTCCGTCGGCGAAACGGAAGAGGAGGCGGGCCTCGCGGTTATCGACGGAATTATTATCAGGACTGGGCGATGAATGGTCTCGTTCATAACAGGGCAATCTTTCGTTGCATCATGACGCTGATTTCCTTAAAAAAGTCAGCCAGTGCCTTATTTGTAGATGCTGTGGCCTCTTCTGCGGCCTCTTTCATGATGGCGGAGAGCATCTCGTCGGTGGGTTCTTCCATCGAGGTTAGGCGATAGGCGTTCAATTCTTTCTCTGACATATTCGACGTTTTGCAGTAATAACGTAACAATATAGTAATTATTGTGTAGCTATGACAACAAACAAAGGCTTGGGTCGTTGGACACAAGCCTTTGCTTTTCGTTATGCGTAAAGATTATCCTTCGTAGAAAGGCATCTTGACGGTGATGGCCTTCAGGAGTTTCTCGCGGATCTTGATGTAGATCTCTGTGCCGGTCTTGGCGTAAGCGGCCTCGATGAGGGCGGTGCCGATGTTCTTGCCGGTGCTGGGGCTGGGGGAGCCGCTGCGGACCTCACCAATCTTCTTGCCTTCGGCGTTGCAGACCTCGTAGCCGTTGCGGGCGATGCCGCGGTCGATCATCTCGAAGCCGGCCACTTTGCGCTTGAAGCCAGCGGCCTTCTGGGCGAGGAGGAGTTCCTTGTTGATGAAGCTGTTGTTCTCGGCTTTCAGCTTGACGATGAATGCCAGGGGAGCCTCGAGGGGGCTGACGGTGTCGTCCATCTCATGGCCGTAGAGGGCGAAGCCCTTCTCCAGACGCAGGGTGTCGCGGCAACCGAGACCGGCGGGCATGATACCGAACTCCTTGCCAGCCTCAAAGACGGCGTTCCAGACCTCGATGGCCTTCTCGCGGGGGATGTAGATCTCGCATCCACCAGCACCGGTGTAGCCGGTGGTCGAGAGGATGATGTCGGGGATGCCGGCGAAGGTGAGGATCTTGAAGGTGTAGTACTCCATGTCGACGATGTTCTCGTCGGTCAGCTTCTGCATGGCCTTCAGGGCGTTGGGACCCTGGACGGCGAGCTGAGCCCACTGTTCGCTCTCGTTGACGAAGTCCTTGCCGAGTTCCATGCCCATCTTGTCGGCAATCTGGCTCATCCAGATCCAGTCCTTGTCGATGTTGGCGGCATTGGGGACCATGAAATACTCATCGTCATGGACGCGGTAGACGAGCATGTCGTCGACGACGCCACCCTGGCCGTTGGGGAGGCAGGTGTACTGCACCTTGCCGTCGAAGAGGTCCTCGACGTTATTGGTGGTCACATACTGCATGAAGTGCTTGGCGATGGGGCCTTTGGCGCGGAATTCGCCCATGTGGCTGACATCGAAGACTCCGACGTTGTTACGGACGTTGTTGTGCTCCTCGACGAGGCCGGTGTACTGGATGGGCATGTTGTAGCCTGCAAATTCGGCCATCTTGGCTCCGAGGGAGATGTGGAGGTCTGTGTACGGTGTGGTTTTCATTGTGTGTGGTTTTTTGTTGATATGTTTATTGTTGATATGATTCTCTAGTGGGTCTAGTCGTACTAGTGGTTATCGGGAGAGGTATATTTTCCCGGGTTTGGAAGTGGCGACTTGGACGAGGTAGATGCCTGCTGCGGGGGCGTGGAAGGTAACGCGCCCGCTGTGGCCGGCGGGGGAGGAGAGGAGGGTGCGGCCGAGGAGGTCAAACACCCGGACGGGGTATTCGGGGCTGCATACGACGGTGGCCGTCGTACCTTGCGAGAGAATGGTGTAGCCTGCGCCCGCGTCTTGGGGTGTGTCGATGCCCGCCGGGTTGGCGAAGATGGCAATGAGCAAGGTGTCACTGACGATGGTGAGCAGACGGGGGTTGGTGGTGACGCCATCGTGCCATTGCTTGAAGATGTTGTTCCTCACGGGGTAGGCTTGGACGAAGATTCTCGTGCCGTGGTCGTAGAGCCCTTCGCCGTCGGTGTATCCCATGCCTTCGTCCTCGGCAAAGATGCAGGCATAGTGCTGAGAGCCGCTCTGCAAGGGGCATCCAGTCAGGGCGATGTTGGGACGGTAGCTATGGTAGTAGCGCACCCCTTCGATGGAGTCCTGTTCGGGACCGGGATTGTGGTCTTCATCGCCCGAATAGACTACCGAACTCTTTCGCGAGGTGGTCTCCTTGCAGTAGAATTTGTCGCCCACGCGGCTGGGGGTGCCGGAGTTGTCGTCGATGGCGATGACGAGGTTGCGCTCCCCGTCGTAGAGGAAGGAGGAGTCGAGGAGGATGGTGTTCCAGCCCTTGTTGAAGGTGAGGTCGCCGGTGTAGACCATGCTGAGGTCGCTGGCGGGAATATACTCGACGCTTGTGCTGAATTCGTTTGCAGTAGTATGGGCCATGTAGATGGTGCAGTTGGTCTTGGTCAGGGCGTTGGCGTAGGCGTAATGGAGGTTGATGGAACTGATGTGGCGGCCCTGGCCTATCTCATCCTGGGTGAGGATAATCTGGGTGTAGTTGTATTTCTCGTTGCTCCGGAAGGGCACGCCCGTGCGCTCCAAGGAGGTGGAGCGGCCCAGGGTGTCGCTCACGGGGTTGTTGCAGCGTTCTGTATGGAAGATGGCAGAGGCCGAGTAGTTCGAGCTGTCGGTATAGTTGCCATTGTCTCCATAGAGGCTCCGGACGGACCATTCGTACATGACGTTGGGCTGCAGACCCCAGATGGTGAAGTGGGTGGCGGTGGAGAGGGCATAGCTGTAGGCATCGTCGCTGTCGGCACGGCGGTAGCGGATGCGGTAGGCAGGTGAGCCTCCTGCCCAGGCCACGGTGGCCGAGGCGGTGGTGATGCGGCGTGAGACAAGTCCTGCGGGAACGGCGCGGTTGCTGTAGTAGAAACTGAGCTCACCATTCAGTATTCTGATGTTGGTGACGGAGAAATGCATGTCTCTCGTTCCGTCGGCAAGGTGGGGGTAGGGGTCGGAAGTGGAGGAAAACTCGGTGCGGTGGGCTTCGTCGGAGAAGGCCGCGCGCGCCAGTTGCCCGTCTTCAAGATGGGAGTTGGAACCCGGACGCATCACCCAGACTTCGTCGAAGACATCGACATCGTTGTAACTGGCGTTGCCTCCGAAGCGTTTGTCGATGCGGAAGATGACGAGTCCCTTGCCGGGCAGTTGTCCCTCGAAAGGATAGTCGGTGTTCCTGAATTCGAGGACGAAGAAGACGTTGGTGTCGATGGAGGGGATTTTGTAGCAGCAGTGGACGCAGGTGGTGTCGGCGAGGGGCTGCAGGGTGTAGGTGCCAGGCTCGGTGATGGTGGGGATTTCGTCGAGCCAGTTGCCGTATTTGTATTTCATGTAGGCCGACATGTGTTGCGGGGGCCTGCTGTTGCTGGCCATGAGGTCCCATGAACCCACGGGCGCGATGGTGGAGGAGGAGTTGTAGCGGTAGAGGTCGGGGGCGCCGAGGGAGTGGAACATCTCGTGGCAGAAGGTGCTGGTGCCGAAGTATTCGGCTCCCGAACCTTCCAGCTGCAGGTTGAAAGTGCTGACGCGCTTGCCGTTGATGTAGCATTCGCGCCCGTAGAGGTTCCATTTGTGTGGCCAAAGGAGGTCGCTCCATCCTGTGTAGGTACCCTTCACGATGAAGTTGACATTGTCGATGAGGCCGTCGCCATTGCAGTCGAGCACCACGTTGGAGGGAACGGGGGCGTACTGGTTGACGTAGTCAATGGCTCCCTGGATGAGGTCGAACTCGCGGTCGGAGCGTTGGTTGGAGTGATACCCTTCGGGGTTGCTCTCAGAGTAGGGCTTGTAGTAGTTGCGCGGATGGGGTGCCTGATAGGAGAGGATGGTGTTGCCGTTGGGTGCCGGGGCGTAGTAGGTGCGCATGAAAATCTTGTCGTAGGAGGCGCGGCGGAAATAGGTGTAGAGGGAGTTGGAGGTGTAGGTGCTTGAGTCTGTGAACATGCGGTCGATGGAGGAGAAGGAACGCGAGTAGGCGGAGTCGTCGGCGAAGCGAATGAAGATGACGAGGTTGCAGTAGTCGCCGTGGTTGCGTCCCGAAGTCTTGGCGGGTTGCGGCAGCAGCTCGGCGGGAATCTCCCAGGCGGCTTTCAGGTCGTTCCATTCTTCGCGTGAGATTGTGAGTCCGGGTTGCAGGCCGAGGCTGGCGGGGTTGGCCACGGGGTAGATGTGCTGCGAGGGTTCGATGCTGCCTCCCTGGGTGGGCTGGGCATAGACCCAGTAGCCGCGGGCATCCATCAGCAGGGTGTAGCCTGCGGCATCGTGGTAGCGGTGGTAGCATTCGTCGCCGGTGGCGAAGAAGTGGATGGTGTCGCCGTTGGGCTGCACTTCAGTGATGGGGACATTCCTGAGCCACACGGCGTGAGCAGCTAAAAAGTAAAAACTAAAAACTAAAAGGGAAAGGGTCTTTTTCATAATCTATCCTATTCTATTGTATACTGATTTCTTGAGCATGAGGGCCTGCAGCGCGCCTCGCATGACGAGGAACACGATGAAGGCGGTCCAGAGGAGGTTGTTCGACTGTCCCGGCAGTCCGAGGTAAATGGCGAAGAAGGCCGCGGTGGCGGCAAACATGCAGTTGCGCATGGCGCGTGAGGCCGTGGCACCGATGAAGATGCCGTCGAAGAGGAAAGCGGCAAAGCCGCACACGGGGATGATGAGCGTCCAGAACATGTAGGGTTGCGCCGCGGCGGCAATCTCCTGCTTGTCGGTGAAGAGGCTGAGGATGGCATTGCCGCCAACGGCATAGATGGCCGTGAAGGCGACAGTGAGTATGACTCCCCAAAGGAGGATGAGGCGGACGGAGAGGCGCAGCGAGTCCCTGTCGCGGGCGCCGATGTAGCGCCCCACGAGGCTCTCGCCTGCGTAGGCGAAACCGTCCATGATGTAGCTGAAGAGGGTGAAGAACTGCAGTAGGAGGGTGTTGACGGCGAGGACCTCGTCGCTGATTTTCCCGCTGGCGATGGTGATATAGGTGAACACCGCCGCCAGGCAGACGGTGCGCAGGAAGATGTCGCCGTTCACCTTGAAGAATCGGCGCATCTCTGCCCAGCGCAATGCATCGGCAACCCTGTTGTGGCGACGGTAGTCGGTGAACAGATGCCCGTATTTCCTGTGCAGGAAGAAGAGTCCTGCCGCCAGGCCGCTGTATTGGGCTATCACCGTGCCGAGGGCCACGCCCCTGATGTCCCAGTGCAGCACCAGCACGAACAGCAGGCTGCAGAGGATGTTGACGACATTCAGGAAGATGGCTATCCACATGGGCAGTTTCGAGTTCTGCATCCCGATGAACCAGCCTTTCACGGCATAGAGTCCCAGGGTGGCGGGGGCGGCCCAGATGCGGACAAAGAAGTAGGCCAGTGCCATCTGCAGCACCCCCTCGCTGCCTTCGAAGATGAGTTCCGAGAGCTTCGCCAGCGGCCATTGCAGCACAATCAATGCCAATGCCACCAGCAGGGCAATGCCGATGGCGCGGATAAAGGTGCGGACTGACTCGTCCATGTCGTTGGCCCCGTAGGCTTGGGCAGTGAGGCCGCTGGTGCCCATGCGGAGGAATCCAAAGTTCCAGTAGATGAGGTTGAATATCTGCGTCCCGATGGCGATGGCGGCCAAATGCGCACCGCTCAGGTGACCCATAATGGCAGTGTCGACCATGCCGAGGAGCGGCACGGTGACATTCGTCACAATGTTTGGGAGGGCCAGAGAGAGGATGCGCTTATTCAATAGTTTACTGTTTACCGTTTACTGTTTACTGTTCTCAATTTTGTGCGGCGTTGAGGATACGGCGGGAGTCTTTCTCGGAGATGAAGGCGACGATGTTGCAGTTGTTGAGGTTGGTCACATTGCTGATTTCGAGCGGGAGTCGCACCTGCCGTTTGGTGCCTCTTTTGCCGTCGGCCACAACCTCCATGCCCCACGGGTCGGTGATGGCACAGCGCAGCACATGGTTCTCGGGATAGTCCTCGATATGCCCGGCGGGACTCTCCTGGGTGACCTGTACATCGTCCTCCGTGGCCACGAGGGTGAGGGTGAGTGGCACGGCGATGTCTTCAAGGAACTCAATCTCGACGCTGGCATAGCTGTAACCGCCCGAATCCATTCGGGAGAGTGCAATGGCCACTTCGGGAGCGCGGTTGAGGTAATCCTCAACGAGGTTGTCGAAGTTGGCGATGGGGGAGAAAAGGTCCCAATCGCCGGAGCTATTTTTTCCGCGCATGAGGAGTCCCATAGGCTCGGCGGTGATGCCGAAGTAATCGTGCCATTCCTCGGCCACAGAGCAGGAGAGGGTCGGGTCTTCCCCGTAAGGACGGGAGAAGGTGCCCGCATGGGTGGCGATGACGATGAAGGCGTCGCCGTATTTGTCGGCGGCTTCATGGATGACGGTGTCGGCCTTGGGACAGTTGACGCAGCGCACGCCGGTGTATTTCTCCATCAGGACACGCATGTCATTGGGCACAACGCCCGTATAGTCGTGCCATTCGGCCGATACGCCGCTGTATACCCAATGCTGGTCACTCTCTATCTTGTCGCAAGAGGCGAGGAGGAAGAGTTGCGTTGATAACGCAACAAACAAGAATGCTATGAAACGGAAACCCCTACGGGGTATTGGAATGTTTTTCATGGCGTTTTTCTATTTATTAGAACGAGGTTGTCAGGCTGAAGGTGAGGCCGTTGCTGGCGGGGACCATGCGGCAGACGCCGCCGATGCAGAGGAGTCCCTCGCGCTGTTTGCCGTAGCCGAGTTGGAGGCGTGTGGCGCCGTGGGTGTAGCCCACGCTGACGTTGTAGTAGTTGCCGATGCCGTCCTTGTATGCATACTGGTCGCTGACGGAGATGAACCATGCGCTGGCGAAGTTGTACTCGACGAGTCCCATAATCCAGTCGCCGCAGCGTTTGTCGTCATCGTCGGGGTCATATTTGCTGTCGCTGCCGAGCCATTCGGCCTCGAAGCGCAGCACGTTTTTCTTGTTCACCTTCCAGGTCAGGTCGCCCACGAAGACGGTGTTGTGGTGCAGGGCGCCGGTATGGCCTTCCACGAGGGGATTGAACACCTGATAGCCGCCGGTGACGGTCAGTTTCAGCGCGGAGCTCAGTTTCTTGGCCACCTCTATTGTGGCGTCGCCATAGTAGAGGTCGCCCGTGCCGAAGTAGTTGGTTGTGTAGCCGTCGCCGCCCACACAGGCCCCTTCGGTGCCAGTGATGTCCAGCCCCGTGATTACGGCGGTGTTGAAATGGAGGTCCATGCCGTACTTGCCGCCCAGCCAGGTGTCTTTCTTCACTTTGTACATCACGTCTCCCTGCAGGCCCATCTCGCCAGTGGTCTGCGTGGCGTAGGGGTACATGGAGAGGAAGGCGTAGGTGTGCTGCTTGGTGATGGCGGGGATGTAGTTGATGTAGAGCATCTCGCCTGTCACGGCGCGCTCGGCCTTGAAGCACATGTTCTCCACCCGTTTGGCCTGCACGTTGACGCTGAAGCCCTTCATCGAATAGGTGGTGTTGAGCATCAGGGCCTCGCCGTCCCCGTAGGTATATCCGTTCATGATGCTGGGGTCTTGTCCTTTGCGGGCATATTCGGCCTGCAGGGTGAAGTTGCCCAACGACATGTCGACGCGTGCCGCCCCCGCACCCACATTCAGCGGGAGGTTGAGTTTGTGGCGTGGCACGTCGGGGGAAGTGATGTTCTGGCCTTCCTCGTATTTGCTGACGAATCCGCCGCCGAGGGTGAGGCGCAGTTTGCTGTCGGCCAGGGGTTTGATGACACTGTTGAGGTTCACCTCGCCGTCCACGCCGCGCACCAGCGAGTTGGAGAAGTCCCAGAAGAACCTCTCGCGTCCCGCGAGGGCTTTGATGGTAACACCCTCTATGGGGCGCAGGGCCACGTTCATGCCCAGCAGGGCGTTGTCGATGCCGAGGTAGCGGTCCTCGTAGGCGCGCAGGATCATGCCGCTGCCGAACTGCTCGTAGAAGGTACCGGCGGTGACACTCAGTTTCTCGCCCTGATAGCTGACGAAGTAGTTGGCCAGTCCTTGTCCCTTATAGCGCGAGTCGAATCCCAGCATGGGGTTCTGGTACATCTCGAACCGGATGCCGCCGAGGAAATTGCCGTTGGTGTATAGGATGTCGGCACGGGCATTCATCAGCAGTTTCTCTGCCACGTCGGAGGAGCCGATGATGCTGTCCTTATGCGATATCTGTCCGTCGACCTGGATATTGCCGGTCACATGGCCGCCGGCGATGCCCTGGGCCTGGACGTGGGGAAGTAAGAAGTAAGAACTAAGAACTAAGAGGAGGAAAGTCTTTTTCATAATGTTGATACGTTCTCTGTGCATTTCTGCGGCGTTTTCGCCGCTGCAGTTCAATTCTCCATTGCCTTTCTCACGGCCTCCAGCAGTTCCTCCTCGTCGCCCTCAACGAAGGATGCGTGCTGCCAGACAATCTCGCCTTTGCCGTTGAGGACGAAGGTGTGCGGCGGGTTCACGACGTTCATGGCGCGCTTGAAGTCCTGGTTCTGGTCGATATAGACCTCATAGTCCCAGCCTTGTCCGTCGACCCACGGCTTCACGCGCGAGGCGCTGCGGGCATCGTCGATGGAGATGGCTACCAGCTTCACGCCCGTTTCCTCCTGCCATTCCTCGTAGACTTCCTTGATGGTGTTGAGTTCCCGGTTGCAGGGCTTGCACCATGTGGCCCAAAAGCTGATGATGATGGGCTTGCCGTCGTTCTGGATGACAGAGGTCTGGACGGAGGAGCCGTCGAGGGCCTTGATGGTGATGTTCTGCGGCAGGGTGGCGTTCTGCGCCATGCCGATGGTGGCGGCGGCTGCCAGGATTAAGGTGAAAAGAATCTTTTTCATGGTTCTCTGTTTTTTTTTTTCTTGTTTATCGATAACGGAGAAAGGCACTCCTTTATTATGCGCATGCGCGAATTTTTCTTTTGGTGGGGCTATTCGGGTTGCGGTGCCGTGGGGAGGAGGAGGGAACAGAGGGCGTCGCGGGCCTCCGAGGGAGGGATGCCTCCGATGGCCTCCAGGGCCATGCCCGTATGTTCCCCGATGAGGGTCTCGGCATCGATGCCCTGCGGCAGGGTGGCGTCGTGGGCTGGGTCGATGCTGCCGAGGTCGTCGCGCAGCTGGAAGACAATGCCGTAGTGGAGTCCGAAGGTGCGGAGACGCTGGCTGTCGGGCGAGGCTTTTTTCTCTTCCAGGCTGTAGGCACCCAACTGGCAGCAGGCGGCCATGAGCGAGGCGGTCTTCAACTCGATAATCTGGAGGTAATCCCCGAGGGTGGCAGTACCCTGCTCGCGGGTGACGGAGAGCTGCATCAGTTCCCCCCGGGTCATGTCGCCGACGGTTTGGGCGATGATGGCCGAGGCTTCCGGACATCCCACCTGCTGGAGAATCTGCATGGTCTGGGCCAGGTGGTAGTCGCCGCAGAGGACGGCGGCCTGGTTGCCCCAGCGGCCGCGCACGGAGGGGACGCCGCGACGGGTGTCGGACTCGTCGACGACGTCGTCGTGCATGAGGGTGGCGTTGTGGAGGAGTTCGGCGGCAACGGCGAGGAGGATATGCCTCTCTGTCATGGTCCCGCAGGCTTTGGCCGAGAGGAGCAGCAGGAGTGGACGGAGCCTCTTCCCCGGATGGGCGGCGAGGTGTTCGTCCACCTTGTCGAGGATGGGGGTGATGCCCGATATCCTCTCGTGGTATTCCCGCAGGAATTGGTCGTATTCGGCCCTGACGGGTTGCTGTAACTGCTGCAGAGTCATGAGGGTTATGCCAACCTTTGGTTGAACTCCTCGTAGAGCGAGGCAATCTTGTTGTAGAGGGGTTTGCTGGCCTTCACCAGGGGCATGCGGAGCACGTTGCTGATGTGGCCTTCAATCTCCAGCAGGGCCTTGATGCCCGTGGGGTTACCCTCCTCAAAGATGGCGTTCATCAGTGGCAGCATCCTGTAGTGCAGGGGAAGGGCCTTCTTCTGGTCTCCCTTGAGGGCATATTTCACCATTGTCGACATCTCTTTGGGCAGGGCGTTGGCCATCACAGAGATGACGCCTGCGGCGCCGAGGCTGACGAGGGGGTAGGTGAGGGCGTCGTCGCCGGAGATGAGGAGGAAGCGTTCGGGCTTGTTGCGGAGTATCTGCATGCACTGGGCCACATTGCCGGATGCCTCCTTGATGCCGATGATGTTGGGGCACTCGTTGGCGAGCTGGAGGGTGGTGTCGGCGGTGATGTTGACTCCCGTGCGGCCCGGCACGTTGTAGATGACCACGGGCACGGGCGAGGACTCGGAGACCTGCTTGAAGTGCTGCGCCAGGCCGCGCTGGTTGGGTTTGTTGTAGAAAGGTGCCACCGAGAGGATTCCGCTGATGCCGTCGAAGTTGGTGTTGGCTATGGTGTCGGTGATGGCGAGGGTGTTGTTGCCGCCGAGGCCGAGCATGATGGGGCAGCGGCCGGCAACGGTCTCGACGATGAAGTCCTGGAGGGCATGGCGCTCGGTTTCGGTGAGTGTGGCGGCCTCACTGGTGGTTCCGAGGGCGACGATATAGTCGGCACCACTTTCCACGATGTGGTTGATGAGGAGCTCGAGCTTGCTGAAGTCGATGGTTTCTTGTTTCCTGAATGGGGTCACGAGGGCGACCCCGGTTCCGATGAATGGACTTTTCATAATAAGGGTTATTTCTTTATGTTGGTCAAAAGCAGGAGTATTTCTCGCAGGTAATTGGTCAGGTTGCAGGGGCCTGCACCGCGGATGAAGAGGTCGTAGGTCCGCGTGGTCAGAGGGCTGAGGAACAGGCTGGTGTCGTCGTAGGCGACGCGCAGGTGTGCGGGGGCGCTGAGGACGGCATGGAGGGTGCGGTCGTCGCCCGCC
>Ga0310690_10011217_pt1 | contig 11078 bp, 12 predicted proteins | sample AusTroGonzalo_MG_2_FD_207661 | JGI IMG/M metagenome (GOLD analysis project Ga0310690, IMG submission 207661) | Bovine rumen microbial communities from tropical cattle in Woodstock, Queensland, Australia - Gonzalo_04 (v2) (version 2) | ecosystem: Host-associated > Mammals > Digestive system >...
ACTCTTTCACCGCGGATGGATTAAATTCCACTGCAATACTGCCCATATACTTTGTTGCCGTTGTTTTTTCATTTTCAATAGACACACCCAACACATATGGCAACACTGTTTCTTCGGTCATCTGCGGCAATTGTCCCGCGCTTTGTGGGGACAACCGAGCAATCAAGCGCTTAAAGGCCACAACTTGTCCTTCCGCCAAAGCAGCTTCTTTAGCCTCCAATGCCGAAGAGCGCTCGGCTGCAACGGGCACATTGGCAACCCGATAAAGATTAGCTTTAGCCATCGTTCCACACAATGTCAAACAACAAACAATCGCTATTTTGATGAAATTTTTCATTTGCATTCCCTACCTTTTTTCTATATTCTAATGAAATCAAACAAAATTGCAAGAAAAAACCTTAAAAAAGGAGTTCAAAAATGTCTTACGATCCCAATAATGTCTTTGCTAAAATTTTACGTCATGAAATTCCAAACAAAACCGTTTATGAAGATGAGTTTGTTTTGGCCTTTTACGATATCAATCCTAAGGCAAAAATCCATGTGCTTGTGATTCCAAAAGGATCGTATGTGAATTTCCAAGATTTATTAGATCACGCCTCTCCGGCCGAGATTGATGGCTTTTTAAAAGGTATTTTTGCTACAGTAAAGACACTCAATCTTTCCGATGGATATCGTCTTGTTTTCAATACGGGGAAAGATGCGGGACAAGAGGTCCCCCACCTGCACGCACATATCCTGGCGGGCGAAAAATTATCTGTTGATCACTTATAGTTCAACGATTTCGTAATTTGTTGGATCGGCGAACAAGGTCCGCAACAATTGATTGTTATGGAAATGGCCAGATTTTATACCTTTAAAGTGGCCAATAATGGGCATGCCTGCTTCATATAAATCCCCCATTGCATCCAATACTTTATGCTCCACAAATTCGTTCGCATCACGCAAACCATCCGGATTCAAAACTGTGTCACCTTGAATCGCAATAGCGTTCTCTAATGTCGCCCCTTGGGCCAATCCCATCGCACGCAATTGTTCCACTTCGGCGGCAAAACCAAAGGTCCGCGCTGGCGCAATCAATTTTCTGAAATCAGTTTCATTTAAATTAAAGCTGATTTGTTGATGTCCAATCACTTTTGTTTGTGGAAAATCAATTTCAAAATCAAACGTCAAACCATTATCGGCAGGAGTCAGATCTGTACTGGCCCCTTTACCGTCCTCAAAATGAACTGGGCGTAAAATCTTAATTCCTTTGGCCGGGGCAGATTGCACTTCAATACCCGCCTGTTCAATCAAAGTGACAAAATCACGCGCAGAACCATCCATCAAGGGGGCTTCCGGACCGGAAAGTTCAACGATTAAATTCGTAATACCAAGTCCAGCCAACGCGCCCATAAAATGTTCCACAGTAGAAATAACAACCCCCGCAGCGTTGCCTAAACAAGTGTTCATTCGTGTATCCACAACATGATCCCATTTGGCCGGCACCTTATTGTCCTTGTCCGTCACATCTGTTCGATAAAAAACAATACCCGTATTTTCCGCCGCCGGTTTCAATGTCATATGGATGGGCTTACCAGAATGCAAGCCAACGCCCTCGGCTTCAATCGTTTTAGCTATTGTTTTTTGATAAATATGATCTGTCATGTTCTTCTCCTTTTGCAACATCCTAACATAAACCACAAAAAAATGCAACATTCCAAAGAATAGTTGCCAAATTCGTTCTTGAAACGCCATTTGTTTACCATGAAACAAAAAAATTACACCATCGCTGTTTTGGGAACAAAAACGCCCGTCGGCAAAGAAATTTTGGCGGAATTAGATCGACAAAATTATCCACCAGAACTCATTCAACCCCTTGATTTGCATCAAGAGGCGGGCAATACCATTGCTTATCATAATCAACTTTTGGTTTCAAGTGCATTAGATTTATTTGATTTAACACAACCCCACATTTTGTTTCTATGTGAACCACGTATATTTGAACGTTATCCACATCATTTTTTACATGGAAAAAATTGGTTGATTGATTGTACTGGAAAAATTCAAAAAGCTGCCTGTATTATTCCCGAATTAAATGGCAATACTTTGCGCTGCCTAAGGCATAAATGTTTGTGTGCTCCCAATTCGGCTGCCATCGCTTTGGCTCGTTGTTTAAAACCCATCCACGAAAAATATCATCTTATTCAAGCTCAGGCGACAGCCATATTGGGCGCGTGGTATGCACAACCCACATTGGTCGAGCCATTGATTCAACAAACACGTCACTGCTTTGCTCAAACACCTGTTGCACAGGCAAACATTTATCCCATGCTTGCCTTTAATTTAATACCTGATTTTTTTAAAGATATAACACCTCTTATTTATCATCAATTGAAATGCTTTTTGCCCAGTCCAATTCAATTACACACCTGCTTTGCCCCGGTTTTAAGAGGCGGTGCCTTTTTTATTCAGGCCCTTCTTCAAAACATACCTCATATGAATGGTGTCCGTTCTTTATTCCAACAAAAAAGTTTTTGTCGAGTATTAGATTCTGCTCAACCCATCGGTACGCACGATCTTTTGGCCGAGGACAAATTGTATATTCAAAACATTGATATCAACAAAAATACGGTATCTTTTTGGTTGATACAAGATCCATTGCAAACGGGCTTTATTCAAAATGCCGTCCAAATCTTATCTCTTCTAATTAAATAGTCCCTTGACTTTTGTGTGAATTTTTGTCATCAATAAAGGTTATGAACAGATTGTTGGACAAAATTCAAGCACTTTCATTGCGCTTAAAGGCCTCACAGGCCGTCATGCGCGAACGTTTAGGCACGATCAATAAACAATTTACATTGATTGTTTTTTTGCTTGTTTTATTGTGCTTTTTAACGTTACCTTTTGTTTTAACGCCCGTCAACAAAGAACCGGAATCGGAAACACTTGTTCCCATACTTATTGAGGAAGGCGAAGAGGAAGTGGAGACGGAACCACAACCCATCGAAGTGCCCGATTTAACGGAACCCGAACAAATCCATGAAGATTTTGGGGATGAACCCGTTGAAGCGCAGCAAGAATTATCTTTTGATGATTTAGAAAAACGCGCGGTCCTTGGCGAATTAAAAGCATCCTCCAGAACAATGGTAAAAGGCGACAGCTTACTCAGTTTATTATCCGAACAAAATGTGCCCGCCAATGAACGCATGGAAATCGTGGAAGCATTAGAATTAGTCCTCGATTTAAAATCACTCAGACCTGGCCTTACTTTCTTATTTATTCATGATTTAGAGGGGCGGTTAATGGGCCTTTCTGTTCGTCAAAAAGAAAATGAATCTTTGGCGGTTTTGCGCGAAAAAGACAATTCTTGGGTCACCTTTTCTCAAACTGGAAAAGTGGAAACCAAACAAGAGTATGTCCAAGTTGTTGTGGAAAGGACCTTTTCTGGATCCGCCCAAAAAGCTGGGGTTCCCAATAATGTTATCAACCAGGTTACTGGGGCTTTGGATGGTGAATTTGACTTTGCAACAGACATAAAGCCTGGCGATACAATCGATATTATTATGGAAGGCAAGGTGACACAGGGTGGATTGGAAATCGGCAGCAAACAAGCCTTATATATTGGTTTAAAAACATCCAAATTAAATGTTCACAAATATGCTTACAATGGGACATTTTATGATGCTAGAGGACGTACAACCGAAAAAACATTAATGAAACGGCCACTTAAAGCTCGCCCCCGTCTTTCTTCTCCATTTGGCAAACGTCGGCATCCTATTTTGCAGTATGAAATTTTCCACAAAGGCGTTGATTTGGCCGTTCCTAAAAATACTCCTGTTATGGCGGCAGCGGATGGAACGATTGAAATCATCGGCCGAAAAGGATCCTATGGCAAATATATTCGTATTGGCCACAAAGGTGGATATCAAACCGCTTACGCTCACTTAAATGGCTATCGTCAAGACTTAAAGGTTGGCAGCAAAGTGAAACGTGGCGAAGTAATTGCCTATGTGGGAACCACAGGGCGTTCCACTGGCCCCCATTTGCATTTTGAAGTTATTAAAAATGGCAAAGTGGTCAATCCTTTTGGAAACAATAAAATTTCCAGCACCCAGCTGACAGGTTTTGAATTGGAAAAATTCCAATCTTGGGCCGAAAGTATTCACCCAGACTTCAAATTACACCTGGCCGGCAAAATACCGCCTTTGCCACCTGTTAAACCTTTCTAATTTTCTTGAGTATCCGTCGAGGGATCTGCCCCAGCTGCGTCCTCTTCTTTTTGTTGTTCTGTGGCTCCCCAAGCAGGCGTATCACGAAAACGTTCGCCCCACTCGTCGATAACTTTTCTAACTTGCTTTTCGGCCTTGTTTGGAACAGAATTATATTCTTCCACCGCGGTCCCCAACATATTTCTTAACTTAAAGCAATCTGTGGCACGCGTCAGCACCATAAACATTGTGGCGTCAAACATTCCCTTATCCGAAGAAACAATACGATCATGTAATTTATAACGACGTAACTCGGCTTCGATTGAATAGGGACTACCAATCAAATAATCGGCCTCGCCATTTAACAATTTTTTAAAGGCATCTTCTGTGGTTTCCAATGAAATTGACATATCGTCCGTTATGTGCTGAGAAAACAGCGGATAGATATTTTCTGTTCGACGAATCATGCCTTTTTTATTTGCTAAGCTTCTATATCCTCGCACCTCGAAAGCACGATCCTTGGGAAAATAAACAGCAAACACATTTGAAAAAATCGCTGGGAACACCGTCACAGATCCACGACCAACCGTTGAATTTGGCGTATAAATTCCAATCAGCAAATCCAAATCACCTTTCTTAAGGGCATTGATTGCTTCTTGATCCGTTGTGTAACCAAAAATTTGATAGCGCAATTTTAATTTTTTTGCAATTTCCTCAAACATATCGACACCAAAACCTTTGCTGGTCAATGTCATACCACTGACCGTTCTGAACCACTCGGCCCAACCAAATGGACGATTATTTGAAGTTGTTGCCACACGAATAGGACGCAAAAAACCACAATCAGCAATACGCACTTGTTCCTCTTTTTTTTGCTCAACAGGTTCGTCAATCAAAACACCATTTGCCGATCGTCTTGGTTGTTTTGCTGCATTCGTTACAAACGGTAACGACATTACCGTCGATATTAACAAAATTCCCATCCATGTTTTATAACTCATTTTTCACTCCTTTATTATTTAATTACCCGTTTTTTAGGAAAAATCAAAATCATTTTTGTACCACTGCCCAATTTACTGGACATTGTTACACTTCCTTGATATGACTCCATCAATTTTTTCACCAAAACCAAACCAAGCCCAGATCCCTTATGTTCACGCGTCATCACATTTTCAACTTGAACAAATGGTTGGAACAACGTTTTAATTTTATCCTTTGGAACCCCAATTCCATTGTCTGAAACCACCACACGTAAATCATGCATTGAATTAAATCTTGCAGAAACCTCAATCACACCATTATCCCCCGTAAACTTTACCGCATTGGACAACAGGTTTAAGAAAATTTGGCGCATGGATCGATCTTCCGCCATCAATACAATGTGTTCTGGCACACGAACAACGAATTGCTTTTTGTTGCCTTCTGGGTAACCTTTAATGATTTCCACCGTTTCATTAACCACTTTTTGCAGATTCAGCGGACTCTCTTCACGGCGTTTGTGTTTAGATTCAACCGCCGATAAATCCAACACGTCATTAATCAAGGATAACAAATATTTACCACTGGTATAAATATAGCGATTATATTCTTTATATCTTGGGTTATTCATCGGACCAAATGTTTCCTCTTCCATCGCCTCTGAAAAGCCCAAAATAGCGTTGAGAGGCGTCCTCAGTTCATGGCTAACACTGGCCAAAAATTCGCTTTTAACCTGACTTGCTTCTTCCGCCTGATCACGCGCCACAATCATGTCTTTAACCACAACATTCATTTCACGCGCCTGTCGTTTTAAAATACGTCTGCCCTTTTCCAATTCCACCACTTGCATTTTTAATTGTTTAGCATAATCTGCCAAGGCTTGTTTGTTCTCCCGACGCCATCTGGCCGCCCCAATTGCTTGAAAAACTTCCTGAAACAATTGATTCAAGTGTTGCAACAATTTAGCAGAGAAAAAGTTCCGTTCAGATCCATATAACGTAATAACACCTTCCAAATGACGGTTAATAATAATTGGAAATGCACAGGTCGATTGAGGTGCTTCCTTCGTGTTTTCCTTTAAAAACGAATAATATGGCAGCGGTGTTACATCCGCATAGCCAACGCATTTTTTCGTTTTAACCGCCTTTGCCACAGCGGACGTTTTAACCATAGGATCGTGCAAATCAAATTGACTTGGAATTGCAGAAAATTTACCATCTGAATAGACCACTTTGGTAATCAACCGCCCCTCATCCAACTGCAAAATACCAGCTAAAATCAAATTATAGGCCTCACTTACATTTTTCAACATTTTTTCCAGTTGTGCCTGCTCTTGTTCTGGACTTTTCAAACTTCTGAATAATTTAAGCGAGCTGAACACCACATCATAATATCTTTCCATCGCCTCAATTTGATATTCATATCGTGCATCTTCCACGCCCCATAACACACCCTGCTCTGGATGGTGCGAATTTAAACAAACGGCAGACAATTCCACTGGATTCAACACGCCATCAACCAAAATAAAAATCTTTTTAACATAGCTTGTCTGGAGCCGCAAGCGACGCACAATACTAGATAGCTTTTGTGGCAAATCAATCTTGGGAAATAAAACTTCCAAATCCGATAAAGTTTTGGGCCTTGTACGAATCAGCTGAACCATTTCATTGTTGGACCACACAATGCGCCGCCCCTTTGTAATTGCCATCGGAATATGGATTCTTTTCAGAGCCGAATAAAATTGTTTTAAATCTTTTTCTAGTTCTTGTTTTTGTTGAGACAGCCGCCGCCATTTGTGTTCAAAAAACAACGCGCTTGTCATATCTGAAATCAAATATCCCAACCGTAATGCAACAAACAACACAAACGTCAAAAAGGCTATTACAACGACCAGCAACATCCATCGCGCCATAATTTGTCGCCACACAAATTCAAATGAAACAGGACGTGTAAAAAAAGCGCTTGCCCACACATATAGCAGCAAACCACCCAAAACAACAGCGCACCCCACCAGGCTGCCTATCTTCGCAAATTCATGAAAATATCTTTTTCTTTCCTGCACAAAATCGCTCCCCTAACCTTATTTTACTTGAAAAAATAAAGAAATGCACGAAAAAAATGAAGGAGATAAAATTATTTAAAACACATACCGCCAACCGAGATACACAAAATGGTGCTGCGTCTTCATCGTTCCATTTTGAGTTTTCAGGTCGCCGATATCCAAATAGCGGTATCCCAAATCAATATTAACCGCGTTACTGATATTCCAAGTAACACCACCGCCGACATCCCATTTCCACCCTTTACGCGTTTCTTTAAAACCATTACGCGTTAAAGTCTTGGTTTCTTTAATGTGGGTTGAATGACGGCCAATACCAAAATTCACATATGGACGAATCGCAGATTTAAAGGGAATGTCATAATACAATTGCCCAGAAACAAATTCTGTTTCTTGTTCATAACCATTCTCGAATTTCGCTTTTGTTCCAAAAGAATACTCTGCTTCCAACCGGAAATGACGAATACGCATACCCAAAGACAGTGCAAAAGGAAAGACGATATCATCCTCTTTCTCGCCTTCGCGTTTCATATTCACACGCATTGCACCCGTCTTGGCTCCAACATAAAAGCCACTGCGCAACGGTTTAGCCGCAAAAACTGGCGTCGCCATCAATAAAATCAACAAAACCAGAGCAATTTTCTTCATGTTGTCTCCTCGTCTTGACTAAAGAATAAACTAAACTTTTTTACTTGTCAATAAAAAAATTGGCAGAGCTTAAAAACTCTGCCATTTATTTCAAAATGTAATGACCTTATTCCGTCATACCAAGTAATTTTTTATACTCATCACGCAAAAATTCTGTTTCTGCGCGATCGGCAGGATCCATTTTGCGTAAACGCAACACTTGACGCATAACCTTTACATCAAAACCGGCCCCTTTGGCCTCTGCAAATACTTCGCGAATATCCGACGACAGTTCGTGCCGTTCCTCTTCCAAACGTTCAATCCGATCAATGAATGTGTTCAACTTTCCCGCGTCATTGGTGACGCTTGTTTCTTCTGCCATATTTCCCCCTTATTATTTTTTGATTACTTTGACCGCAGTCGCCACCGCCGCATTCAACGCAGTTTCAGAGCAAAGCCCCAATGTCACAGGGTTGCGCGCTTGAATGTTGTGATAGTTTTTGTGCGTTTTTTCACGAATGGCCACAATCGTCGGCTTTGTTGTCTTTAACAACTTCACGATTTGCGCATCGGACAACTCTGGGTGATTTTTCACCAACCACAAAATGCCAGATGGACGATCCAACCGCTTGGATTGCGACACATAACGAGATCCTTTATTCAACAACTTGTCAATTTCGGGATGCTCGGACAAGCACAACCCCATGTTTGGATTTGCTTCGCAGCGCTTGATTTCTTCGGCCGTCAATTGTTCATTGGCAATCGGATCCAAACCACGAATGTTGGAGGCCACATCACCATCGGCAATTGCTTGCACTTCCAAGGAATGCATACCACAAAAATCGGCAATTTGTTTAAATGTTAAACTTGTATTTTCAACCAACCAAACGGCTGTTGCTTTTGGCATCAAAGGTAAAGTCATTTTAAGCGCCTTTCATCAGAATTAAACTGGTTGGCAGTATAGCGCTTTAAGGTTTAAAAGTCAAGAAAAAAGATAATTTAAACTTGTAAATTTTTATCAATCGTTGCAAAAAACGAACCGATGGAAATAGGCTTGGAAATATAATCATCACATCCCGCCTCAATCGCTTTATCGGCATCTTGTTTTAAAGCAAATGCAGACACCGCCACAATTTTTGGCTGTTTAATTTGCATTTTGCGAATCTGCTGTGTTATCTCCAATCCCGATACGGACGGCAATTGGATGTCCATCAAAATCAAATCGGGTTGTTTTTTTTCGGCAATATCCAATGCGCTTGGCCCATCTGTTGCTTCCAAAATTGTGTGTCCTCTGGTTGTCAATAAATCCACAAACAACCGCCGATTCAAATCATTATCTTCCACCACCAAAACTGTACTCATCTGACATTTTTCCTTTTGCTTTTCTCATATTCCCGTTTGGCATCACGCAAATCTTTGCCTTTTAAGCCCAAAAATTCATCTTTTGTCAGCTTCTTTTTTTGCAACTGCCATTTTTCATCATCTGGGAAATGGGTTTTGATCATTTCTTCTTTATTTGTTAAAAACCACTGATCATTTACAAAACGCCCATCACGCGGCAATTTTGCATCTGAATTTTTCTTACTTCGTTCTTTGATTGTCTTTTTATATTCTTTAGCTTTAGAAACATCTCCCAAACCATGCGTATCTTCCCCATCCATCGCCCAAGTTGGATCCACATATTCCCATTCACGATCAATTTTGACCGCATTCCATGTATGTGCACTGTCCCGATTTTCAAATTGTTCAAATGTCACATCATATCCCGCATTTCCGTTAATAACAACAGCACTTAAACCTGCTATATTTGCCATTCTTTTATACAATTCAGCAATATCAGCACACACGCCAATTCGCGTTTCCAAAATATCGTTTTGGGCTACAAATAATTCCTTGTCTTTTTTCTTTGTCCGATCCAAATCGTCCTCGATTGCTTTATACTTAAATTCATCATAATCTATATTATGTACGATCCACGCCAAAATCACTCGTGCTTTTTCAACATCCGTTTTATATGGTTTTGTAAGGTAGCGCACCAATTGATTCAGACCGCTTTTACTGCGTAATGGTGGTGCATCATGGGCATACTTATCAATAGCCGCATAATCTGCCGCCCATGCAAAAGACATCCACAAACACATGCCTATAAAAAACAATATCTTTTTCATACTTATGACAATAACTTCCTTTTCTTAAAAACGCAAGTATAAAATCAACGTAGGTTCACAAACTCTTTTAAGGTCGTATGACAACTTTTCTTCAAAAAATCTTCAAATGGTACACGACGCTTTTGAAGCTGCCATTTCCGTTCGATTGGAAAATGTGTTTCAATCATTTTTTCACGGCCAACCAAGAACCAATCATCAAGCACAACTTTTTCTGCTCCCTTGATTTTATCCATACCTTTACCACGCTGAATTTGTCTTTCCAATTTTTTGGCTTCGCTTTCGCTGCTCACGTAAATACGATATCCCTCTGCTGCCCACGTTGGATCCACAAAATACCATATTCCGTTGATTTTAACTGCTGTCCACATATGGGCATCAAATACACGAGAATCTTCTCTGTCTGCACAGGCATAGCCCGCAATTATTTCCACTTCCAATCCAGCCAACCGACACATATGTTGATATAATTTAGCAATATCTTTACAAATGCCCTTTCTTGTTCGTAATGTTTTTTGGATTGTATCTTCCGTATGAAGCATTTTAACATCTCCGCGCTTCAGAGTCACTTCTCCCGTTTTAGAATCAATTTCAACATCCAAAGAAATTTCCATATCTCCTTCTTCTTGACCAGCCGCAATCCTTTTTAATCTTTCTCTGTCATAGTTAATATTATAAACAATCCACGCTAAAATAACCCGCGCTTTTGCAACTTCCCCTTTAAATGGTTTAACCAAATAATTAACTAACTTCGGCAATCCTGTTTCTGTTTTCAATGGTGGGGCGTTTTGAGCATATGCATCTATATCGGCATATCCAACCGACTCAGCAAAACACACTGTCGTCCCTAAAACAAGCCATAAAAACAATAAAAATTTTTTCATCTATACCGATATCCTTTTGATCCACTATTTATTGACCCAAATCCATTATTTCTTGACGTCGCCGTTCCTTGCGTTCCATAATCTCTTGATATCGTCGCTCGGCACGCTCTTTTGATTTTTTTGCCGCCTTATAAGATCCCTCATCCATCCCAATATACTTGGCTTTGGTTATCTTTTT
>Ga0310690_10011218_pt1 | contig 11078 bp, 7 predicted proteins | sample AusTroGonzalo_MG_2_FD_207661 | JGI IMG/M metagenome (GOLD analysis project Ga0310690, IMG submission 207661) | Bovine rumen microbial communities from tropical cattle in Woodstock, Queensland, Australia - Gonzalo_04 (v2) (version 2) | ecosystem: Host-associated > Mammals > Digestive system >...
CTTTCGCTCAGGGTCCAGTACAATGCCGGATTTTCCCTCATACAGGGAGTCCCGCACCTGCTCCAGCGTATTGCCCAGGCAGGACCAGATGCCCATGCCCGTTATGACCACTCTTTGCATCATCTCAATAGGATAATCGAAAATTTATGCAAATATACGGAAAAAATGGCTATATTTGTACAATTACATTTTGAGCCAGGCAATATGGAGTATAGACCTTTATCCGCTTCTGAGGTAAAGTGCCTTGTGGAGCGTGGCTGCAAGTCGGACGACTGGAGCACCGTAGAAACATCGGATCCGGATTCCCTCCAGTATATCAGGAACGTCCGGTTCTCCGGGCGTGTCAGGTTCGGTTGCTTCCGGGCCGATATCACCCTTCCGGGCGGTCTCAAGAAACATTCCGGCATCCGGAACGCCACTCTGCACAACGTAACGGTGGGGGATAATTCCCTTGTGGAAAACATCACGGACTATATCGCCAATTACGAAATCGGCCACGACACCTATATCGAGAACGTAGACATCATCCTCACGGACGGGCCCTGCCGCTTCGGCAACGGAGTAGAGGTTTCGGTGCTCAACGAAACGGGCGGCCGGGAGGTCAAGATATACGACCGCCTCAGCGCCCAAACCGCATACGTTCTGGCCATGTACCGCCATCATCCGGATGTTATCGCCCGGCTCAACCGTCTCATAGACGAGTATTCCGCCGGCCGCGCTTCCGAAACCGGCTATATCGGCAACCATGTTTCCATCCGCAACACCCGCTACATCTGCGGGGTCCGCATCGGGGACGGGGCCGATATTTTTGGCGTAAGCCGCCTTCGCAACGGCAGCATCAACAGCAATATGGTGGCCCCCGTTACCGTGGGCCACGGTGTCATTGCAGACGATTTCATCGTTTGCAGCGGCTCCTCCATCACAGACAACACCACCCTGGAGCGTTGCTTCGTGGGCCAGTGCTGCCATCTGGGGCATGGTTACAGCGCATCGGACTCCCTCTTTTTCAGCAACTGCCAGGAAGAAAACGGAGAAGCCTGTGCCATCTTTGCCGGTCCGTTCACGGTCACCCATCACAAGTCCAGCCTCCTCATCGCCGGTTTGTTCTCCTTCATGAACGCCGGCAGCGGTTCCAACCAGTCCAACCACATGTACAAGCTGGGGCCCATCCACCAGGGCGTGCTGGAGCGCGGTTCCAAAACGGCATCGGATTCCTATGTGCTGTGGCCGTCCCGTGTCGGCGCCTTCTCGCTGGTAATGGGCCGTCACGTCACCCATTCGGACACGTCCAACCTGCCTTTCTCCTATCTCATTGAGCAGCAGAATACAACGTATCTGGTTCCGGGCGTAAACCTCCGCAGCGTAGGTACTGTGCGGGATGCCCAGAAGTGGCCCAAGAGAGACGCCAGAAAAGACCCGGACCGCATAGACTGCATCAACTATAATCTCCTCAGCCCTTACACCATCCAGAAGATGTTCAAGGGTATCAAGCTGCTCCAGAACCTGCAGTATTCCTCCGGAGAACTGTCCGATATCTATTCATACCACAGTACCAAAATCCGCAACAGTTCCCTCAAGAATGGCATCCGGTATTACCGTACGGCCATCACCAAGTTCCTGGGCAACTCCATCATCACCCGGCTCAAGGGAATGCCTGCCGGCGCATCGGACGAAGAAATCCGCCGGCTGCTCCGGCCTTCCACGGAGGTGGGGGTGGGCCCTTGGGTGGATATCAGCGGCCTCATCGCCCCCAAATCGGCCGTAGATGCACTGCTGGCCCGCATCACGCAGGGTGAAGTGGGACTGGACGGGGTATCGGAAGCCTTCCACCGGATGCACGAACATTATTACGAGTACGAGTGGACATGGGCGTATGACAAGTTCGGAGATTTCTTCGGTTACCCGCTGGAATCGGTCACGGCAGAGCAGGTAAAGGATATCGTAGAGCAGTGGAAGACTGCCGTCATCGGCCTGGACCGGGATCTGTATGAAGATGCCCGCAAGGAATTCAACCTGGCGGCCATGACGGGTTTCGGGGCGGACGGAAGCAAGGAAGACAAGGAGCACGATTTCTCGGAAGTCCGCGGAGACTTCGAGTCCAACTCCTTCGTCACCGCTGTATTAGACCACATTAAAACAAAGGAAGCGCTTGGAAATGAACTCATTGCCAGGCTTTCCAGATAACTAAAACTTAAACCGTATGTCTTTTCTCAGAAGAATCTTTTCCTCCAAGGTACTGCCTTCCTGGATTATTCTGCTGTTGGACACCATCCTGGTAGCCGTCTCGGTTATCGTAGCTTTCCTGCTCCGGTATTCTTTCCCGGAACTGGACCAGGTGCGCCTGCAGGCCTGGGTTACCATGGGCATGACGTTGATCTGTTCATTCCTTTTCTCGCGGCTGTTCCACACGTATTCCAACGTGCTTCGGCTCTCGTCCTTTGCGGACGTTATGAACATCTACGTCTCGGTCACCCTCACGTACCTCACCTGCATCATCGGCTCGGTAATCCTGGAGTTCACGGTAGGGGAGTTCATCGCTCCGCCCATTCCCGTGCTGCTCATCGCCTACGTGGTCACGTTCCTGCTCATGGCCCTGCTCCGGATGGTCATCAAGAGCATATACGACGTTTTTAACGAAGACCGCTCCCGCACCCTCAACACCTTCATCTACGGCACCAAGGTGGGTGGCGTCAATATCGCCAAGGCCATCCGCCTGTCCACCACCAACAGATTCCACCTGAAAGGCTTCATAGCAGATGACCCTGCCATGAAGGGAAAGGTGCTCATGAGCGTAAACGTATACATGAACGACGACACCCTGCTGGATCACATCCGTGAAAACCACGTCAGGGCCATTATCGTTTCCCCGGTCAAGGTAGAGAAACTGAAGCAGGCCGATATCGTAAACCGCCTCCTGCGGGAAGACGTTACCATTTACCTGGCGCCGGACGTAACCGACGACTGGCAGCAAGACTCCAAAGGTCCCCGGCAAATCCGGCAGGTCCAGATTGAAGACCTCCTGGGACGGGATCCCATCAAGATCAACATGCAAAAGATATCCTCCCATCTGGAGGGCAAACGCGTGCTGGTCACCGGTGCCGCCGGTTCCATCGGCAGTGAAATCATGCGGCAGGTAGCCCTGTTCAACCCCTACCAGCTCATTCTGGTGGACCAGGCGGAAACCCCGCTGCACGATATCCGGCTGGAACTCAAGCGCTGCTGGTCGGAACTGGAAGCCCCCACCATTGTGGCAGACATCTCCAACAAGGAGCGCATGGAAGACATCTTCCGCACGTACAAGCCGGAATACGTTTTCCACGCAGCGGCATACAAGCATGTGCCCATGATGGAAGACAACGTGTCGGAAGCCATCCAGAACAATGTGAAGGGCACCAAGATTCTGGCGGATTTGTCGGTGAAATACGGTGTGGAGCGCTTTGTGATGGTGTCCACGGACAAGGCCGTGAATCCGTCCAACGTAATGGGCTGCTCCAAGCGAATCTGCGAAATCTATGTGCAGTCCCTTGCCAAGAAAATCCAAAAGGAAGGGTCGGCCGGTACGCAGTTTATCACCACTCGTTTCGGCAATGTGCTGGGCTCCAATGGCTCCGTTATCCCGCTCTTCCGTAAACAGATAGAAGCCGGTGGCCCGGTCACGGTTACCCATCCGGAAATCATCCGCTATTTCATGACCATCCCGGAAGCCTGCCAGCTGGTGCTGGAAGCCGGCAGCATGGGCAAGGGAGGGGAGATTTACATCTTCGACATGGGAGAACCGGTCAAGATCCTGGACCTGGCCAAGAAGATGATCCGCCTGAGTGGCCGGCAGGATGTGAAGATAGAATTCACCGGCCTCCGTCACGGAGAAAAGCTCTATGAAGAGCTCCTGGCCACCAAGGAAAACACCAAGCCCACCTCCCACGACAAGATTATGATTGCCAACGTGCGGGAATACGATTTCGACGACATCTCAGACGATATCGATGCCCTCATCGAAAGCAGTTACTACTTCGACTCCATGCGCACCGTAGGCCGAATGAAAGACCTTGTCCCGGAATTCAAGAGCCTGAATTCACCCTACTCCGTCCTGGACAACGCTCCGCAGTAAAAGTTTACGAGGTGGCTCTGGTGAGTCACCTCTTTTCTTCTGTGGGAAGGGTGGTGCACCCCGTCGGTCAAATGTCAGAAACAGAGCCCAACCCGCTCACTTGACGTCCCAACTCCTCCTTAATAGTCCCTTACCGATGTCCCCTTATATGCCTTTGGCATAACAGGTACATCGCCAGGACCTAACGTCGTCGAACAAGGTCCGTCATGCCGCTGACGCGGCACCGTTCAAGAGTGCTGTTCCTACACAAAAGAGACGCTGAGAAGACCATTTTCCCACGAAAACGGTCTTCGTCGTGCACAACTTGTATCGGCGAGGACCAAAAACGTTGGGAAATGGTCTTGGCCATACTTCCATCCATGAAAATGGGGCATTATGGTGGATGGAATGCTCAAAACTCCTCGTTTATCCACGTTTTGGGCCGAATTCATGGATGGAAGCAAAGAAAGCGGAAGCAACAAGCAAAAAGAAAGTGACCGGGAAGGTCACTTTCTCTGTTTATCGGCGGTTGTATTGCTCCAGGGCTTTTCGCAGGAGGAGGAGGCAGCGGGAGAGGTCTTCGATTTTGAGGACGTAGGCCATTCGAACCTGGTTGCGGCCCAGGCCGGGATTGCTGTAGAAACCGGCGGCGGGGGCCATCATTACCGTTTCACCGTCCAGGCGGAAGTCTGTGAGCAGCCATCGGCAGAAGTCTTCGGCATCATCTACGGGGAGGGAAGCCACCGTGTAGAATGCGCCCTGCGGCATGGGGGATACCACGCCGGGAATCTGGTTCAGGCCCTGGATGAAGAAGTCCCGGCGGGCCTTGTATTCCGTGAAGCATTCCTTCAGGTAATCCTCTACGCCTTCCACGGAGGCTTCGGCCACAATCTGGCCCAGCAGTGGCGGGCTCAGGCGGGCCTGGCAGTACTTCATGATGGTGTCGTGCACCTGCTTGTTGTGGGTGACCACCATGCCGATACGGATGCCGCACTCGGAATAGCGCTTGCTCACGGAGTCTATCACCACTACGTTTTCGTCCATGCCCAGGGTGAGGGCGCTCACGTACGGTTTCCCGCTGTAGACGAATTCTCTATAGACCTCGTCCGAGAACAGGAACAAGTTGTGTTTGAGGACAATCTCTTTGATTTTGGCCAGTTCTTCCGGCGTATAAACATAACCCGTAGGGTTGGACGGATTGCACAGGAGGATGGCGCGCGTGCGGGGTGTAATCACTTCCTCGAAGGCTTCCACCGGCGGCAGGGCAAACCCGTTTTCGATGGTGGAGGTAACGGTGCGCACCTGGATGCCGGCCGTTTTGGCGAAGGAAATGTAATTGGCATAGCCGGGTTCTACCATAATCACCTCGTCTCCCGCGTCCAGGCAGGCCATGAAACTGAGCAGGATGGCCTCCGAGCCGCCCGTAGTGACGATAATCTCTTCCGGAGCCACCTGAATGCCGAAGGGTTTATAATAGCCGGCCAGTTTTTGCCGAAGGCCGATATACCCTTCGGAAGGGCTGTATTCCAGCGTTTTGCGGGTGACATGCCTCAGGGCTTCCAACCCCTTTTCCGGGGTGGGAAGGTCCGGCTGCCCGATATTCAGGTGATACACTTTTACGCCCTGCGCCTTGGCTGCATTGGCCAGCGGGGCAAGTTTGCGGATGGGCGACGACGGCATTTCGGCGCCGCGACGGGAAATGTTTGGCATAGTGTTATTAAAGGATTCCAAGGATGCGGCTCCGGGCCAGCAGGGCTGCGCCCACGGGAGCTGCCGTACGTTTAAGTTCGGAAATCTTGATGGTAGTATCCTGGTTGGCGATATTCAGTACATGACGCTTGACGGCGGTGCGGATGGGCAACATCAGGTAATCCCCGGCCGCTACGGCCAGTTTTCCGCCGATGACCACCAGCTCCGGATTGAAGATGTTGATGAGGCCGGCCAGGCCCTTGCCCAGGTTGGTTCCCACTTTCTCCACCATTTCGATGGCCAGGATATCCTCGTTGCGGATGGCCTCGAAGATGTCGTTCAGGTTCACCCTGCCCTCGGCCCGGTATTTGGGGGCCAGGGAAGAGGCGCGCCCGGCCTTCAGCTTTTCCCCGATCATCCGCACCAGGGCAGAGCCGGAGGCGCCCGTCTCCAGGCAACCGATCTTGCCGCACCGGCACATCTGTCCGTTGTCCAAAATAGGGAAGTGGCCGAATTCTCCGCTGTAGCCGGAGGTGCCGTAATAGAGCTTTCCGCCCAGGATCATACCCATTCCCAGACCCCAGCTCACGTTTACGAACAGCACATTCTTCTCCTTGCCCATACCGCCCAGGTATTCGCCGTAGGTCATGGCGCGGGAGTCGTTCTCCAGCACCACATGGATGCCCAGTTCGTCTTCCAGGATGCTGCTGATGGTGCGGCGCTCGTCGAAGGAATAGCTGTTGCTGTATCCCGTTACGGGATTCACGCGGCCCGGGAAACTGACGCCCAGGCCCATCACCTTGTTCCATTCGATGTTTTCCTCGTTGAAGAACGTGCGGAGCATGGCGGCGATACGGTGAACGGCTTCCTCGTTCCGTTCCATCTGGAAGGGGATGTCATCTTTGAAGGCCAGCAGGCCGCCCTTGAAGTCCGTGACGGCGATGGTGGCGTGCGAGTTCCGGATTTCCACGCCGATGAAATAGCCGGCTTCCGGGTTGAGCCCGTAGATGGACGGCCGGCGGCCGCCGGAAGTGCCCGACTTGCCCATGTCCACCATAAAGCCCTCTTCGATGAGTTCTCCGATGAGCTTGGTGGCGGTGGGAACGGATGCGCCGATGGCATCGCTTAACTCGGCAATGCTGTGCTCACCCTGTTCGATGCTCAAATATAGGATGGTTTTTTTGAGAAGGCTGTTTTTATTGTCTTTCTTCTCAAGGAACGTATCTCTCATAGTTCTTACATTTATTGGGGCAAATATAATAAAATATTTACAAAAACTCTGCAATGTTTTGCAAAAGTTTTTAGGAATTTCCGGGCATCGGCCATCCGGATATCCAACTTGATGTTTTTTTTGTATATTTGCATTTATGTTGACAAGGTTAAAGAACTGGTGGAGCGGTTTCCGCCTTTCCCTCCGGGCCAAGATGACGCTCTCGCTCAGTGCCATTGCGGTGGTCCTGCTCCTGTCCAGCATCATCTCCGTGCTGGAATACCGGCGCATGTCCAACTACGTGTCCACCCTCATTGCAGAAGACATCCGGAACATCCACATTGCCCAGGAACTCCTGGACGCCGTGGATTCGTATAACATGCAGGTGCTGGCCGTCATAGGGGACGAATCCGTGTCTCAGCTTCCGGACTTCGACCGGGCCATGTTCCTGGCCAGGTGCGATTCCCTCAAGTCCTCCTCCGTCGGCATCAGCGCCGCCCCTATGGCAGATTCAGTGCTGTATGCCTATTCGGCCTATATGCTGGCCTCCACGGAACTCACGGACGTGCTCCAGTCCACCTTCATAGACACCCGGGACTGGTATTTCGAGCGCCTGCAGCCGCTGTTCGGCCGCATGAGAGGGTATCTGGATACACTCAGCGACGAAATGTACCAGGAACTGAGGGAGAATTCGGAAGACTTCGACAGCGGCCTGTACCGCAGCATCATTCCCAGTATGGTGGCCGTCCTGGTGGGCATCGTCCTGGTGTTCCTCCTCATGTTCTTCATCCTGTCAGACTACGTGAATCCGCTGTACAAGATGCTGGACGGGCTCCGGAACTTCCGGAACTACCGCCACAAGTACTCCTTCCACTTCGAAGGAAACGACCAGCTGGCAGACCTCAATGCAGAGATTACCGAACTGGCGGAGGAAAACCGCCAGATCCGCCGCCGGATGGCAGAACTCCGGGAGCAGCGCAGCAGTCAGGAAGACCAATGAACCTGAAGGTCATATCGAGAAACGTCGGCATCGCCCTCCTGGTGAGCGCGCTGTTCATGTTCCTGTCGGTGGTGGTCTCCCTCATTGACGGGCGGGACAGTGCCCTGGCGCCCCTCCTGATCAGTTTCTTCATTACCTTCATCGTAGGCATCTTTCCCTTCATCTTTGTCCGGAAAACAGAACAGATAACCCTGAAGGACGGCTACATGATTATCTTCTTGTCATGGCTCCTCTCCTTCATTTTCGGTGCCCTGCCGTATGCCCTGTGGGGTGGCCCGTTCACAGTGGTAAATGCTTGGTTTGAAAGTGTTTCCGGCTTTACAACAACCGGAGCGACCATCCTGGAAGACATAGAGGCACTGCCCCGCAGCCTGGTTTTCTGGCGGGCGGCCACCCACTTTATCGGGGGTCTGGGTGTCGTGGTGTTCCTGCTTCTGATTATCCCCAACTCGTCTCCCATCCGGCTCCGCCTCACCAATATGGAACTGTCTTCCCTTTCCCGGGACGACTACCGCAGCCGGGCCAATAAGACGGTCTCCATCTTCGCATACGTATATCTGGGCCTCTGCGGAGCGTCCTTCCTGTGCTTCTGGGTGGCTGGAATGCCGTTTTTCGACGCCGTCTGCCATGCGTTCAGCGTCTGTGCCGCGGGCGGTTTCTCTTCCCGGAACCTGTCTATCGGCGCGTTCGGCTCACCGCTCATATCGGTAGTGGCCATCGTGTTCATGTTCCTGGCATCGGTTCACTTCGGCCTCATTTTCATCGCCCTGGTGAACCGCACCCTCCGGCCGCTGAAAAACAACATCCTGCGGTTCTATATCGTGGGCCTGGCTGTGATTTCCGTCATCACGTCCCTTTCCCTCAAGTTCCAGTCCGTGGATTCCGGCTGGGGACAGGCTTTTCTGGACGGAACCTTCCATGTGGTCAGTTACGCCTCCTCTACCGGTTTTGGTTTGAGTGACAACAGCATGTGGCCTGTGCTGCCCAGTTTCATGCTCGTGGTGGCCAGCCTGATCTGCGGCTGTGCCGGTTCCCCTACGGGCGGTCTTAAGGTAGACCGTGTGCTGGTCTTGTTCAAGGCCATCCACATGCAAATCCAGAAGGCCCTGTATCCTGCCTCCATGTTCGAGGTCCGCATGGGACGCCGGGTCCTCCGGGACGAGGATATCTATCCCCACGTGCTCTACATCTCCCTGTTCGTCCTGCTGGTGGCTGTTTCCTCCATCCTTTGCCTGTTGATGGGAGACCCTAACGGCCATGCCCTCACGGGTTCGCTGGCTTCCCTTTCCAACGTGGGGCCTTCCATCGGCACCATCGGCGCCATGAACAATTACAATGCGGAACCTATGGCCCTCAAGTTCATCTTCACGGCCGATATGTTTATGGGCCGCGTTGAAATCTATCCGGTGTTCGCCGTTTTCTACAGCATTTTCCACAAGAAGTAACGTATGGACCGGAGCGCTTTCCTTTACGACGGTTTCCTCCGGCGGTTTCCGTACGAACCCACTTCCTGCCAGGACCGCCTGCTGCGTCAGGTGGCCGGATTCCTTACCTCGGACGAGGGGGATATCCTGGTGGTGAACGGCTATGCCGGAACGGGCAAGACCACGGCCGTGGCGGCCGTCATCGGCGTCATGGCGGAACTGGAAGTGCCCTGCGTGCTGCTGGCCCCTACCGGCCGGGCGGCCAAGGTGCTTTCGCTTTACGCCGGGAAGCCCGCCTCCACCATCCACAAGCATATCTATCGGCAGAAATCTTTCGGGGCCGACGGCTTCGGAAGCTTTACCCTGTCCTATAACAAGGCGAAGAGTACCCTTTTCATTGTGGACGAAGTCTCGCTCATCGGCATAGAGCAGCCGGGGAAGGGAGGGGTTTTCGGCTCCGGTAACCTGCTGGAAGACCTGGTGCAGTTTGTCCGTTCGGGCGTGGACTGCAGGCTCATTCTGATTGGGGACGACGCGCAGCTTCCTCCCATCGGCCTGGAGGCATCCCCGGCCCTTTCCCAAGATTATGTTTCCGGATTCGGGGGCGTGTCCTTTGCCAGCCTCACTACGGTGGTGCGCCAAGCGGCCGATTCCGGTATTCTTCTGAATGCCACGCACTTACGGTCTATCCTTCCGCATGTGGAAGAAGGAATGGGATGGCCGGACACGGGCCTTCGGGTGGAGGGGTATCCGGATATCGTCCGGCTTTCGGGAGGAGACTTGCTGGAAACCCTTTCCGACGCCTATGCCCGGTATGGAGAGGAAGAAGTGGTGGTGCTGTGCCGGTCCAACAAGCGGGCCAACCGCTACAACGCCGGCATCCGTGCCCAGGTGCTGTACCGGGAAGAGGAACTGGTGCGCGAAGACAAGCTGATGGTGGTGAAGAACTGCTATCTCACGGGCCTGGAAGGAACGGACTACATTGCCAACGGAGACATGGCCCGTCTGGTGTGGATCCGCCACTTCGAGGAGCGTTACGGACTGCATTTTGCCGATGCCTGCCTGGCCTTCCCGGACTACGGAGAGCAGGAGGTGGAAATGAAAGTGCTGCTGGACACCCTTTCCTCCGAATCACCTTCCCTTACCTACGAGCAGTCCAACGCCCTCTATCAGGGGGTTCTGGCGGACTACGCCCACCTTACCACCAAGAAGAAACGCTACGAGGCCGTCCGGTCCGACCCTTTCTTCAACGCCCTCCAGATCAAGTACGCATCGGCCATTACCTGTCACAAGGCCCAGGGCGGTCAGTGGAAATGCGTCTTCATAGACAACCCCTTCTGGCAGGAATTCCTGGTGGCCGACGACCTCAAATGGCTCTACACCGCCCTCACCCGTGCCGTGGAGAAAGTCTATCTGGTCAATTTCCCGGACGCTTTGTTCGTCTGACGGTTTCTTAATAGTCTAAAGCACGTTTTCGGCCTTCCAGTGCTCAGGCCGTGCTTTACCCCACCCCGCCTGCATAGTCTAAAGCACACTTTCGGTCTTTCAGCGCATGAACTGTGCTTTAGACCGGGACCGAACTATAGTCTAAAGCACACTTCTGCCCGTGGAAGATCAAAAGTGTGCGTTAGTAGTCTTGGTTCTGGAGCAGAATAGCCTTCAACACAG
>Ga0310690_10011219_pt1 | contig 11078 bp, 26 predicted proteins | sample AusTroGonzalo_MG_2_FD_207661 | JGI IMG/M metagenome (GOLD analysis project Ga0310690, IMG submission 207661) | Bovine rumen microbial communities from tropical cattle in Woodstock, Queensland, Australia - Gonzalo_04 (v2) (version 2) | ecosystem: Host-associated > Mammals > Digestive system >...
TTTACATAGGGAATATATTGTTCTATTTCATTTCCAAGAGCCGATATGCTGGTTTTTTTCTTGTCATAAATCCACCTCCCTTTGAAATATTTTAGTTTCTTAGTTATTTTTTCAACTATTTTTTCCATTTTTATTTGATAGGGGAATTGAGTTGGTTCCGCCTGTTTAAATCCAAAATATGTTTGCACCATTTTTATTTCCTCCCATAATAAATCCAATAATTAAATTCCTGTTGTCGCCTTTCGTCTTCTACTTTTTCGCTGCCCCGCAAATCCTTTCTTAACTCCTGGATTTTTCTCCTTGCCCTGCTTACGCTCTCGAACGGCGGCAGTTTGTAAGATTTGAGAAATGGCATAACTTCTTCGAGGGTTTTTTTTGTTATACCAGGGTGGATTCTGTCGATAACTTTAATATAAAGCAAATTGTCGTCGTCTCTCGTCCCTGGATAATCAAATAAAACCTCAGTAACAATTTTATTCAGTTTTGTGAACATTTGTTGCCTCTCCTTTTATAAGTTTTATTTTTCTGTTGGTTTCGAATATATTCCAAGTGTCCTTGATATATTCGTCAATGTTCTCGGAAAATTCCCAAGATTTTAATTTTCTAAACGAATCTTCGCCCGACCTGAAGATAAATCTTATAAAATCGAATAAATGCGTATCGTCTAAAATATGTTTCATTTTACCAACCTCCAATGAAATCCGTTCTCATTATAAACTCCCCAATAGCTTTTGGGTTCTTCTATTTTATAATAAAATTCTTTGGCTTCATCGAGGGTATCGAAAAAAGCTTCGTCGCCAAAAGCTTGGTCGTTCTGTATTTCCGTCGTCCACTCCACTCTATAATATTCTTTATCTTCGTCGGGAGAATAGCATAAAATTATTTCCCGATAATCGTCCCTGTTTATTGTTTCAATATCTTCTAATTCCATTTTTCCTCCTATTTTTAAAAAGGTATATTGTCGTCGTCGAACGCACTGAGATAACTTCCCTCGTCGTCTAAAAAATCTGCCGCCGCCTCTTTTTGCTCGACGTCGTTTGGTTTTTCGTTTTTCTTCCAAGCCATAATCTCAAAGTTTGATATTATAATATTATAATATTTGATATTTTCTTTTTGATTATAGGATAGTTCGCCGTCTACTAGAATTTTGTTTCCAACCTGGGCAAACTTGCTAAGATTCTCGGCGGTTTTTCCAAAAGCTATACAATCGAACCAAAGTGTTCTTTCTTCCGATTTGACCTTTTCTGTGACGGCGATTGATACTTTTGTAAACTTTCCTAAGTCTTTTACACTTCCAACTCTCCCTGATATAGTTGCTTTATGCATTTTGTTGTCCTCCTATTTTTTTGTTTTTATATTTCATTAATAAAGTTCTTTCAATCCAAGATTTCGTTATATATTTTAGATTTTCGTTTGCGTCGGAGTAGTAATTAAATTCCTCGTCCGCAACATTAAGTTTTTCCTGGATTTTGTTTTTAAGAGTTCTTGGGCAATATCCCTCGAGTCTATGAATAATGAAACTCAATCTCGCTTTTTTTATACCCAACAACTCTGAAAGCTCTTTGTTGCCGCCCGCAATTTGCATTGCGTGCAATATTCCATTATTAATTCTCATATTTTATTCCTCCTTTATTAAACAAGATTTTAATTTTTCAATTTTTTCGTTTGTAATAACTATCGAGCCGTCTATTGTGCAGCCCCCTTTTTCATAAAAATAATTTAATATTTCTGGAACTTTCTCTGGCTCTGCATATTTTGAAATATCGTAATGATAAATCTTTGTTTGCTTTAACGAATATTCTTCAGGCATTTCCTCCTGGGTATATATTCCGCCCAATTCTTGAGGAAAAGCTTCCCTCAAGGCAACGCTCTTGGCAACTTTTTGCAACATCATTTTTGGCATAGACTTCCAAATAGGGCTGTTTTTTGCGTATTCATTAAAAAAAACTTTGGCTGTTGAGGGGTGCTTTCTGTCTTTTCTGTAAACAGAAGCGGTGGCGGATATTAATTTTCCGTCCTCCTCTTGTATATCAACCTGCATTCCATCATACTCGGGGTGGCGATTTGCTATCGCCAAAAATCCGTTTATCCCCGTCATAATCTGAACGGAGTTTCCGTTTTTTATGAACCAAATTTCCCTTTTAAAAGGGTTTAGTCCAGTGGAGCGGCAAAACTCTAGAAACATTTTGAATTCTAATTCTGTCGCTCCCCTTGCGACCGTCTGTAATAACAGTCTTTCTTCTTCTTTGTTTGTTGTTTTTTGTTTTACTACATTTTTTTCTTCCATATTTTCCTCCTATTAAATAAATTTGCTTTTGTAATAATCGGGATAATTTACTTCAACAACATCTTGGCAAAATCCGTCGTGGTCGTTAAAGGTTATCACTCTCATAACTTCGTCATATAAATTATATAATTCCTCTTTTCCCCGCTCCAAAACCTCTTGCGAAAGTTGATACTCTACAACGTCATATGGCGGCGTGGTAGATATCGCAACGATTCTCGCATTGCTTACTTTACAACCTCCGCTCTCCAATCCCTCGATATAGTGGCATAATTGTAAATGATACAACCTGTCGAATAATTGGTGTTTGAATTTTTGCGGCGAAATGTCGGAACTTGTTTTTATGTCGATTAACATTTGATTCCCTGGGCAGTATGCGTCGACCTTACATTTTAAATCTAAATTTCCTTTTTTGAAAAAGAAGCTTTCTTCGTTAATCGTCTGATTTTTAAATATTAGATTCAACGACTCTGAATAAACCGCATTTGCTGCGGCTGTAATTATAGCCCCCAATTCGTTTGCGTCATATGGAATTTTTCCCTCGTTTTCTAAAAGCCAATTCTTATAATCCTTTGTCCTTTTATCGAAACCAGGTTCCGCAACATAAAGGTCTTTAAATGTATCGGGTTCTAAAATAGCGGCGTGGATTAAAGTTCCAAGCGTCATTTGTTTTGTTGGCTGTTTGGTGTTTTCCATAGCGTCCCAAAAATGTTTTGGGGATTTCGTTAATTCTTTAATGATACTGAAATTTAATCCGTCGCTCGCAAAATAGTTTTCGTTACTCATTTTCATTTTCTTCTTCCTCCCATTTTTTATTTAATAAAATTAATAATTGTTTTTGCAACGCTGTCGCTTGCTTCGTGGATTAATCTATCTACTGCGATGTCAAATAAAACTTCGTCGCCGCAGCCAAGATATTCATATTCTTGTTCAAATTCTTCAGCTAGGTGTAAAGCCCAGTTCGATACTATTTCATTTTTGCTTTCTCTTGATAGTTTTTTTAATTTTTCTATTATCATTTTTAATCTCCTATAAATTAATTTTTGTTTTGTTTTACAACCTTTTTTATCTTATGTTATCAATGTTATATTATTTTTTTTAAAAAGTAAACTCTTTTTTAATAAAAAAATAAAAAAACATTGTAACATTATCGGATACTTATTCACTCGAATATGTTTTTTATTGTAATGGGTAATGTTGCGTCTTCTTCAACATATGCAAGCATTTCGCAAAAACCTTGAAGATTGTTGTAGTAAAATGTCGCCACCCTTTTGCTTTTATGGAATATTAGATTAATTTCATAAGAGCCGTCGTCGAGCTTCGAAATTGTATAATTACATAGCCGCCCCTCAAATTCTCTTGTTATCATTATTTTATCCTCCAAATATATTCAGTTTTCCTTTTGGGAACATATTTGATTACTTTATATCCCCTGCTCATATAAGATATTTCGTTGATAGTTAATACAACAACATAAATTAATAAAACTACAACCAAAATTGTTTCAAGTGTTTCTATCATTTTTCCCCCCTTATTAATTTAATTAACCAAAAAAGTCTTTGTTGCCCATAAAGTAATTCATAATCAACCTTTTTCAAAACCTTACATTTATGAAATCCATAAATGTTTAAAAGTGAAGAAGTAATATTGTTTGCCTCCTGGATTTTATATCTAGCCCTCTCAAGAGCTTTTACGAGTTCGTCTTTGTTTTTATCTTTTATCATTTTTTCCTCCCCCATATTTTAAAACAACAATTCCAAAAGTCTTTTTGCTTCTTCTTCGTTGTCGTCTTTTTTTAACCATTTTTTTACTTCTTCTTCTAGTTCCAAAAAGGTTTCCTCGCTTTCTTCGTAATCTTCGCAATCAATATAATAATAATAATTGATTGATTTTAGATAAATGTCGCATATTCTTTCTAAGTCTTTTTCTTCTCTTTTAACTTGCTTTATTCTTTCAATTATATTCATTTTTCCCTCCTATAAATTTCTTAAATATTTTATTAAGATTATCATAATGTTGTTGGCTGTGTTTTCATAATATTTGTTTCTTAAAACAACAGAATCGTTAATAGTAAAAAACGTCCTGCTTTTATATTTAAGTTCAACAAAATACCTATCCAAGTCCATTATGTCGAAAAACAAATCTGATATAAATTCGTTCTCTTTCTTATGTGCCCCTATTAAATAATTTAATAGTGATAAGTTTGCATAAGTGTCGTCGAAATATTCAGATTCGAAACTCAAACTCATTAAAGCATTTTCTTGCTCTATTACTTCCCAAATTTCTTTTTCTACTTCGTTTCTCATTGCTTCTTTTATTCCCATTTTTTATCTCCTATAAATTAATTTTTACTCTTAAAAACTGCTCTTTTTCTTATTTTATATCTTCAATGATACAATATTTTTTTAATAAAGTAAACAGTTTTTTAACAATATCTTAAAAAAACATTGTAACAATATCGGATAGTTACATTAGGGAGTAAAAAAACTCTTTTTCGTTGTTTTTATTCTTTTTCATTAAAAAGATTCCCAAACGCAACTATATCCATTAAATCTCCTTTGGATAATACGCTCTCTGAATAACAGTCAAAAAGCAAGTTACAGCGTTCTTCTAGTTCGTCCCAGGGAAGAGCCAAAACCTTTTCTGCGGCTACCCCATAAGAGTATTTGTCCAAATACTTCGTTAAATCTTCCCCGTCCTCAATTTCTACATATATTCTCATATTTCCTCCAATTAAAATGATAAATAATACCCTGTCTTCTTCTCAAATAATGGTATAAGTTCGTCGAAATATATATTTGGCAATTCCTCCAAAACTTTAAGTTTGTGGTCATAGGTCTTGCAGTTATATAAATCCCAACAAACGTCATATCCCACTTCAAAACAACCTACCGCCGCCCCGTCGTCTAAACGGAACTGAACGATATTTTCCTTGTTGTTAAAATATATAATTGCCCCAGTCATTATTTCTATCCTTGTTCTCCCTCCCATTTGTTTGAAAATGGTTTGGATAATTTCGTTTGGTTCTTTTTCCATTATTCTTCCCTCCATATAAGTTTTTTTGAATTTATTCTATAATTATATTCCCTCTCCTTTTCTGCCATACCAAACCATAAATCAGCCAAGTCGTTCTGGTCTTTGTATATTTCGAAAAGTTCTTGGGGAGTATTATATTCGCCGTCCCAAGCTTTGTTGTTAATAATGGCTTCGCAAATGGCGAATTTTTCCTTATTGTTTAAATCTTCTCTTGCCCTTAATTTTCCGTCGCAGTAATCGATAAAATCGCATTCTATTAAATTCTCGTCGCTTTCAATAGCGTCATAAATGCTTGCGTCTTTAACATAACTTGTTTTTTTGGTTAAAGAGTAATTCCTGGCGGGCGTCGAGTTGCTCCCCTCGTAAAGCCCTCCGTCTATGTTTTCAAAATTCCCTGCTTTTTCTATATCCGCAAGAAACGAAACATATTTGAATTGCTTCTTAATGTTTTGGCTTCCGTTAATATAAAAAAACAAGCTGTCTCCGTTTCTTTTGATATATTGATAATATGTTTTCATTTTTATCTCCTTAGTTAGTTTTTTGTTCTTTAAAACTGCTACTTTTTTATTTTATGTTATCAATGTTATACTATTTTTTTTCGAAAGTAAACATATTTTTAATAAAATCTTAAAAAAATATTATAATGTTCATAGATACTTAAATCATAAGAGGTTCTATATCTCTTGTCTCGATTTTAAATAAATCTCTTACGTCTATCTTGAAATTTTGGTAATCTTCAATTTCTTCTATGTAAGCAGTTCCCCATAATTCAAACTCTGCTTCAAATTGATACTCGTTGAAGCTCTCGTTCTCGATAATCTCTCGAAGCTCGTCTAGGTCTGAAGCAGTTGCGAAATTTTCGAAACATCTAAATCCGCCCGTGTATTTGTTTTTGATTTCGAAAGATATTATCTCGTCTGCGGCTACCTTTCTTTTCATATCATAGTCGTCTCTAAATTCTATCATTTTGTAATATCTTGGTTTGAAGCTTTTCAATCTTCTAACTACCTTTTTGTATCTTTCAGGTGTAAAATCTTCAGTTCCTGTTGCGGCTAGTTCTTTTGAGTTTTTGTAGTAATCCTTGTAAGCAACTTCAAGATAATATATCTCGCCGTCTTCTCTTTTCCAGGTGTTTACTACATTTCCATATACTCTTTCTGTTTCGTAATCTTGCATAATGTTTTTCATATTTAATCTCCTATAAAATTATTTTTAAATGTTTCTTTGTTACCCCTTTATCTTATGTTACCAATGTTATACTACTTTTTTCCAAAAGTAAACTCTTTTTTAATAAAATTTTAAAAAAATATTGTAATCATTTTAATATGTTATCAAATAAGTAAAATTTTTTTCCATTTAAGTAACATTTTTTTGCGTTCGCAGGTATAAATAAATGCGAACTCCAATAAATAATACTTTTTTTATTACCTATTTTTTCTACAATGACCTCCATTTTTTTAGAGTTTGCTTTAATTATTTCGTTAGTTAATTCTTCCTCCGTAAACCTTTCAATATGCGTGTTTGTAGGAGTTTCTTTTTGCTCCGTTTTTATTTTAGAAACTATATCAGAAATCCTTGGCGGCTTCGCTGAACTTCTTATAAATTCAACAACGGCGTCCCGAATCAAAGAGCTATCAAGCTCCTCCAACATAGTTTTCCAAATCTCTATCTTTTCCGCCCCAATATCATATGCATTGCATAACATTTTCAAAGTATTATTGTCTATTCCTTTTCCCATATTTTCTCTCCTTGTTAAAATTAAAACTCTAATAATTTTTTGTCTTGCTCATACAACTTATCGATTAATTCGTTTCTTCTTAATGCCTCCAACTCTTTTTTTGTGTAAGTCGAAGAATTAAAGATTCCGCCGCCACCATTTTCATACGAATTGTTGACGAGCTTGTTCATACTGCTTTTTTGTGTAACGAAATGGAAATTAATTTTCCACCCCCTATCATTTTTTCCCCTCAAAAAATCAGAGCGTTCTACTGCTCGCTCTATTTCTTTAAAATAGCCCTCGAAACTCTCTATTCCTATTTCTTTCATATTCGACCTAATGTCTTTAATGTTTTTTTCGCTTACCACTCGAACCTTGGGAAGATTGTGTTTAACGGCTATTTCGTTCCAATATTTCATTAACTCCTCTTTGAAGCTATTATTATCACCCGATATTTTAATTTTAACCGCCTTTTGTTCCTGGTTTACTTCCTTGTCTACATCAAGAAAATCGTTAGAAATAATTTCCCGCTTTTCCACCAGGCGATTAAGATAATCGAAGTTAATTAAATAATAGTTTCCCTGATTTCCGCTCATACACGATATTTTCTTTATCATCTTTTTTTGTTCTAGCCCCTGAACATATTTGAAAATCGAGGGGATTGAAGTGTTGTTTCTAAAACACTCTTTTTGGATTTTGCTATATGAAAGATAAAAACTGCCGTCTTCCATTAAATTTCCAAAAAAATTGTATTCCGAGAATTTCTTCAAGAAATACATAAATAAAAAAGCTTCATTTGGACTACTCGAAAAAATATCGAAATATGCGTCCTGGAACTTTTGAAAGCCCGTGCCGATATTTAATGGATTCTTAATCTTCATAATATCTCACCCCCCTTTCTAATTCCTCTCGATATTCTTCCTTGTTGTTTTTTAGAATAGTGTCAGCCATAAAATCCAACACCTCATTCTTGTTTTTCATATGCTTTGCTTTTTGGATTATATTGATTTTCCAAACTACAAAATCGTCTAATTTCCACATTTTGTTTTTCATTTTTACCTCCATTTTTAAAGATTTTGTTATAATACTTTATATCAATATAACACTTTAATTAAAAAGTAAAGCTCAAAAAAACATATATTCTTATTTTATTCTCTTATTTTATTCTCTTATTTATATATAATGAGAAAACTTCGAGACCTTTTAAATTTTTTTAAAGGTCCTTTTAAATTTTTTTAAAGGTCCTTTTAAATTTTTTTAAAGGTCTATTCGCCCCATATTCGCCCATATTTATATTTTTTTTCTACGCCATTATTTATACGATTAAATAATAAGAATCAAATATGGGCGAATTTTGAACATTCTATCGCCAATCAATTTCGTTCTTCAAAAACTTGTTTTTAAATATATCTTTCAAGGTTTTTTTGTCGAAAAACTCTCTTTTGGCAATCTTGTCTATTTCTTCCCAGGTAATATCTTCTTCTTTAATGCTTTCGTCGATATATACTTTCTTCTTACAGCCCTCGTCGTAACGAAAATCGGTCGGGCATTCCTCTGCCCATATAAGTTTTTCCGTCTTTGGAATATCCGCTCTTGCTTCCATTACGAATAAAACCATAGCCCCCAACAATATCGCAATTCCAAAATTTCCTTTATTTTCCATTTTTCCCCCCTTTTATTTAATAACCATTGTCAAAGAAAACGAATAAACAATCGCCACCTTGCTTACCAATCCCAAGAAGCAGATTATCCCTTTTCTTTCGTAATTATTAAACAAACAAAAAATTTCAGGCAAAAACGATAAAAGCATAAGAGCAACCATAAAGCCGCCCTGTCTTAATATTTCTATATTATCAACCATATTTTTACTCCTTTAAAAAAAACATAAAAATCTAACTACAACCTTATGAAGCACATTAACGGCAAAAGTTACAATTTTTTTAGTTTTTTTTTAGTTTTTTTAAAAAAAAAGCCGCCAAAAAATTGACGGCTCCAAAACTAACTTATAGGAGAAAAAATAATGATGAAAAAAATAAATAAGAAATATTTTTTGGATATTTATTGAATATTTTTTCTGACTATTTTTTCTGATTATAATATTAGCACAGTGAAAATATTTGGTCAAGAAAAAAATGGCGTCAAGGGACGCCATTTTAGTAACCTAATTTGAATATATATATAAAAAACAAGTTATCTTCCAATAGAATCAAAGGAGGAAAACATTATTCCCATTTTATCAAAAATTAAAAAGCCGTCAATCCCAAAAGTTTCCTACAAAATTGACGGCTTCAAAATGCACACCTTTTTCCTATTTAAAATATACCATATTACTTTTTAATTGTCCACCACGAACATACTTGACCAATAAGATAAGATACAACCCCCAAAACTATATCGGTGTTGCCCGCTACCATTTGGTCGGCGGTTTCCTGGTCGATTATACCTTTTGCAACCAATAAAGCCCCCAGAGCCGTTAAGCCGTGTCTAATTAAAGAAGTAAGATATTTCATTATGACCCCCTGTTTTAAGTTATCTATCCATTTAAACATATTAATTCCCCTTTTTCAAAAGTTTTCTTGCCTGTTTTACTTGTTGGGCGGATATTTTTATTACCCTTTGTCTCGGATTTGTCGCCTTTGTGGGCGTCTCTCCATAGCGTCCCTGTTGCCCCTGCCACCATACCATATATTTATTTTTATTTTTTACCTGAGAATTTAATCTATTCTCTTGTTCTTTTTCAGTAAATATATTGTAATTGCAGGCGTCAAACGGCTTGACGCAATAGCCGTCAGGCAAAAAAATCCAGTGATTGTTGTATCCCAAATCCTTTCTATGTATTTCACATTTGTTAATAATACATTTCGAATTTAAAGGATTAACATATATTGTAATCTGATTCGAAAATTTCGATTTTTTTTTAAAGTTTTTCAAATTCTTTAATACAATTTTCGCCGCCGCAGTCGAATAGTTGTCTTCAAGCCCAGTCGAAATAAACCAAGAAATGTTTGGAGATACTTCCGAAATTTTATCTATGAATAAAATTATATCTTGCATTCTATTTTCATAAGATTTCAAAGTTTTTTTGTCTTTTGCTTCTAGTTTTTTGTTTAAATCATTAACCGACAAATTCTTCAACAATTCTCCGCTTTTACAAGTTTTGTTTCGCCTACAACACTCATTAGAAAAATGAATATATATTTCTTTTTTTCGATTATTCATTTTTGCAAACTTTTCAATACAACTTGTGTTTGTGCCAAAAGTCGACCATAAAAACATTAAAGCAGGTTTCTTTATGCCGTCATAAACCTTTAAAGCCGCCTCACAGGGAAAAGTTTTGTTTTGGATAGCATAATAACCTACTCCAACAGTTTGAGCTTCTGTGCTAGAAATTTGCCCCATAGAAAGTAATAACAACAACAAATAGTTTTTTAGAGTCATTTTATCCCTCCTTGATTTGTTTCGATATTTTTTCATACCTATTACGACATTGAATGTATGCTTTTGAATACTTAACTTCTTCCGCCGCCCTTTCAAAATCCTTTTCTTTAATCGCTTTTATAAACTTTTGAAAAGTCATAAAACTTCCCAATCCCAAATTGAACATCATATCGGTTAAAGCAATTTTGACATTTGAACTTAAAGAATTAAAAAAATCTTTTCCAAAAACAAATTCAAGATACTTAATAGAATTATTAAAATCTTCCGCAAGTATCACATCAGCCACTCCCAAAGTTATCCCATTATCTTCAAGATTATGTCCATATCCAATCGTAAGCTTCCCTGCGGGACATTTATATACTTTTAATTTCAAGCCCTCATTAATCTTAATTTGCTCTTTGGCTGCGGTTTCCCAATTTACCTTTTTTTCAGGGAACAATTTTTTTAAACAATCGAAAGACATCATTTTTTGACTACCTTATTTTTGAAAATAACAGTTGAAATTACAGTCCAAAAAATATTCAATATTCTTTTAATTATTTCCATTTGCTTTTTTGTTATCTTGCCCATTTTCTTTCTCCCAATCTTTTAACAAAAAATTTA
>Ga0310690_10011221_pt1 | contig 11077 bp, 11 predicted proteins | sample AusTroGonzalo_MG_2_FD_207661 | JGI IMG/M metagenome (GOLD analysis project Ga0310690, IMG submission 207661) | Bovine rumen microbial communities from tropical cattle in Woodstock, Queensland, Australia - Gonzalo_04 (v2) (version 2) | ecosystem: Host-associated > Mammals > Digestive system >...
AGATCATCGGCTTAGTTGACTGCCGATGAAATCAGACCACAAACTGTGATCTCTCAGCCTGAATACCGTTTTCATACTATTTACGCCGAGAATTCTTATTCTGTGAATTAAGACTCAAGCCTCTTTTCATCATAGATTTTACCGGATTAAAAAAATGAGTATTAGAATTATTACTGTGATGACTAGTAACATTGGAACCAGTATTTGTGGTTTCAATTTTTTTTTTGCAAAAATATATTTATAGTTACTATCGTTTTGTTCTCTTTTTTTAAGTTCATAGGCTCGTTTATTAAGCTTAAATAGTTCCAATAACTCATTAGTTCTATCTACAGATGACGATGAAACAATACAAAATGGACTTTTTTCAGTACTGTAAGAACAATTCATACCTTTAATGGTATCAATTAAATTCAAGAGTTTTTTCTCATCAAATTTCATTTCGTACTCTGGATTAGAGGTATCAACAAATATAATATCTCCAAATATTAGAGCAATTTCATCTTTACTTTTGTTTTTGAGGAAATTTCTAAAACTACTAACCATCGAAACGTCTGAAAACTCAAAAGCAACATTCATATATTTATCAGTTTCATGATTTGGGTTTAGGTAGTTGATATTCTTGATTAAGTAAAAATAAGATTTCTCCTCTTTGAGTGGATAACTACCATATGCAACATCAACAAGATTGCTTTCAAAGCACTTGATTATATAACTATGGATACTAGAACGTTCTATCTTGCCTGTATTTAAATCGACTTGTCCAATCTGAAATCCTACTGATGAATCTTTATAATTACAATACGAATATACATTCATTATTCATAGCCTCCAAGAATATTTAATGGATCATTTACAACATCATGTATATACCCAGGGTTGTTAATTACTTTATATACTGCTTCATTAATTTTAATAAACTCACCAGCAGTAGGCATTTTCAAGAATCTCTCTTGGAAAAAATTCTTGAACCTTTTGCATAGTTTTGATAAAGCATTTCCTTCCTCTCTCTTGCTTTCTTTTGCTTGAAAAAGAATATACATCAGAATATGTGCAGCTGGCTGTTCACAGTATAACGGCTCCGCTTTATTTGCCATTTTGTTCCTGATTTTGTATATTTCGGTAGTTGGCAAACCACTTTTATTTAATTCAATACTTCCACTTGAATTCTTCTTGAAACTATGGAAATCGACTTCACCCAAAGTGATAATTGGAAGAATAACACTTTCACAGTATTTACCATTTCCTGTTCCGAGATAAGAAAATACATTTTTATATGCAGATTGAATTAGATTATTTACTACGCTAAGTTTCCATGCATGACAGTATTTTTCACATTTCAAAGGAACATATAATACCATTTTCTTAGGATACTCAGATCCTAATTTAAAGTTTTCTTTCAACAATTTATAAAGACTCTCTGGAAAATTCCTTTTTTCATTATACTTACCAATAGTCGTATACTCTGATGAAGACTGCTCGATAAGATAGCGTAGAATGAGCGAAGCATCATCGGCAGTGAGTTTTTCAAGTCCTGTCACCCACACCAAAAAGTTAAGCCGCAGGGTTATCCCCTGCGGCTGTTATTATTTATATTCATTGATCTCAAAGCACGCTGTACTTGTATCCGTGACGCTGCTGTTTAATTCGAGAGTATCACTTTTCAAGATCAAGTGAGGACGATAATTAGTCATATCTCGCCATAGTCCATATCCATTGCTATCGAAAAGCTGAACTCGGGATACGTCTGGGAGAGTTCCTTTTTGATCTCTTCAAGGACAGCCTGACGGCTGGCGGCGTCAAAGCTGATAACAACGTCGAAACGAATCGCTTTTTCCGCCTTGTTATAGTAAAAACCGTGAACCTGTTTTGCAAATTCGTGAGCAAGCACTCTGTCAGCGATCTCTTTACGCATATTTATCACTTCGGGATCCTGATTATTGATAGAGTAAACGCCGACTGCCGTAAGAAGGACCTGGTGCTTCTGATAAACAGCTATCATAATTTCTCTGGTCAGCTCGTCCAGTCTGCTGATCGGACAGCTGTCCTCCAGCTCGATATGGACAGAACCGTTATAGTTGTCGGGACCGTAATTATGCAGGATAAGATCGTATGCGCCTTTAACTTCGGGGAATGCACATACTGTTTTTTTGATATCCTTTATCAGTTCCACATCACCGGGTTCGCCGAGCAGTTTGGATATCGTTTCGGAAAGCATTTCAAATCCTGCCTTTATGATAACGAGTGAAATAACGGCTCCGAGGAACGCTTCAAGAGAAAGTCCTGAAAATACATATACAAGGGCGGCTGCCAGTGTTGCGGAGGAAATCACAGAATCAAGAAGGGCGTCTTTTCCGGAATTCACAAGGGAATCGGAGTTCACCTTTTCTCCGGTCGCCTTTACGTATAATCCGAGAACTATCTTCACAAGAACGGCGACTCCCACGATAACAAGGGAGGCCGCGGAATAGTCAGGCGCGCTAGGAGATATAATCTTCTTGACGGATTCCACAAGGGAAGTGAAGCCTGCGTACAGGACGATGACCGCTATGATGAGCGAACTCAGATATTCTATCCTGCCGTATCCGAAGGGGTGCTTTTTATCAGACTCACGTCCTGCAAGCTTTGTTCCTATTATCGTTATGACCGAGCTCAGAGCGTCGGAGAGATTATTTACGGCGTCGAGTGTGATAGCGATCGAATGGCTTAAAACGCCTATCACCGCCTTGAACGCCGCAAGCAGTATATTAGCCGTTATTCCGATAAAGCTTGTGTGAACGATTATCTTACTTCGTTTTTCTGTTTCAGAGTATTGCATATTTCCCGCGACCTTTCTCATTATTTATCACCTCAGCAATTCTTCAACTGCTTTCCTGACCTCTTTCATATCGGCAGTTGGCTCAAATCTTGCAATAACTCTGCCTGTTCTGTCTATGAGAAACTTTGTGAAGTTCCACTTGATATAGGCTTTGTCACCGAATTTCTTATTATTCATATTCGCAAACTTGTTGAGTGCGGCGTTTTTCAGACCCTTGCCGAAGCCCTCGAAGGGCTTCTCGGTTGCAAGATAAGCGAACAGCGGTTCAGCGTTTTCGCCGTTCACGTCTATTTTGGCAAACTGCGGGAACTCCGTGCCGAATTTCAGCTTGCAGAAGGAATGTATCTCCTCTGCGCTTCCGGGAGCCTGATCAGCAAACTGATTGCAGGGGAAATCAAGTATCTCAAAGCCTTTGTCACGCAGGTCGCGGTACATAGCTTCAAGCGGCTCATAGTGCGGCGTAAAGCCGCAGCCTGTTGCAGTGTTGACTATCAGCAGCACCTTTCCGCTGTAATCGCTGAGTTTTACGTCATTTCCTATGCGGCCTTTTACTGTGAAATCATAAACACTCATGATATCATTCTCCTTTCGCATCGGCGGTCTGGTTTTTAAGAAGTTCGTTCAGCGTATCGCGAAGCAACAGAGCTTTTTCGGGCGTGAGATTTACGCAGCTCCCGACCTGCAAAGGAATGTCCTTCGCTTGCATCTGAAGCTCCCTGCCCTTGTCGGTCAGCGTTACGATAAACGAACGCTCGTCGGAAGAGCTCTGCCGTTTTTCGACGTATCCCTGCTGACGCAGCTTTTTGAGTATGGGCGAAAGTGTTCCGCTGTCCAGCATAAGCCGTTTGCATATCACCCCGACCGTAAGACCGTCCTTTTCCCACAGCACGAGAAACAGGATGTACTGCGTGTATGTCAGCCCGAGCGGTTTCAGATACGGCGTATAGAGCGACGTGATAACTCTTGACGCGGCATATATCGGGAAACAAAGCTGATTATCAAGCTTCATTGCTTCCTTGTAGTTATATCCCATTGTATCACCCTCCTCAAATATATTGTTTACAATTATATTGTATCACATATAAATGTATTTGTCAAGAGGGAAATTCTTTTTTGGCGTAATTTCGAGCCTGCCGCAAGCGCTTGCCTATTTCTTTTTCAGGGTGAATTTTGATTCGGTTCCGTTTATGAGCTTTCTGAAATTTTCCCTGTGCCGCACTACCACAAGCAGTGCCGATAACGCCGAAATAACAACGACGGATATACTATCCGCGCCGAGCAGCGCAAGCTCTATTGGGCAGGTCGCGGACGATACGCAGGAGGACACAGACATGTACTTCGTAATTCCAAGCAGTATCAGGAATACAGCCATTGCGATGAGCGTCATTCTCCAGTCAACGAACCATATCGTTCCGAAGCCGGTCATAAAGGCTTTGCCGCCCTTGAAGCCGTACCAGACAGGGAAGCAGTGTCCGAGCATAGCGAACAGTCCGGTGAAAGCCGCACCGAACTGTCCCATACCGAATATTTCCCCGAATACTATCATGGCGATGCACACAGGTACCGCAGCCTTGATAATGTCCGACAGCATTACGAATACCGCCCAGCCGTTCAGTCCGTATACGCGCTTGAAATTGGTGAATCCCGGATTACCGCTGCCGAGCGTCCGGATATCCTGGCCGTATTTCAGCTTTGAGACAACGATAGCGGCGTTGATACCGCCGATAAGGTAAGCGGCAGCCGCAAACGCTCCGCAAGAGATAAAGAAACTCGCACTCATCAGCTCACCACCATTATAAGGTCATAAACGCTCTGTCCGCCGTAGCTCTCATAGACCTCGAGCAGGGGATACTTCTTCCTTGCAAGTTCAGCTATGTCGGCTGAGACTGCCGCATCTCCGCTTTTCCCTCTGAGGATAATGAGCGAGGAATGTTCTTCCGGCTCCATGAGCTCAAGCGCCGCCGAAGCCGTATCATAGCAGTCAGTGTCAGCCGATACTATCCTCTTGCCGATTATTCCGATGTATTCGCCCTCTGTCACGCTTACGCCGTCCATTTCAGTGCTGCGAATGCTTCTGGAAATCTCAGCAGTGAGCGTTCCCTCCATAGACTCGTTCATATTCCTCTCGATGAGGTCGGCGTTGTCCGTATCGAGATCAAGCATTGAAAGCACGGAATAGCAGTCGCCGATATTCTTTGTGGGGATTACTCTCACGTCCGACTTTTTGTAGAGCTCCGCTGCCTGCTTTGCAGCAAGGATTATATTCCCGTTATTGGGAAGGACGAATATCGTATCGGCGTTGGCTCTGTCGAAAGCGACTATCAGCTCGCTGGCTGACGGATTCATAGTCTGACCGCCGTCGATAATTATATCGGCACCGAGGTCGCTGAGATCCTTCTTTATGCCCTCGCCGTTGGCAACAGCTATGACTGCATACCTCTGACGCTCCTTAGACTTTGCCTGTTCATTGGCTGTGACTTCGTTGTGCTGGAGCTGCATATTCTCTATCTTTACAGTAAGGAATTCTCCGAACTGCTGGCAGTATTCAAGCACCTTATGAGGAGTTTTTGTGTGAATGTGGAGCTTTACTATGCTGCCGTCCCGGAAAGCAACTATCGAATCGCCTAATTCGCTGAGAAATTCTATGAGCGCGTTCGTATCAAACTCATCGGGAACGCATTTGCTGTTTTGCAGGCGCACAAGCAGTTCCGTGCAGTAGCCGAAGCCCAGCTCGCTGTCCGCCGTAAAAAGCTCCGTATTTACAGAGTGAGCAGACACGGCAGCAGTAAGGCTTCCCTCCGGCTTTTTGCCAGAAAGACAGCTCTGCATACCCTCCATTATATACACAAGTCCTGCGCCGCCGGAATCCACAACGCCAGCCTGTTTCAGAACATCAAGCTGCTCGGGAGTGCGTTCAAGTGCTTTCTTTGCTTCATTCACGCAGCACTCAACTATGTCCTCAATGCTGTCGAATTCTCTTTTGGCAACAGCATTGCTCGTTTCCCTTGCAACGGTAAGGATAGTGCCCTCGGTAGGCGTGATGACCGAGCCGTAAGCACGCTCGACTCCCTTTTTGCAGGCGTTTTCTATGTCAGCCATATCCGCGGCTTCAAGCCCCTTGAAGCCGTCTGCCATACCTGCAAACAGCTGCGAGAGTATCACGCCGGAATTGCCTCTTGCGGAGAGAAGCATATTGTGAGCTATGCTCTCCGCAGCCCCGGACAGGCTTTCATCGGAGCATTCAGCATTCGCTCCACCCTGTATCGTCAGGAACATATTGCTGCCGGTATCGCCGTCCGGTATGAATTGCAGTTCGCCCTTCACGGGCGAGCTGCATTTTTTTATTATATACATGAATTATTGCGGACATTTGGACACTCCGCAGAATATAGCCATTTGCGAGGTATAAAATAGCACTTGCCTATTTGGACAAGTGCTTAAAGTTTGCAATTAATCGATTTGAATTATTATTGGCACAGTGCTTTTATGCCACATTTTCCAAAATCAAAATCATTTCAAATCAGTAATGATCCAATCGTGTTCTTCATGCAGATACTCAGTGTTGCAGTACGGACATATCTTTTCATTGCGCGCATCAAAGCTTGCTCCACACGACGGGCAGTTTACGGCTGCAAAAGAGAAACCTAGCTCTGTCGGTTCCTTGATTCGCTTTCTCATGCGCATTCTGTACTTGTCCGTTTTACTTTTGACTTTTCCGTCCTTGTAATGTATACAATCCAGAAACAGCGTGACCTCCGCATCGCATACCATGTCTTTTATTTTGCAGCTATTTATGTTGAAATTGAAAAGCTGTGCTTCAATGATATCAGCTGCCCTTTCGGGACACTGACATTTGCAGCAGGCAAGCTCCGAAGTATCTTTGCTGTAAACAGCCATTCTGAACAGAGATATTATCTTATCACGGAAGTATTCTGATGAAAATTCGGGATCGTACCTTTTGATCTTATTCGCATTGATTATAGTTGAAATCGTATGTCTTCCACCACGCAGACCTTTTCCGATAATTCCGAATGTCTCAAACAGCTTTTTGAACAGAAAAATCATGCCGCCAATCATCGCTCCGGCAAAGATACCGCTAATGGGAGCAAGGATAATATTCATTATCCTTTCCTGACCTTGACTGAAGAACACATTGGATATTATCGCAATTATTATCATCGGTATGCTACACGCCGTTATCAGAATTGCCAGATCACGTTTATTTTTGTTACTTACCCTTTCGCTGATATAGCGTTCATGAATCATATAGTTCATGACTTTCGGATAAAGCTCGCTCATAATGAATTTCGTACCGCAGTATTTACAACCGCTCTGCAGCATACCGATCGTTGAAGGTGCACCGCAGTGAGGACAGCATAAAGCCATATTGTCATCGGGGTGAGTTCCGTTCTTCAGTTCCTGTATCATCATAAACAGACCTATGTCAGCAGTGCTTTTGCTGAGCTGCTCCTGTGAGCTGCCAATGCTTCTTGTCATATCCATATATCCGCCGATGATGGTGTTTGTAAATATTCTGTCGCTGAGAGAAAGGCTTGAGATATCGATACTGCCCGACCCTTTATTTTGTATCTCGTACTTCAAATCAAGTCCAAGAGAGCGCAGTTTCTGCCTTTGCAACTCTAAAACAAAGCGCAGATCCTGACCTGCCAGCTCGGGAAGTTCACCTCCGTTATACCAGTCCGCCATCTGCTTTACAAATGTTTTGTACGCCCCTCTAAGATCAGAGATCTCCGAAGTATTAAAGCCATTTTCATTCATATGTCATTTCCCTTTTCGATAAGCAGGCATAGTACCTGCTTATACTTCATTCATCAGTTGTTCGGTTATAAGGACAGCGCTTTCAATAAGCTTTGGACATATTGTTGAAAACAAGCCGTGTTCGCGCGCATATTGTCTCTCTTCATCACTGGACAGATCACATTTCAGAAGCTCGCGGCAATGGTAAGAGCCGTTCTGCTTTGAAAACTCATTCAAGAACTGTTTGGCATAGTTATCTGCAATTTGCTGTTTTTCACGATCCCCGACAGTACTCATACCATATTTAAAGCCAAGTGCCATTAACGCTCCTGTACAGGCTCCGCACACTTCGCCTTTACGCATTCCTCCGCCAAAACATGAACCTGCTTTGAGAGCCATTTCCTCAGTAATACCGATCTCATCTGCAAATGAAGCAAGTACAGCCTGAGAACAATGACATTTTTTGGAAAAGTAGTCTTTTGCTATTTCTGTTCGTTTCATAATTTCCCTCCAAGTATTCTGATCATGCAGCAGAAAACCTTCGCTGCCACCACACCAGAATTATAGCACATAAGTAAGAATTAGTCAATCTAAAAGCGTATCAGCTTCAACTGCCTAACAATAGCATTCATAGGTACTCAGTCTTTACGGACAAATTATTTCTTTATATACAAACCTTTTGATGGACAAATGGACACTTCCCTGCATATAGCCATTTGCAAGGTATAAAAAAGCACTTGCCTATTTGGACAAGTGCTCAGACTTTATGCTTTCATTTTTAACATCTCTCTGCTTCTCTCGCAATATGTGTCTCCAAGTCAGCCAATCTTGTCGGAAGCGGGATATGGCTCTCCTTGTCTGTCAGCTTTAATGCAAGAGTGCAGGCTGTATCAAGAGATACGAAGTTTCCGATAGAGACGAATATTGGCTTGACGTCCTTGTGAGTCCTCAGTGCTCTGCCGTAGATCTCGCCGTCTATGACGATAAACTACCAGTTACAAAATCCGGATATGAATCGCTAACATTATCAAGAAGAAATTTTAATCTTTCATTATCTTTCATATTATCACTCCTTCTTAAAATCAATTATAGCCTTTCGTTTCAAATTTGTCAAGGAGTTTTGATGTGCTTAAAGCAAGTCGATTATTATAAGGATGCACAAGAAAGCGATAAGCAAACAGCTGAGAATACTCAGGATAAACCTATTTTCTCACGCAGCATTCAGCGTGACTTTGCTGAAAAGGCTAAGAGCGATGTCCCTGAAAACTCTCAGGATAAAGAAGCATTATAATAATAAAACGCCTCCCTTGGCAATTAATATCTCATTATTTGAAGAGCTTATTGAATTTGCGCTGAAAATTGCATTTTTATTAACGGATGCACTGATTAAGGAGATTTACAAATTCGTCGTTTGCTATTATGGGAGCGAATACAGTCTCGTGAGCATTATCCTTTCCATATTTGAACCTTGGATACTTTGTCCATGTCGGGGAATAAACAAGGGCTTCAGTGTCACGAACTGCTACAAAATCATCATCGAAAGTTTTAAATGCTAAACAGAATTCCCCATTTGAATTTATGAAACCGTTATACTGAGACTGAGCAGGCCTATGGCCTTTATCCAATTGCATTTTTTCTGTTCTACCTTCAGAGTTCTTTCCAAAGAATTCTCCTCCTGCTTCATCGTAGAGACGGCGCTGTAATGCTGAATCATAAGCTTCTACTGTAGCATATCTCATATTTGATGATTTTGATTTATATAGTGTTAATGTTACATCCACATAATCAACAGCTGAAGTAACCGCATTTAAAAGAGAAAAATATGTTGACAATCCAAGAATTCCAGGAGCATGGTAATCCTCACCTTCAATTTCATAGTTTACAATTGCTGTAGCGATACTAAATGACTTCTTTTTCTTAATAATAGTAGTGACTTTTGTCATTCCGTTATCTGGTATATCATCCTGTGTTACAATTTTATATCTGTAACCACCATAATTAACGGAACCAAGAGGGAATCTGTTGCTAGGTATGTTAAACTGATTAGGTGCCTTTGTCGTATAATCATTTATCGGCTCTAAAAACCAGTTATCATTATCTCTTGAATCACTTCTGTTCCAGACTTGAATAATAGCATCATCAGAATAAGAAGAATTTGTAACTTCGAGCACCTTTTCACCATAGCTTGCAACAGATCCTATTTCAACGCTGCCGTCATTCATTTTTCTAAATCTGAAATTCTGTTCCATATATGATAATGATCCACTAAACATCATCAAATCTGTGCCATTGGAATTTGCTGCTGATACAGTATGTAAATCAAAACATTTGCTTTCAGCATTCATCGGATAAATCTTATAGAAACCATTGCTTTCATATCTGATTCTAAACTGCTGGCAAGGATCGCCATGGAATGAATACTGAACAATATCTGCACGATCGCAAGTTGCACCGCCGCTAACACTCAAATACTTGTTACTCATCTTATTACGAATGTAATAAACTCCGTCAGTTACGTTTTTTGATACAGGTGAATAGTATGGCTCAGATGATGAGGAAGATGAAGACGAAGACGATGTCGGTGCCGGTCTAAGTAATGATTTCATTCTTTCACGTGAAACAGGTCCTAACTTACCATCTTTTTCTAAACCATACTTTTTCTGAAATTCTAAAAGTGCTGTCTTTGATGCATTTCCAAAATAACCATCAACATCTAATTTCGTAGTATTAAGGTAGCTGTTACTACAATCGCCGTGAATAACAAGGCTGTTTATAGCACACTGGAACCACTTTACATCATCACCATACATCATTGAACCGCCACTGTAAGAAAGTGTACGGGTTGGCTCAGTGTGCTCCCAATAATTTACACTGTAAGAAACCGCGGAAGCCGAAATAGGCAACAATGTAATTATCATTACAATTGTTAAGAAGATACTTGTAAATGGTTTGGCTAATTTCTTCATTTTATATTTTCTCCTTTTATTTTAAAATTTTATTAATAATTGACCAATTGCGAAAAAGAAAACATCAAACATTAAATGCCATCTATCCCCCATTCTGTGCTGAATTGATATTTTTATCCTCCAATCAATCAATTATTTTTCTACGTGTAGAAATTATAGCTAAGCAAAACACATTGCAACGTTAATATATCATATATTCTAGCATCAACTACGTAAATAATTTTATTATGTATCGGATTGAATGTCAAGTGCTTTTACAATCATCGTTAATATTTCGACATTAATCTAAAAAATATTGTATTAAGAAATACCGAACTTATTTCGTAGCATACATGGAATTCCGCTACCTTTCCAGTAATGCAAATAGATATGGAACCACAAAAAAGTCCGGAGGGAATTTCCTCCGAACTTCATTTTTAAAATATAAGCTGCTTATAAATTATTTGCTACGATAGCTTAATGACATTCTCCTACAGTAGCTGCCTTCTGTTATATCGCTATATTCTAATTGATTAACCTAAAGCCATTTAGTACAAAC